>VOFE01002300.1_pt1 | contig 30001 bp, 35 predicted proteins | sample 5384071 | NCBI WGS metagenome assembly VOFE01 (sample SAMN12384724, study PRJNA508395) | human gut metagenome | isolation source: healthy gut D | host: Homo sapiens
GGCGTGCGTTACTTCGCAGGCAGCCGCCGGCTGCTCGACGAGCAGGGAATCGTCGTCGGCAAAGAGTTGAATATCGAAGCGCAGCGGTTGTCGGCAGAAGCCAAGAGCCTCGTCTGGTTCGCCGATTCGGAGCAAGCCCTGGCTGTCGCGGCGATCGCCGACCGCATCAAGGATAGCTCCGTAGAGGCCGTGCGCGAACTGCAAGCCGCCGGGATCGACGTTTATATGCTGACGGGCGACAGCCGGGCTGCGGCCGGTCATATTGCGGAAAAGGCAGGCAGGCAGGCATCCGCAGGACAAGGCCGCGTTCGAATTTCGAGGCGGGGTGGTCGGACCGACGCCGTATCCGCCCGTTCGAACATCGGTTTAACCGGTCTTCACGCAAGACCCCCATTTTGATTGTGTATTCATGCATCGTCGTCTGGATCTCTCCTGCATCGTCTATACCAACGCCGGCAGTCGCTGTTCGAAGCGATCCGATTTTCCGTGCCGCCGGGAAAAAAGGATGTCCATCGTCCCAACAACGGAACGGTGGAAAATAGAAACGGCTCAAACCGCTGGCCGGTGAACTCACGCCCGTGTCGGGCAGCGTCGCCTGCGCCGCACGTCCCTGTTATGCGTCCCCCAACAGCCCGACCTGGCGGGCCTGAGCGTCACCGAACGCTGGGCGCAGCCGAAAGATCGCGGCCCTGCGAGCCATTTGCGCCGGAAGCACCGATCCGGCCCGCCTGGGCGCTGGGCGACGCTGGCACCGATCGGGGCGAAATGCCGTGCGGCGCTCGACGGCGGGGGTCCACCGCAGCGGCCGGACACCCCGGCGTCGCCGCAGGGCGAACAGTCGTTCGACACCCGCGTCGGAGCGGCGGGGAGAGGACCAAACTCCCTGCTGGCGGGAGCGTCGCTCCGCAAACCAGAAACCGTGCCGCTGGACGAACCTCCAGCGTGCCACTGCCTCGACGGGGACGGGGCGGCGCAGCTCTGCGCCTTCGTCCGCGACACGCGTCTGGCCACCGTGGTGGTCGTGAGCCAACATCACGCTTTTGAACCTGCTGGAAACGATACGAGGTTTCATCCGCTGGGGATGGCGCTACGGCGGAACCGTGCCCGGCTCCGGGGCGAAAGAATCGAACGCAGGCCCTCGAACAGCGTATCGACGCGCCGCGCAGAACGCCTGAAACAAGCCCGCAGAAGGGCGCAGGAGATCCGCGAGCGGCAGGAAAAACTGCGCGCAGGGCGAAAGAAAATCGTCGAGAATCCGCGCATCCTGTCAATGGTTTGAAGGACAGCGGCGAACGAACGGCCTCGCAAAAAACAGGGGCCAGCACGCCGAGATCATCGGCCGCGACACCGACGGGCTCGCGCAGGCATTCCTGATCGGGGCAGACTTCATCGGCGGCGATTCGGTATGTCTGGTGCTGGGCGACAATATCTTCCACGGAGCGGGCTTCACGGGCATGCTCCGGGAGGCCGTGCGCAGCGCGGAGGAAGCGGGCAAGGCGACGATCTTCGGCTACCGGGTCGAGGACCCCGAGCGTTACGGCGTGGCGGAGTTCGACGCGGCGGGCAACTGCCTCTCGATCGAGGAGAAACCCGCGCATCCGAAATCCGACTATGCCGTCGTGGGGCTCTACTTCTACCCCAACAAGGTGGTCCGGGTGGCCAAGTCGATCAGGCCCTCGGCACGCGGCGAACTGGAGATCACCTCGGTGAACCAGGCGTTCCTCGCCGGCGGAGCGTTGAAAGTGCAGACCCTTGAGCGCGGATTCGCATGGCTCGACACCGGCACCCACGACTCGCTTGCCGACGCCTCCATCTTCGTGGAGGTGATCGAGAAGCGGCAGGGACTGAAAATCGCCTGCCTCGAAGGCATCGCCTACCGCAACGGCTGGATCACGGAGGAGAAGATGCGCGCACTGGCCGGGCAGATGCTCAAGAACCAGTACGGACGGTATCTGTTGAAGGTAATCGAAGAATCGAAACGATGAAAGCGATAAAAACGGAGATCCCCGGCGTGGTGCTTCTCGAACCGGAGGTGTTCGGGGACGCAAGGGGTTATTTTATGGAGCGTTTCTCGCAGCGGCGGTTCGACGAACTGGTCGGGCCGGTGCGGTTCGTGCAGGACAACGAGTCGAAATCGCGCTACGGAGTGGTCCGGGGCCTGCATTTCCAGAAGGGGGAATACGCCCAGGCGAAGCTGGTGAGCGTGGTCAGGGGCCGCGTGCTCGACGTGGCGGTGGACATCCGCCGCGGATCGCCGACCTTCGGACGGCACGTCGCCGCGCTGCTCGACGGAGAGAACAAGCGGCAGTTGTTCATCCCCCGCGGATTCGCCCACGGATTCGCCGTGTTGAGCGACGAGGCCGTGTTCCAATACAAATGCGACAATTACTACGCCCCCGGCGCGAGGGCGGCATCGCGTGGGACGACCCCGCGCTCGCGATCGACTGGCGGCTTCCGGCCGGCGAAATACTCCTCTCGGAGAAAGACCGCCGGCACCCGAAGCTGGCCGACGCACCGGAACTTTTCGAATACGACAGACCATGAACATACTCGTAACGGGCGCCAACGGCCAGCTGGGCCGTGAAATGCAGCGGCTGAGCGCCGTATCGCCCAACAACTACACCTTTACCGACGTGGCGGAACTCGACGTCACCGACGCCGGGGCCGTCCGGCAGGCCGTGGCGCAGACCCGCGCCGAAGTGATCGTGAACTGCGCGGCCTACACCAACGTGGAGCGCGCCGAGGAGGACGAGGAGGCGGCCGACCGGCTGAACCGCGGGGCGGCGGAGAACCTCGCCCGGGCCGCGGAGGCGAACGGCGCGACGCTGATCCACGTCTCGACGGACTATGTCTTCGACGGCACGGCACACCTGCCCTACACGGAAGACGCCCCGACCGCACCGCTGGGCGTCTACGGGCGCACGAAACTCGCCGGGGAGCGGGCCGTCGCGGAGTCGGGGTGCAAATACCTGACCTTCCGCACGGCGTGGCTCTATTCCGAATACGGGAACAACTTCCTGAAAACGATGCTCCGGCTGACGGCCGAAAAGGAGCGTCTGAACGTGGTCTTCGATCAGGCGGGGACCCCGACCTACGCCGGGGACCTGGCCATGACGATCTTCTCGATCGTCGAAGGCGGCTATTTCGCCGGGAACGAGGGCCTCTACCACTTCTCGAACGAGGGCGTGGCGTCGTGGTACGACTTCGCCGCGGAGATCGCCGCCGCCGCCGGGCACGACAAATGCCGCATCCGCCCCTGCCGCACGGCGGAATTCCCGACCAAGGCCGCCCGCCCGGCCTACTCGGTCCTCGACAAGGCCAAATTCAAAGAGACGTTCGGCATCGAAATCCCCCACTGGCGGGAGTCGCTGCTATATTGTCTGAAAACGATGCAACCATGAAACGCACCATCCTCATAACCGGCGGCGCCGGATTCATCGGCTCGCACGTCGTGCGGCTGTTCGTCGGGAAATACCCCGACTATCGGATCATAAACCTCGACCGCCTGACCTACGCCGGCAACCTCGCGAACCTGCGGGACGTCGAGAACCGTCCGAACTACACGTTCGTCAAAGGCGACATCTGCGACTACGACGCCATGCGCAGCCTCTTCGCGGAGTACGACATAGACGGGGTGATCCATCTCGCGGCCGAAAGCCACGTCGACCGCTCGATCCGCGATCCGTTCACTTTCGCGCGGACCAACGTGATGGGGACGCTGACGCTGTTGCAGGCCGCACGGGAGCATTGGAACGGCGCATGGAAAGGCAGACGCTTCCACCACATCTCGACCGACGAGGTCTACGGGGCGCTGCCGTTCGACGGGACGCTCTTCACCGAGCAGACCCGCTACGACCCCCCACTCGCCCTACTCGGCGTCGAAAGCCTCGTCGGACCATTTCGTACGGGCGTTCCACGACACGTACGGATTCCCGGCCGTGGTGACGAACTGTTCGAACAACTACGGGCCTTATCAGTTTCCCGAGAAGCTCATACCGCTGTTCATCAACAACATCCGCCACGAAAAGCCGCTTCCGGTCTACGGCCGGGGCGAAAACATCCGCGACTGGCTCTACGTCGAGGACCACGCCCGGGCCATCGACACGATATTCCACCGGGGACGCGACGGCGAGACGTACAACATCGGCGGTTTAGTGGCAACATCGACCTGCGGGGATCATCCAACGACCGCCTGCTGGGAAGAACTTCGACCTGATCACCTACGTCACCGACCGGGCCGGGCACGACCTGCGCTACGCCATCGACTCGCGCAAACTCAAGGAGGAGCTGGGCTGGGAACCTTCGCTGCAATTCGAGGAGGGCATCGAAAAAACCGTGCGCTGGTACCTCACCTACGTCACCGACCGGGCGGTAGACGCATATTTTCGGATCGCACATCACCTGCAAAAGTATGCCTTCGCCTATGGGCGCTAACGCTTCGGGCGCTAAACCAAAGGCTTTTTAGGAGCTGGGCTGGGATCGAGTCGGGATCAGTCTCCGCTTGTGGCGGCGGGAAGCAGATGCGATAACTCCGTTCAGAAAAACCACGAAAAACTCCGTATTTATCAAACCTACCCTTTGCGGCTGATCTCGGCGAACGTCGCCCGGACGCAGGCCGCCAGATCCGAAGGGGCGACCTTGAGTTGCAGACCCCGCACCCCCGCACTGACATAGATGAAAGGCAGGCCGGCGGCCGTGGCGTGGATGTAGGTCGGAAAGGCCTTTTTCATGCCGATCGGCGAACAGCCCCCGCGGATGTAGCCCGTCACGGGCAGCAGCTCCTTCATCGGAATCAGATCGGCCTTCTTGTTGGCGGAGATCTTCGCCGCGGCTTTCAGGTCCACTTCGTGGTCGCCCGGCACGACGCAGACGAAATACCCCGTGCGGTCGCCCTTCAGCACGAGGGTCTTGAAGACGTCTCTATATCCTCGCCCAGCTGTTCGGCGACGTGCGTCGCGGCGAGGTGCTCTTCGTCCACCCGGTACGGAACCAGTTCGTATGCGATCTTCGCGCGGTCGAGCAGCCGCGCGGCATTCGTCTTTTCGACTTTGGGATGTGCCATATTGTTCCCTTTATCTTCTTATCTGCCGCAAAGGTAGTTTAAATTACCCGAATGTGTGCATTTTTGCTACATTTGCCCGATCATGGCGCAACGGACACTCATATTTCTGGCAGGACTTCTCTGGGCCGCAGGAGCTTCGGCACAGACCACGCGCGTACGCGGGCAGGTGACCGACGCCGCCGACGGAAAGCCCCTGCAATTCGTCAGCGTCGTATTCCCCGGAACCACGACGGGCATCACCACCGACGAGCAGGGAATCTACGCCCTCGAAACCCGCGACACCGTGAGCCGCGTGCAAGCCTCGATGGTCGGCTACGCCACGCAGACCCTCCCGCTGACGCCCGGGACCTTCAACCACGTGGATTTCGCCCTCGAAGCCGTGGAGTTCGGCATCGGACAGGTGGTCATCACCCCCGGTGAAAACCCCGCCTACCCCATTCTCGACGGCGTGATCCGCAACAAGCCGCTGAACGACCCCGAGCGGTACGACACGTACAGCTGCCGCACCTACACCAAGATGGAGCTGGACCTCACGAACATCAGGCCGCAGTTCCGGAGCCGCCGTCTCCAGCGCAACTTCGGGTTCGTCTTCGATTACGTCGACACCTCGGCGCTCACGGGGCAGGCTTACCTTCCGGCGATGATCTCCGAATCGACGGCCGAGCTCCACCGCAGCAGCCGTCCGGAGTTCAAGCGCGAGGTGATCCTCGCCAGCCGCGTTTCGGGCGTCGAGGACAGTTTCGCCGTGGCGCAGTTCACGGGCGGGATGCACGGCGACGTGAATTTCTACGACAACTTCATCGACATCTTCAACGTGCGCTTCGCCAGCCCGCTCTCCGACGGGGGACGCGCGTTCTACAACTATTTCCTGGTGGACAGCATGATGCACGAGGGCCGCAAGACCTACAAAATCCGCTTCCATCCCAAGCGGCTCACCACCCCGGTGCTCGACGGAGAGGTCAACATCGACTCGGCGTCCTACGCCCTCCAGTCGGCCTCGGCGCGCATGCCCAAGGGCGTGAACGTCAACTGGATCAGACACCTGATGCTCGACAACGAGAACCGTCCGGCGGACAAGGGCCGCTGGTTTCGCGTCCGCGACCGCGTGTCTGCGGAATTCTCCGTCTCGACGGCCGACTCGTCGAAACTCACCTCGTTCATCGGCACGCGCGAGGTGGCGTACAGCGACGTGCGGATCGGCGACCGATTCCCGACGAAATGCTGCGCATGGACAACAACGTCGTGGTGCGCGACGAGGAACCCGGGCGCCGCCGGGAGGAGTTCTGGGAGCAGGTGCGCCCTTACAGTTTGAGCGAAAAGGAGAAAGGCATCTACGCAATGGTCGACTCGGTGCAGCACGTGCCACTGTACCGCAACATCTACACCCTCATCAACACAGTGATCGTCGGCTACTGGAATACAAAATACATCGGCATCGGTCCCTACTACAAACTGGCCAGCTTCAACAAGCTGGAAGGCTTCCGCATGCAGCTGGGAGGGCGCACGACGACCGAAGTGAGCCGCACGGTGCGCGTCGGGGGCTACGTGGCCTACGGCACGCGCGACGAGGACGTGAAGGGCGGCGGCAGCGTCGAGGTGGCCTTCAACCGCCACCTCACGCGCAAACTGACCCTCACGGCCCGGCACGACGTGATGCAGCTGGGCGCCGGACAGAACGCCCTGACCGAGAGCAACATCCTCTCGTCGATCCTCTCGCGCGGCGACCAGCGGCTCTCGATGGTCAACCGCGGCGAAGCGGTCTACGAACACGAGTGGCGCCACGGCGTGAGTGCGTTCGCGGGGGCGCGCATGCAGCGCATCTTCGCCAACCGCTACGTGCCGATGCTGAGGCCCGACGGTGTGCCCGTCAACTCGGTTTCCGACGCCGCGGTGCACGTCGGCCTGCGGCTCTCGAAAAACGAAACGGTCTACCGCATGCCCTTCGACAAGCAGTCGATGGGTTCGGTCTACCCCATCCTGACGCTCGGATTCTCGGCGGGGATTCCCGACGCGCTGCACGGCAGCTACGAATACTACCGCCTCGAAGGCGGCATCCGCTACCGTCCGGAACTGCCGCCCGTGGGGTATTCGGACATCACGGTGCAGGGCGGGCGCATCTTCGGCAAGGTTCCCTACCAGCTGCTCAAACTCCACGAGGGCAACGGCACCTATTTCTACGATCCCTACGCCTTCTCGTGCATGAATTTCTACGATTCGCCTCCGACGCATGGGTGTCGTGGTTCTGGGAGCACCACTTCAACGGCGTGCTGCTGGGCCGCCTGCCGCTGATCAAAAAGCTGAAATGGCGCGAGGTGCTGGTCTGCAAGGGCGTGTGGGGCACGCTTTCGCGCGAAAACAACGGGTCGACGGCCGGAACGCAGGCCGACCTTCTCTTCCCCGCGGGCATGACCTCGGTGTCGGACCCCTATGTCGAGGCCGGATTCGGCGTGGAGAACATCTTCAGGCTCTTCCGCGTGGACTGCATCTGGCGGCTCACACACCGAAGTCCCAAACCCGGACAGGAGATTCAGAACTTCGCCGTCAATTTAAGCCTGCAACTCAAATTCTGACCGGCGCAAGCCGTGCGTGTCGGGGATTTTGCCTATCTTTAGGCCCTGAAAACGAAACCGACGATGAAGAAAGCAGCTTGTTCGACATGGACGGCACCTTGGTGGACAACTCCCCGGTACGCATGTCCGGGCCTTTGAAATCTTCTGCGCCCGCTACGGCGTGACCGACTGGAAGAGAAACTCGCCAACGGGTTCGGCATGGGCAACGACGACATCATGCGCGCCGTCATGCCCGAGGAGGTGATCCGCGAAAAGGGCCTCGCGGCGCTGGCCGACGAGAAGGAAGCCATCTACCGCGAAATCTACGCCCCCGACATCCGCCCGGTGGAAGGGCTGAAGGAGTTGCTCGAACGGCTCCGTGCGGCGGGGATTCCGTGCGCCGTGGGTTCGTCGGGATGCAAGGCCAACGTAGATTTCGTGCTCGACAGCTGTGCGATCCGGCCTTATTTCGATGCGGCGATCTCGGGCGACATGGTGTCGCGCTGCAAACCCGACCCGGAGATCTACCTCACGGCGGCTGCGGCGCTGGGCGTTTCGCCCGCCGACTGCGTGATCTTCGAGGATGCGCGAGCGGGATTCGAAGCAGCGAGGCGGGCCGGCGCAGGCCGGATCGTGGCCCTCACGACCACTCTGCCGCGCGAAGAGCTGGAGCGCGAACCGCAGGCCGACCGGATCATCGACTCATTCGCCGACATCGACGACATCGGCGCCCTGCTGGCCTAAAACAGCCGGGCGACGGCGGGAATACGCAGCACGCACCGCATCAGCCACGCCGGAACCAGCCGGCAGACACAGACGCAGATTTTCGTGAAAACACCCGGAATGCAGCTGCTACGGCCCCGGAACAAGGCCCGGAGGCCATGTTGCGCCACCTCCTGCGGCGCAGACATGACGCCCCAGCGAAGCAGCCGGCGGCGGCAGGCGGCGTCCAGATCGTACAGCGGCGTATCGACCGCCCCCGGGAAAACACCCGTCACGCGGACGCCGTATTTGCGGAACTCGAAATTCAGCGACCGGGCGAAGGTGCGCAGGAAACTTTTCGTCGCGGCATAGGCCGCAATCGTCGGATAAGGCATCCACGCCGTCGCCGACGACATCACGAGGATATACCCCTCGCCCCGTCGCCGCATCTCCTCCCCGTAGAGACGGCACAGCAGCGCGGGCGTCGTGCAATGGAGCGTGACGATGCGGCCGATGCGTTCGGGCGGGGCTGCGGCCAGCGGACCGAACAGCAGGACGCCCGCATTGCAGACGAGCACCCCGATTTCGATGCCGCGCGCCGAGGTTTCGGCATGGAGTTTCACGGCGGCATCCGGTTCCGAAAGGTCCATGCAGAGCGGCAGCGTGCGCACGCCGTAACGCGCCGCAATTTCCCGGGCCGCGGCGCGATTCTCTTCGTTGCGATTGCCCGCCATTACCAAATCATACCCTTTTGCCGCCAGCTGCGCGGCATATTCGCGGCCGATTCCCGATGAAGCGCCGGTCACCAATGCGTATTTTCGCTGCCGGGAGGAGATCATATCGAATAATTTGCTACTTTTGCGCGGTTTAAAAATCTGTATCCTATGTTTCGGGGTCTCGCCACCGTTCTGCTGCTCGTCGTCTCCAACGCCTTTATGACGCTGGCGTGGTACGGGCATATCGCCTTCAAATCACGGCTCGAACGCTTCGGGCTGACGGCCATCGTTCTGTTGAGCTGGGGCATCGCGCTGTTCGAATACTGCTTCCAGGTCCCCGCCAACCGCATCGGCAGCGCCGAATTCGGAGGTCCGTTCTCGATCTGGGAGCTAAAAGTCATTCAGGAGGTGGTCTCGCTCTCGGTCTTCACGCTGTTCGCGCTGGTTTTCATGAAGTCGGACTCCCTGCGCTGGAACCACCTCGCGGGATTCCTCTGCCTGGTTTTAGCCGTCTATTTCATTTTCCGCAAATAGCGCCAGCTCTTCGGCCTTCCCGCCGCGGATCAGGGGCAAAGCCCGGCGGATCGTCTCCGCAGGCCACTCCCACCATTTTATCGCAAGCAGGCTTTCGACCGTCGCCGGATCGAAGCGGTATTTGATGACCTTGGCCGGAACGCCTCCGACGATGGCATAGGGCGGCACATCGCACGTCACAACGGCCCGTGAGGCGACGATCGCCCCGTCACCGATCGTAACGCCCGCCATCACGACCGCTTCGTAACCGATCCACACGTCATTGCCGACAACGATGTCGCCCCGGTTGTCCCACGCCGAAGCCACCTCCGACTTGTCGATGCCCCACTCCTCGCCCCAGAAGATCGGGAACGGATAGGTGGACAGCGATCCGAGCGTGTGGTTGGCGCTGTTGAACAGGAACCGCGCGCCGCAGGCCAGCGAGCAGAATTTCCCGATGACCAGCCGGTCGCCGTTCACCGGATAGTGGTACAACACGTTGTTGCGTTCGAAACCGACGGGGTCGGCCGCGAAATCGTTGTAGATCGTCCACTCCCCCACCTCGATATTCGGATCGTTGACGACCTCTTTCAGATAGACCGTCTGCCGGTCCCCCTCGCGGGGATATATCTTATTTTTCATCTCTTTTCAATTCTATGTTGGGTAAAAAGCCTGTGATGATGCCCAGCAGGGGCAGCAGAGTGCTGACCCGGAAGATGAATTCGATGCTGGTCCGGTCGGCCAGCCAGCCGAAGAAGGCCGAGCCGAGTCCGCCGAGCCGAACATCAGCCCGAAGAAGATGCCGGCGATCATTCCGACCTGGCCGGGCATCAGGTCGGTGGCGTAGACCACGATGGCCGAGAAGGCCGACGAGATGATCAGTCCGATGATGACGGCCAGCACGATGGTACCGGTCAGGCCGGCATAGGGAAGCATCAGCGTAAAGGGCGCCGCACCGAGGATCGAGCCCCAGATCACGTATTTGCGCCCGATGCGGTCGCCGACCGGACCGCCGATGAAAGTCCCCGCCGCCGAAGCCGCGAGGAACGCGAAAAGCGCGTACTGAGCCTCCCTGCACCGACATCGAGAATTTTTCCATCAGGAAAGAAGGTGAAGTAGTTGGTCATCGAGGCGATGTAAAAATACTTCGAGAAGACCAGCACGCCCAAGATGAGGAGCGCATTCCGGATTTTACGTTTCGAGAGTCCGGGCCCCGTGGTATCCGCCGCAACGGCGGGCCTGCGGGCTGCCAAAGCCAGTTGCCGTTTGTACCAGTTCCCGATCTTTACGAGGATGAAGATGGCCAGCAGCGCGGCCAGCGCGAACCACCCGATCGAAGTCTGCCCGTAGGGAATCACGACGAACGCGGCCAGCAGCGGCCCGAAGGCGCTTCCGGCGTTGCCGCCGACCTGAAAGATCGACTGTGCCAGCCCTTTGCGACCGCCCGATGCGAGCTGGGCCACGCGCGACGATTCGGGATGGAAGATCGACGATCCCCAGCCGATGAGTGCGACCGCCAGAAGGATCAAGGCGAAGCCGGGAGCGAGGGCCAGCGCAAGAGTCCGCACAGCGTGAAACACATTCCCGCGGCCAGCGAATAGGGTCTCGGATGGAGGTCGGCATAGCGGCCGACGAAAGGTTGCAGGATCGAGGAGGTCATCTGGAAGACGAGTGTGATGAGGCCGATCTGGGCAAACGGAAGCCAAATTTCTCCTTTAAGGAGCGGATAGACCGCCGGAATATATACCCATTCGCCCAAAGTGCCTCGGATGCTTGCTTGTCGCTTTCAGCCCATGCCAATAATCGCTCTTTGCTGACTTGGCTTCTGCATCCGTTACAGTTCTCATCCAACTGAAATCGGGGGTAACATCGCTTTCTCTCAACAAAGACGGATTGGCTAAGAACGCTTCGATACTACCGCAACGCATAATGATACGTTTGCGGGTAATCGGGTTATCGAGTGCGTTCTCCAATCGTGTGACCCATCGAAGATTGTCCGGGCGATTGTTGCGGCGATTCGTATCTATATGATCGACGACATGGTCTTCCGTTGGTTTCGGACCATGAAAGGCCGTTGCCACGATAATGTGAACACGAACGGACGCAATCTCCATGTATCCGTGTTTATCATTGGACTTACCGAAAGTCCAGAAGTTATCATATTGACGAGGCCGTTTACCATCACGAGGATACCGGAAAACAGCTCCATTATCTCGGACAGAGTATTTTCATCTTTATAAATACACTCTATCTCGTGCTTAAAATCATCAATATCAATCATAATTTACATTACACAAACTCAACAAACGTGGTCATTAACTTTCTAACTTCCCCAACCGCATGACGATGGAAGCCTGACTGCGGCCCATCTTCTCCGCAATATATCGGATGCTCTTTCCTTCACGATGGAGCGTCAGCAAAAATTGGTCGGCACGGCGCGTCCACCGCTTGTTGGCATTCGGATGCTTGGTGTAACTCTCCACCGTAACTTTTTTCGGGACGCAGAAACTCGTCCACAAAAACAGAAGGGAATCGTGCATCGTAGAGCACCCATGTTTTGACTTTGGCCCGTGTGATTGCTACATAAAACAACCGTCGCTCCTCGCCATAAGGGAAGTGGTCGCTTGCCGTCAGCACATATTGCAAAGACGGGTCATCGCTTACGAGAGGGGAAACCATAGGTATCCTTGTTGCATTGGAGCAGAATCACATAGTCGGCTTCAAGCCCTTTGGATTTGTGCACGGTCAGGAATTCGACCTTTCGGCCGCCAATGATATAGTAAAATCTGTTCCCTTCTTTGACGCTTTTTATACATGAACGAAAGGTAGTAATCGTCGAATGAATACCGTCCCAGCAGGAACACAGATTTGTCGGACGGAATAGATGCAATAAGCTGTCCGATGACATTGCAATAGCTGTTTCGGTCGTAGGCTTGGAACGATAGCTCGGTTTTCCTTTGCTCGCTGAACGGCCGAATGTTCTTTTTTATTTGCGCCGTATTACGTTGGATGAATCGAGCCGATAAACCAACCAACGGCTCACCGAAACGATAGGTCGTTTCGATTTTATTGATTTCGGTTGGGCCGAAAAAAGCTGCGAAATTATTGAAAAGAGCCATATCGCTTCCCGAGAAACGATAGATGGATTGCCAGTCGTCACCTACGCAATAGAGTTTTGCCGGAGGATTTCCCTCGCGCAAGGCTTTGAGAAAGTTGTAGCGGTCAACGGATATATCCTGAAATTCATCGACAATGATATATTCATACGACACAGGATGCGTTGCCCGGCAAAGTTCGGTCGCCTGCAAGATGGCATCCGTAAAAGTCGATTTGGCCGCCACTGCGCAAAGCCTCCGCATAGCGTTCATACACGGACGGAAAATGTTTTTTGACTACGAACTCACTACGCCGGTCATTGGCTTCGTCAGTCTGTTTCAAGACGTCTTTCAATGATCGACAACTCGATTTCAGCAAGGTGACGAATGTAGCGATCAATCTAATAAATGCCTTTTCCTGCTTGCTGCCCTCCGGTAATACCATGCTGTACAACTCTGTATCTGTTCGTTCTTGCAAAGGGACACCGGCATCGAGCAACAATTGTTTGAGCGTCTCACGAATATCCGAACGGTAAAAATCCACGCTGGACGTCGTAATTAGTCTTGTTCCGAATTTCTCGTGGGCGGCCCGCTTCCATGTGATGCCGTCGTTGTACTTTTTGATTGGCCTCCTCGTAGGATATATTCCGATCTTTGGCGAACCATGCGGGTACGAAGCCGTGTTCATCTACCCGAAATGCTCCAGATAAAGACGCTGCGGTTTACCGTCACGCTCAAAATAGATTGAAAAGTCCGGTCTATATTGGGAGTGCATCGCATCGGCCACCGGATGCTCGTAAGGCTCCTCGTATCTGAACTGCACGCCAAGGGACGATAAGACGAAACAGATTTTCTGCTCTTGCTCGCTCCGCACGTAAATCTGTTTGCCGTCCATATCCGGAACCATGGCTTTCAGCCGCACGTCCTTTGTTCGGACAGCTGCTGCCGTCTTTCATTTTCCGTTTCTCCCAATCCGCCTCATTGGCTTGATAATCGATGAAATACTCGACCGCATGTTTGCGGAATCGCGAATCGGCCAGCAAATCGCGGTATATTTTCACGAACAACGCATCCGTATTGTCGCAGATCGAAGGTTTATTACCTGTTTGCTGCCCGATCAGATCAAGGGCCAACTTATGGAATGTATAGCCGCGCAAGCCCTCGATTCCCATTCGTTCGGTCAGCTCGGCGGCAGCCTTGTTCGTATAGCTGATAAGAAGAATCCGTGTCGGATCGACTTTCTTTATTTCAATCAGGTATTTGACCTTTCCTACGATGGAGGATGTCTTGCCGCTTCCGGCACTGCTTACGACCAGACAATTATCCTCTTCCGATACGATGGAACGCCTCTGCTGTTCGTCCAACGGATATTTCAAACAATGATCGAAAAAGAGTTTGTGCCTATCGAGCGAATTTTGGATAACTTGCTGGTTATGCAATCTGACGGGCTTGCCGATATTATCGAAATCATGGAGAAATTTTACAATGACATCCGATGGCTCGATACTGAACTTTTGAGTTGTGGAACGAGCGCATTTGCTTCTTGGTAATAATCCGCGTAATAACAGGTAAATTCTTTTTCTTGCGCAAAGGTTATATAACGGGCGGCAAAACTGGTCTCTAAATCCGTAATAATATCGACTGAAAAACGCTCATTGTGAGCATAAACAGCTTCTTTTCTACCGTCGTTCGTTATTGCACTTTCATAGGAGGGAATACGACCAATCTTTGCGGAAAGTTGTTCCGATTGCTTTGTAAGACGCAGTCGTTTCACTATTACAACTATTATGGCTATAATAATTACACAACCTCCTATAACAAATAACAAGAACATACTAATTGGTAAAAAGTAAATATAGGGAATCAAGCTTCGCACATATCATAAATTTTATGATAAATGTCGAGGAACTCATCATGCTCTCCATCCGGGCAAAATGTTTTTCTTAAATCTTCATATATTAAGTTCTGGAAATGTTTTGCACAAACTTTTGATCCACCCAGTTGGATACATGATTCATGATTTTTGCAGATTGTTTTTACATCATCCCAATCTCCATACTCGATTTCAATAGGAGGATTAAGCGTTTTAAAATAATCAGGATGTATATAGCATTCTATTTCTCTTTTTTGAGTAACACTGCTATTGGTTTCATCATACCCCAGCTCTCTAAGTCTTAATAAATTAGGTGAATCCATATCATTATTAAGTTTGTCTGAGTCTAATAAAATATAATATGGTTTGTGCATTTTTCGAATAATCTGCAAATCTGCCCAATGCTTGATAGCGCCACATCCACCAACCGGAATTAATAAAACACCTAACTCATCAAATGTCTTCTCTATATCACCATGTTTCTTATATTCCCGAGCTAAAGTATTAAAAGCACCAACATCATCAATACCCTCAAGTAAAACAGGACTTTTATATCACCGAATACATTCAAAAGCGCACTATTTCTTTTTTTATGCCTAACTCTTCTATAATTTGATAAATATCTATACGAGGAAGTTGTCGAACAGTATACTTTCCATCTATTCGTTGTATAAATATCAAATCTTCAATATTACTTTCGGCAACGATATTAGGAGAATGAGTTGTTACCAATATTTGATATCCATTATCTTTCATCCCGATTAATTTTGAATATAATTGCTGCTGTGTTTCGGGATGTAAAAAGTTTCAGGTTCTTCAAACCCAAATAACATATCCCTCCCAGAGTGTTTTTCTTCGGCTAACATCTCAAAATAAGACATCATTGTAATCCGTCTGAAACCATCCCCTCTGGATGTTAGAGGAATATTAGCCTCATCTTTTTTACAACGAAATGATGTAGATATTAATTTCGACCAATCAAACTCCACTTGAGCTTCAACTTGTTCATCTTCTGGAACTACTTGATTGATTTTTTGTGTAATTTTGCCTAATGCCTCCTCAATATGATGCCTAATCGAATCTTCAACTTCATCTGTCGAAATCTCTGATTTCAATAATTTATAAGCCTGATCCTTAAAATATTTTTGGACAGAGGTATCACTATCTGAAAGTGATCTGTCAGCTCTAAAGTATTCAAAGGTCGGTAAAATACCTTTTAATGCTTCTATTATTTTTTAGGACGAGTTGTACCCATGTAGCAGGCATTTCTTCAAAATCGAAATGGAAAGACGTGCCTGCTTCATGATGATATGCACGCAATTTCTCCCGCTTTTTTCTTTATTGTTATATTCTTCTCCGTTTGCTTTTGCCGTTTCTATATGAAACTTTGCACAAAGAGTACGTAACTCTTTTTCACTCAACATAACAAAGTCATCTGCATCATATATCTTGCGACATAAAAAGATTTTTTAGGTTTAATCGTTTTTGGGATACATCCCAGACCTTTTAACTGAGATTAATCCATTTTCATCAACTAATTCTTCATCAAAAGTGATACCGGAATAGTATCATCCAAAATAATTGGACTTGACGCAGAATCAAAAATTAAGTTTATTTCGATAAAATTGGAATCACTATATACGTTTTTTATCCTCTATATTAGGATTATTTTCATTAAGGAATGCATCTATTGCTTTCAATAAAGTAGATTTCCCACATCATTTTTACCCACAATACAATTGAAATCCTGAAATGAAACCAATGTCTCTTCTTTGATACCTCTATAATTCTTTATTACTGTACTTTTAAGTTTCATTATTTATCAATTTTTTAGCTGTATCAAAATTACAAATTTTGAATTAGGTTGCCATAAAATTCTTTCATAATTTTCAGTGGTTAATATTAAACTCAAGAAAATTGCGTATTTTTGTATTTGGATAGAGTTCGCTCGTTCCAGACATATTGAGAAGAAGCGTTATGCTTATCTTGTGTTTGAAAACGTAATAAATTTTCAATTAGATGCAAGGATAGCATAGTGGTTCTCACGCATATAGCGTGGGCTGCTATTGTTACATCTGCATCTATGGTTTCCTACGACCTTCAAGCTAAGACGTGGCATTGCAGTTCCACCCTTCGTGTTATTATAAAGTCCTTGTGGCAGCTGGAGGATGAAAACAATTTTTATTATGAGAAGGTTGATTCTCTTGCTGTCGGTTATCATCATGCTAACCTCGTGTAGCGTCGTAAAAAGAACTTATGTTCGAGATTATGGAGAACGCATCGAATTAATCAAAACGAATTTTCCGGAGATATACGATTTGTATCGTCGTGGTTCCGTCATTATTGACGATGTATATACTTATGAAAAAGATGGCAAAAGAACGAGTGGGCATTCATTATCATTACAGATAAATCTATAAAACAAATATAAAAGCCACTATGAAACAGATTTTCTTAATTTTAAGTATTGTCCCATTTTTGTTCGGTTGTGTGCAGACGAGAGAACAAAGAGGAGCAGAGATTGCCAAGTCGGAAATGATGAAACGTCTTTACGATGCGGATAGTTATGAACCCATTGAAACACATATAGACAGCGCATATACTTCTATTTATACGGATTTAGCTGTGATTAGAGCCGCTCATGATTTGATCGAGCTAAATGCGGAAGAAGAGAAAAAAGAACGACTGCAACGTCAATACAATTCCGCAAAATCATCGGCGGCCATGTGGAGCGATGCGATAGGATGGAGCAGCTATGCCAGAGAAGAATATCGGCAGGCCAAAGAAGAAATGGAGGATTACGCTAATCAACTCAAAAAAAGAAGTGAACGAGGAGGTCAAGGTTAAAATGAACGAGATTCAAGACCATGCAAATGTAGTGAGTGAACACCAATTTTGCGGATGGAATATCTACCATAGATTTCGGTGCGCGAATCGACTTGGTATGCAACAGATCAGTGATGTTTTGATTATCGTAGATGAAAATATGGAATATGTCAATGGCTGTTTTATATTGGATGACGGCGATGATTATAGTTTAGAAAAATTCAAAAAGTTATAGATAAGGCTATTGGCAAAAACCGAAAATAAATAAGTCCCGATAATTCATAGATTATCGGGACTTATATTTATCGTTTAAAGCCTTTGGATTGTCGTGGCTCTTGAGAGAAAAAGTGCCGTGCTTTCTCGAACTTCTCCCTGCACCACTCCTTAACTGGTATTTTGCTGATGGTTAGTTGCAATTTTCGTTTGTCGGTCAGGTCGGGAGTTATTTGCGCCGTTACTCGTTCGACCGTGAATTTGCAGTTGTGCTCTTCGGAGTATAGTTTGCCGCTATATTCAAGCGGTTTACCTTTAATAAGCATCGCGGTCTGTTCATCGTCGAAACCGACCGTTCGGCAAACACTCTCCATTCGGATCATCTCACGGAAATAGGAAACCACGTTGTCGCTTTCGAGATGATTGCTTTCAATAGCGACATTTCTTTTTCGTGTCGATTCGTCAGGTTCGCCTTTTCGGTGGTATGTCGCGCCTGCATTGTCGTCAGTTCTCGACTATGTTCGCTTTGCATGGTCTGAATCTTCGTTTGCAGGATTTCGATCGTTTTCATCGCGTGCTGCGACCTCTTGTCGCAGAACTCCGATTTCCTGCCCCTGCCGCTTGACTTTCGACGTGCCGATCATCGAGCCGATACCGTCGAGGATGGTCGTGCCGACCTCGGCGGCGGAGTTCTTCAGCTTCTCGGTCTTCAACTCGCCTTTTTACCGCAGCCAGTTCGGCCGCGGTTCGATGCAATTCTGCACGTGCCGTCTGTTCCTGCTTTGTGGCATGTTCGACGGCTTTGAGCTTCTCCTCCTCAATGCGGAGTAGTTCGCCGATATTGTCCTGCAAATTCTGCTGTCGGGCAATGGCGTTGCGGTAAAATTCCTGTGTTGTAACGTGTCGGGCGTTCGAGCCGTCGATACCTCTTTGCAGTCCGTATTTGGCCATTGCTGCGGCATAGGTGTCTTGGTACTCTTTTCAGCTTGATACGCGACATTACATCGTCAGCGCATAGCCGAGGTCGGGCCGTAGATTTCGTGCGGTATTTCCGCTTGCCTGTTTCGTCAGTTTTCTCCTTTCGGACTTTACGACGTTCGCCAGTTACGATAGGGACGACAGCTGCGTGGATATGCGGTGTCGCTTCATCCATGTGCAATACTGCCGAAACGACATTTTCGGCTCCGAAAGTTTTTCGCAACCATGCAAGGTTATCGGTACACCACGCTTTCAGGCGTCCCTCTTGAACGATACGCAGCATATCCTCTTGTGTGCCGGTCAGCATGACACGAATTACCCGCACTTGATTCGTCCCGATTTTACGGGTCAGTCCGGCATGTTCGAGCCGATGGTTGATTGCTTCCGTTCGGTCGGCGACGCCCTCCGGAAATTCGCCAAGTTCTTCATTCAGGTAGGTCAGTTCCGGCATGGCATTGGGCGGCATTTTGGTGCGTGCGATATGAGCGGTCATCGGTACTTCGTTGTCCGGCGACTTATCCAAATGCAATACGACGTATCCCATGATTCAGTAATAATTTTGCGGTTGATGATTTCGGTTTGTTGGATTTTCGACCGCATGTGCGGTCGGCGGCCGAAACGGTCGCAAGGGGTTTCCAAAGGGCCGCCCTTTGGCCTATTAGGGGCTTTTTCAGCGACACGAAGTGTTGCGGCTCGGGAAAAGCCTAATAGGCTATGGCTTTTTCCTCGGGGGAAAAGCCGCGGTCGCGAAGCGGCCGATGGGTGGGCGACGTTACAACTTGCGGCCGCGCGACTGCTTGTGTCCTTTCACGGGACGATGGCTGCGCAGGTAGTCGTTCAAATCGTTGTGCGGCCGATAGTGGACGGATTGGTCGGAGATATTGCGGCAGGCGGCTTTCAATTCAGAGGTCGCCTTTCGCCCCGCCTCGTCGTTGTCGAGGTAGGTATAGACCCGTTCGTGCGACGCGATGAACGGAACGGCTTTGGCAAGGTTCGTTACCGAGTTCAGCACGACGATATTGTGCGGCGGGTTCGGGTTGCGCTTGAGCGTCAGAAACGAAAGGTAGTCCATAAATCCCTCGAAAACGAGGCACGTCGGATAATCGCCGCGTCGGGTCGTCGGGGCTTTCGAGGTGCAGCCCTTGAAATAGCGGTTGCGCAGCTCCCACCCTCCGGCATCGTTTCGGAATCCAACTGCGAAATAGGATTTGTCCGCTACGCGATAATGCACCTCCGAACAATGCATACGAGCTGTATCAAGGTCGATGCCCGCTCCATGAGGTAGTCAAGCAAAGCAGGGTTTTCCAGCGGCCGCACCCTCTCGACTACAATTGAGGGTGGACGTTGCGGGGGCTGTATTTTTTCCTATAAAAGAAGAAATAGGGCCCCCATCTATCCATTGCTCCAGCCGCCGCATGGCCTCTCCGGCATCGCACCGCTCCATGTGCATCACGAGGTCGATCAGCGTGCCGCCCTCGCCTGCACCATAGTCGATCCACAGATTCTTGTCATAGTCCACTTTCATGCTCGGCATATGATCTTCGCGCAGCGGCGAATGATACAAGCCACAATAACTTCTATCCTTGGCCGGACGGATGCCCCGTGAGGCAAGGTATTCCCGTATTGGGAACTTATTGATTGCTTTTGCGTCCATAAGCTGTTTTTCTTTCACTCGGTTTATTGGTACGATTCGGGGTTTAATCCGCCGTACCGGTTTAGAATGGTTTAATAATATATACCCTCGTTCCGGACTAAACCGCCCGCAAAGGTCAATAGTGGAAATCGGGATTGTAACGGTAGAACTTATCCTCCTTGACGATCATCCGCTTGTTCTCCAAAAAGACTTTGAGCTGCTTGGCCTTGTTGATGCCGAACGAATGGCCGATGGCGGCATAGCTGCTCTGCAACCGTCCGATAAGCGACGAATAGGAAACACGGTCGGCTTTGGAGAACAACAATTCCAACGCCTCGCGGTGCTTGGCCTCGCAGACCTCGGCATAGTCGAAACTTTTGGCAGCGGTAGTCTGCCGAAGTTGGTAGTCCTCGACCTGCTCGGGCAAGGCATCGGCGTTGATGCGAAAGGCGAACGGCTCGAAATCCCGGTCGCGGATGTGCATCGCCGCAACGGAACTTATATCGCGGTCGAAGTCGTCTTTGGTAATTTGCAGCACGGTTTCGGCCTTGTTGTTCAACTCCGTGCCCAAATGCCCGCGCGTGTTGTCGTCGCCCTTGTTCAGATGCAGCACCGTATGGATGTGGATGCGCCGCTCGTCCGTCCACTGCATCAACCTCGTGATGAGGTCGGTCGCCTCGCCGGGGCTGTTGATGTCGTGCGCCAGATCGCGGATGCCGTCGATAACGACCAGTCCGAGGTCGTCGAGGTCGTAGATTGCCTCCTCGATCTTCCGCAACCGCTCTTTGGTGGCATAACCGCGCAGGCACAAGAACTCCAACAATGGCGGATGCACATCGGTCGGCAATCCCGCCAGCCGCAGAATCCGGCACAACACCCGCTTGCAATGGAAGCGGCTCTGCTCCCGTATCGACGTAGAGGATGCGCCGCCTCTCCGGCGGCAAAGAGGCCGAATAGTTCAACACCGTGCCGCCGGTCATGGCTGCCGCCACGATTGCGCAGACATTGAACGTCTTCTTGCTCTTCGCCTTGCCGGTAGAAGCGCTGAAATTCCCCAAAGTCCCGATAACCGAATCATCCACTCGCAGAATCACGGGCGGAGCCGCGAACTCATCCGTAACGAACAGACGGGCCGAACACCACGAAGAAACCGGAACCGAAGCGGAATCACGTTGCGCATTCATCGCTACTTCTTCTTCGAGGCGGCCGAGCAGGTATTGCTGTGCCTCGGCTTCAATCTGTGCCTGCGTCTTGACGGGATTGCGACGCAACCATGCCTCCAATTCCGCCCGCTCGAAATAGAGCATCTTGCCCTGCGGCTTGTAGTGCGGAATCAGATTACCCGACGTCAGTTTGTAGAGGTAGCTTTTCGAGAGGTTCAGAAAACGGCTGGCCTCCTCGAAGCTCAACACGTTTTGGTGTGGAACACCTGCTTTTCGAGTTCTTCAACTCGCATCTCAATACTTTTCTCCATAATTCGATGGATTTTAAATAAAACAAATGGAGTGCATGCCCTCCGTTTACTTGTAACCGATTACGGGGGCAAATATATTGAGGATAAGCTTGATAGCAGACTGACCTATCTTTGAGGTCTCAACCCGTTCTCAAAGTCTTTTCACTTGCATGCGTGTCGTTTACCGTTCTTTCGTGCGTCAACGGAAAGATAAAATCGCTGTCGTTCGCCTCGCCGCGCTCCGGCAGCCATTTCAACGCTTCGTCCGAAATCGGCAGGTAAAGCGGTTCTTTGGTTTTCTGCATCGTGATTTCGATACGGACGCGCCCTCCGCTCCGTTGCAAGTCGCACCACTTCAACTTGCGAATATCGCTGACGCGCAGGCCACACAAGCAGCTGAAAAGAAAAGCCCGCTTGACGATCTCGTGCCGACATTCGGTATTTATCAGCGTCTTCAACTCGTCGATTGTCAGATACTCGCGGCGGCTCGGCTCCTGCCGCACCTTACTTGCGAAATCGAACTCTTTGGTCGGATTGACAGTGATAATCCCTTCCTTATAGGCGCGGTTGATTGCCGTGCGAAGCGTTCCGTAATAAGCGACGACCGAATTATTACTCAACAATCCGCCACCGATTTTCCGCAAGCCGTAACGACTGGCTTTGGGAGCTTGCCGCAAAAAGTCGGTGAACTCCGCAAGAAACTTCTTATCGATGTCCCGAAAAGCGATGTAGTCGCCGCGGAACAACTTCAACTCACGAATCGTATTCAACACGGTACGAGCATAGTTCGTACTTCCCCGTTCGACGGATTGTTTGCGAATGTTTTCCAGATAATCGAGCAGGTCGCTTTGGACTTGTTTCGTGTTCTGGAATCCGTGCGCGTCGTTCTGTACTTCGACGATCCGTTTGCTCTGAATCGCTTTGGCAAGGGCGAGCGTCGCTTCGTTCTTCACCTTGTCCTCCCGCGTTCGTTCGGGAATAAGGTATAGCTTCAGAAACTCGTATTTCCGTTTGCCACCGACATAGTTCTCCTTGCGGATCACGTCGCCCGTATAAGGAGTCCAAATAGATGGATTGATTCCTGTTGGATAGTTGCTTGAACCGGATTCGCACCGGCTCCTTCAATTTGACCGTCTGTTTCTGCTTCACCATACCGTTCCCGTTTATTGCTCCAACGGCAAATATAGCGAATTTGTTTTGTTGCCGCAGTATTTTCGAGTAACAAATATCGGGCAATCATGGGCTTTGTCAGGAAAATCGCAAAAACAATAGAAAATTCCGCAATAAAATATAAATAGCTATATTTCAATAATTTACATTTAACTTTTCACCATTTCTCTGTCCTTTTTGTAGATTTGATAGCTGTTCACGAGGTTCTGCCACACGATATAGGCGGTCGGAGCGATCGAGGAGATCGGGTTCAGAAACGACTGGGCCATCCACACGGCGAGCACCGTATTCTTCTGTCCCAACGACTGCCCGCCCGCTGCGGCATCACCGTAACGGCGTCCCAGCATCCGTCCCACTCCGAACTGAACCACGCAGATCACCATCGCAACGAGTCCCAGTGCGATTTCGGTCCAGGGTTCGGCGTTCTCCAGGTCGATGATAAAAGTGGTCGTGCGGCCGATGACGACAACCAGTGACACCAACCACATATAAAACGAAATCTGGCTGTGCTTCGATACCCAGAACGCCGCTCCCGGCAGGAATTTTCGGCACAACTGGGCGCAGACGAACGGCAGCACCAGCACCGGTCCCACGCGGGAGAGAATCGCCAGAAACGTAGCATGGTCGGCCCCTACGAACGAAAGCAGCATCGGAGCCACCAAAGCGACGACCATATTGCAGATCAGACTGTACGTGGCCATCGTGGTTACGTTGGCCCCCAACATACCGCCGATCACCACAGCTGCCATCGCAACCGGAGCCAGGACACAGATCATGGCCCCCTGCGCCAACAACGGATCGAACCATACGAGCGACAGATAAACCGCGACGCTGCCCACGATCTGAAATGCCAGCAGCCAGACATGCAGCATCTTCAATCGCATCTGCCGGGGCTTCACCCGACAAAAAGTGAAAAACAGCATCAGAAAGATCAGCGTCGGGGTAATCATCTGATGCGTCAACGCTTCGAGCGCCGAAATCGGACGGCACAGCAACGCCCCGACCACCATAGCCGTCGGCATGGCGACGGTCTTCACGTTGCGGTGCAGGTGTTCCAGCAGGCGCATCTTACGACAGCAGCTCCCTCACCTTGGCCGAAATGTCCTTGCCGTCGGCGCGGCCTGCGAGCCTTTTGGACGCAACGCCCATCACCTTGCCCATCTCCTTCATCGACGTCGCGCCGACTTCGGCGATCACGGCCTTCACCTCGGCGGCCAGTTCCTCGGGGGTCAGCTGCTTGGGCAGAAACTCCTGATATACGGCCACCTGGGCCAACTCCTCCGACGCCAGGTCGGGACGGTTTTGCTCGGAGAAGATCGCCGCCGAGTCGGTCCCTGCTTGGCGAGCTTCGAGATGATCTTCAGCACGTCGGCGTCGGGCAGTTCGGCGATCTCCGGACCCGCGGTCTTGGCTTCGATGATGTATTTCTTCGCATTGCGCAGCGCGCTCAGACGCACGTGTCCTTGGCCTTCATGGCCTCCATGATTCCTTTCGAAATCTGCTGTTCGAGTGACATAATTTATCTATTTTACTCCGCAAAAATCTCGTCGAAATCGTTTGTCCGTTCCGACCTTTTCCGCAGGCCCCCCGGTCGAAAGCCTCGGCGGCAGCGCCACAGCCGACATAGCGCCCCGAATGCCGCCGCAAAACCGGCACCGGAGGCCGGCTAATCATCCCTCCGCTCTTTCCGCCGACATAATCCGGGTCGCCGCAGAGTATGTCGGCCATCAGCCGGTCGCGCGGGCATCATCGCTCTCGCTGGCACTCCGGCAGGACGAAAGCCCGAGACGAACGTGCGGCCTGTCCGCGCAGGCCACCCCCGCCGCAAAGCGGTTGTTGACATCCACGTAGCGCATCACGGGGAAAGCCCCCGCACCCGCGGGTCTCGCGGTAATCCGCAGGCTGCGCATCGTTCCCGTTCGACCCGACGTCGCGCGGTCGGGGCGGTATTCGTCGTTGAAACGGTATTCGCCGCGCGAAAATCCGGGATGCGAAGTCACAACCCGCACCCGGTTTGCGGTCGGCGGCCGCCCGGTCGCCGAGCGTGAAGTGCATAAGCACCTCCTCGGCAAAAGCGCGGTCTGCGGGGCGGCGAACGTGGCCTCCCCGCCCGTCCAGAGGTCGGTCGCCACGTAGCTGCCCGACACGAAAAGGGCTCCGTCACCGGCCATATAGCGCCTCAGGACATCCTGCAACTCCGGCGGAAACGTCCGGAAGGCATACCTCGCCACACCGCGCCCCAGCGGCGTGGAGCGCTGCTTGCCCAGAATCAGGTCGACGGCCGGATAGGCTTCGAGCGACACCTCGCCCCGCTCGACGGCGCGCACCGACGCCGAGCAGAACGAGTATCCGGCCCCTGCGACCGAACGTCCGTGCAGGGCGGGATAGTCGAACGTGTTGCCGCCGATCACGTCGGTCTCCCAGTCGCACGCGCAGGCCCCGAGGGCGATGCTGTCCACGTTGCAGCGGGCCTGCGCGAGGTCGAAGACGCGCTGCGCTCCGATGAATGCGATGTCCTGCCGGTCCGCAACGCCTCCGTCGAGGTCCATGCGGAATCCGGCCAGCGAATCGTTCCGTTCGCTCTGCGGGGCGCTCACGCGGTCGAACCCGTTGACGATCAGCAAGCAGCCCTTTTCGTCGGGCACGCGGCAGGCCGCGAGCGTCTCGCTCGGGAAGCTCTCGCCGCCCTCGTTGACGGCGGTGACCCGGTAGCTGTACATGCGCCCCGGTTCCTGCCGGACGGTCAGGCGGGGTTTGTCGACATAGCGGCCGTTGTCGAAGCCGCCGTCGTCGATGCGCGTGTAGACCACATAGCCCGTCGGCGCGGCGGTCGCTTCGAGCGGGTCCATCGCCGGGCTCCACGAGAGCGCGACCTCGCCGGCGGCGGCGAATTCCGCGGCGAAAGCCTCGACGGGCAGCGGCTGCACTACATAAGGCAGATTCGTACTGCGAACTGACATACTGCAAGATACCCTTGTAGATAGCACGGCTCACGAGGAACTTGAAGCGCGGGTCGTGCCATAGCGCATGTCGGCGAAATTCTGGTGCGAGAGCAGTTCGAGAAGCATGGTCGGCACACCCGGCACGCGCGCTTCGTAGTAGGCGCGGTTCCAAAGCCCGCGGCGGCTCCATGCCGGTTCGCAGGTGCGGCGGATATCCTCGACGATCTGGGTCATGACGATATCCGTGAGGTCGCGCGAACGGTAGCGGTCGGCGCCCCCTTCTGGAACTTGCCCTTGTTCTCGCGCGTATAGCAGATGCCCAGCGTCCCGACGATGCCGTCGCCGTCGCGGACGCCTGCGTCCGAGTGGAACGCCAGCGCCATATCGACCGGAATGCGCAGTCCGGCGCTGTCAGGCATCCGCTCCGAGCCGCCCGTTAGGGCGTTGACCCAATGGGCGCGCGACATGTAGTCGTCCTTGTAATCGTCGGTATTGTTCTTCGGCGTATAGACCTCTTCCGGAATCCGGCCCACTGAAGCCAGTAGCGGGCCCCCTCGCAGAAACGGGGTAGCCGCTCGTCTCCTCGGCATACTCCGTGCCGGGCAGTCGCAGCGAGTCGCAGGACGTGCGGGCGACGTTGCCGAAGCCGCCTCCGATCTTCACCGCGTCGGCCGAGACGATGCGCCCGCCCGACGCGAGCGGTTCGTAAGCGTCACGACCTCCTGCGAACCGGCGTCGAAGGCAGAAAGCGCCCGAGGTAGATCCACGTGCCGCCGCCCATCGTCTGATTGACGGCGTATTCGGTCTCGCCGCCGAGGTGGCGCACCGTATAATGCGCATCGTCGGCGCTTTCGGGCGTCGATTCATAGCTCACGTAGACCGCATATTCGCCCCGTTCGGGAATGTCGGCCTGCCACACGGCACGGCCCGTGGCCCCGCCGGTCACGGTCCGCACACGGCGCGTCGTGCCGTCGCGGAAGGGATTTTCGCCCGTATGATAGACCTGCCGGAGGTGCGCGAAGCCCGCGCCGCCGCTCTCCCACGCCCCCTCCTCCGCATACTGCCCGGCGGCATCGTTGTCGGCCAACACCTCGTATTTCTGCACATCGCGCTCGCGGGGCAACAGCACGCATGCTCCCGCATTTTCGAGCATCGGCACCAGGTAAGGCAAGACATAGCTTTGGGTATAGAGGTCCTCGCAGGTCATCCAGAACTGCGAACGCTGCCATTTCCAGCGGTTCGCCGTCTGGTCGAAATAGCGGCCGTGACTCTGCCACAAGGCGATATGCCGTCCCGCGAGCCCCTGCGCGGCACTCGGGAGCCGAAGAAGGCGGGTCACCAGCGGACGCTCGGAGCGGTTGGTAAAAGCACGATCTTCTTCTTATCGACCGCAAAAGTTTGCGCAGCTCCGCCCCGTTTCGGCAGGCCAGCGGAATCAGCTCGGAGGCCTCCCGACTTGTCGGTGTAAAGTTCGACGTCCGCCTTACGGAACTCATGCGGCAGCAGCAGACGCACCGAGTCGCGCATGGCGCGCAGGTTCTCTTCGCGGAAGGGATAGTGGCCAACGACAGCCGAGGTGTAGATTCGCACCCGGCTGCGCGAGGCCTTGACGGCCTGAACGCGCACGGTGATCGGCTCCGGTTTCTGGTAACCGCTCGTCACCTCGCGCGAAACGATGCGCGAAAGGGTCCGGCCGATCTCCTGCCGCGTCGCGGAACCGATTTCCGCGGCGGAGACATTACCTAAAGCAAAGAGTGAGATAAGAGTGTATAAAACCTTATTTTTCATGGCGTTTCACAAGCAGCAGCATGCCGGCCATCGTAAATGCGGCATTGTAAATCAACAGTTCGAAACCAATCTGATAGCCCCAGGTCTTCAGCGCCCAGTACTGCACGAGGCGCACTCAATGCCGGGGCCGCGAGGGCCACCAGCGGCATCCAGCGGTCGCGCACCCTGAGACGCGTGAAGATACCGAAAGCGAACATACCCAAAATCGGGCCGTAGGTGTAGCTGGCGACCTTGTAGACCAGATTGATGACGCTGTCGTCGGCAAGTACTCGAAGGCAGGATCACGCCGGCCATCCCGAGGGCCATCGCCACATGGACATGCGGCGCAGGCGCGTCAGACGTGCGTTCGCCATAACGTTTCGTGCCGTCAAGCATATCCACCGTAAAGAAGTCGTGAGAGCCGTAAGGGCCGACCCTGCGGCTGAATAGGTACTTGAAATAAGTCCTATAACGAACAGAATGCCAACGATAAGCGGCAATCCGCCGTTGACTGCGACCTGCGAAAAGACCTGATCGCCCTTTCGGGCACCGCCAGGCCGCTGCGCTCCATGTAGAATAGAGCAGCACACCCAGCACGAGGAACAGAAAGATCACGAAAATCTGGCTCACAGCCGTGAGCACGATATTCTTCTGCGAGTCGCGCGGCGTGGCGCAGCTCAAATTGCGCTGCATCATGTCCTGATCGAGTCCGGTCATGGCCACCAGCAGGACGATACCCGCCGCAAACATTTTCCAGAAATAGCGGTCCGAAGCAGGGTCGTCGAAGAAAAACATCTTCGAATAGGGCGACGCGGCGACCTCGCGGGTCATTTCGGGCAGGGAGAGACCGAGCGCCCGCATGATGAAGACGATCGACAGCACGAGACTTCCCACGAGACACAAAGTCTTGAGCGTATCGGTCCAGATCAGCGACTTGACGCCGCCCTGCTGGGTGTAGAGCCATACGAAGAGCATCGTGACCGCCGCATTGAGCCAGAACGGAAGTCCGTAATGGCTGAAGACCAGCAGCTGCATCACGGCGCAGACCACATAGATGCGCAGGGCCGCCCCCAGCATCTTCGAGACGAAGAAAAACCACGCCCCGGTACGGTGCGAGGCGACGCCGAAGCGGTCGTCGAGGTACTCGTAGAGCGAAACCACCCGCAGCCGGTAGAAGGTGGGTATCAGCACGAAAGCGACGACCAGCTGTCCGACCGTGAAGCCCGCGACCATCTGCATGTAGGAAAAGAGTCGGCGGCGACCGAGCCGGGGACGGAAATGAAGGTCACGCCCGACATCGCGGCGCCGATCATGGCGAAAGCGGCCATGTACCACGGGGTGCGGCGGTTGCCGGAGAAGAAGCCGGCGTTGTCGGCGCGGCGGCCCGAGACCCATGCTACGGCGAAGAGGACGGCTATGTAGCAAAAAGACGGACACGAAGGCGGGGTAAGCGCGGATTTTATAAAACCCGAAAACAGGATGCGGAAGATCGTATGTCGTATTGGATTTCCGGAAAAAAACAGTTATTTTTGTACTAATTATACATCTAAAACCCTTAAACGATATGGCATTTCTCAAAGAATTCAAGGAGTTTGCCCTCAAAGGCAACGTAATGGACATGGCCGTCGGCGTCATCATCGGCGGCGCGTTCGGCAAAATCGTATCGTCGCTCGTAAACGACATCCTGATGCCGCCCATCGGCGCGCTGATCGGGAACACCGACTTCTCGCAACTGCGGCTCGACATCTCGAAAGTGCGCGACATCACGTCGAGCGCCATGCACTCCGTGGGCGACATGGTGACCGGAGGAGGCGATCCCGCGCAGGCTGCCGCAGCGGCAGAACCGATCTACTGGAACTACGGCGCATTCATCCAGCAGTGCGTGGATTTCACGATCCTGGCGCTCTGCGTCTTTCTGATGGTCAAGCTGATGAACAAGCTGATGAAGAAAAACCCACCATGGAGGGCTCGGTCTGCTGGCGGCTCCGGCATCCCCGTTCCCGAACCGCCCGCACCGACGAAGGATGATGGGCGTCTACAACGACCGCAACTGCTGATACATGAACGACGGACCGAAATCCGCGACCTGCTGAAGCCCACCAGAGCGCATTGCCGAAGCCGTGGAGCTTGGGATTGACGAGCACCTCGTAGTCGTAGAACACCAGCCCGGAGATATAGGTAAAGATGACGACGGTGAAGATATAGGCGAAAAAGAGCCTCCGCATCCTGTTTTCGGAGACCAGCCACCGCACGATGATCACCATGGCCAGGAAGGCCCGGAGCAGCGGGATAAGCCCGACGAGCACGCCCCAGTCGTGGGTCATGCCGACGCCGCTCCACGCCAGGATGTTCAGGTAGGGTACGGAAAGCAGCAGGAACGGCAGGTTGCGCCAGAAAAAACGGCCCGGACGTTCGGCAGCGGCCCAGCGGACGAAGAAATCGCACAGGAAAACGAGGCAGACGACGAACTGGATCGCAAGATAGGTGCGGGACACGTGGACATGGTCGC
>VOFE01000242.1_pt1 | contig 30000 bp, 56 predicted proteins | sample 5384071 | NCBI WGS metagenome assembly VOFE01 (sample SAMN12384724, study PRJNA508395) | human gut metagenome | isolation source: healthy gut D | host: Homo sapiens
AGAAACACAACCTCTTATTAATACTGTTAATAAAGTAAAGAGGTGAAGTCTTAGAGATAGTCAAATGTCTAAAATAGTATTAACTCTAACGCGCGTTTTTAGAAGAGAGTATATATATATATATATTATATATATATATATATATACGAATCTGGTTATTCGCGTGCGTGTGTTGCCTTAGATAAAATACGTACGATAGTACAGTATTTTAGGTTATTTACCCTGAACAACGATGACTATTGTCGCAGACAATAGGAAGAAGCTCGCCTGAATAACGATGACTATTGTCGCAGACAATAGGGAAGAAGCTCACACAATCACACCAATAGTATTAACAATAGTATTGTCAACAATAGTATTATCAACATCAATAGGAAGAAGACTATTACTAATATCAATAGCATCAATAGTAGTATGAATAGTAAGATATAGAGATGATAGAGAGGTACATTTCCTTAACCTCAATACAACTCCTTACACTTACTAAACTAAACCTCTTAATGTTTACTTTTGAACCTATTCAAAATCTACATGGAGTATAAATCAAAATTTATTCTGATTGTACTTATCGCTATGTTTCCGATACTATATTTCCGATACTCTATCGCTGTTGTTATCGCTATTGTTACTATATTAATACTATTGTACTATCACATGTTATTACTATTACTATTAGTATTATATCTTGGTTGTATTGTATGAGGTCTAGTTCTATTCTTACAGAATAGTTCACTAGTATATTAATACTATATATATAACATCTGATAACGAGAATACCAATAGATTGAATATAGGCTATATAATAGACTGGATAGTATTATTACCAATAGATTGAATAATAGAATAAAGTATAGTAATATGTATAAATATGTATAAATATTTATTACTATTAATATCTAGATTACTATTTGGTTTGTTACTTAGCTGGTCTAGTCTCGCTCGCAAAGCTCGCTTTTTCTCCCCATAAGAGCGTGATTGTTACATCTTCACCTTTTATTTACCATTTAACTTATATCATTATGAATACCGATATTTATTTCTTTATAATAACTGTATTATTATTTGTTATTACTACTTTCTTATTGAATAACTATCTTATTGATAAGAAGTCTAATACTTGTCTATGATAATATATCTATTATAGCTGTTGTGGCTATACTTATCATCTGTGTTGCAATATTTAATCTTTTCTAGTATATACTTTATCAATTCCACATATTTCTATCTTTAATTGGAATAGTTATATGTCTGTTGTATTTGATGTTTAATTACCTTTCTTATAAGAAGGTTTTTTATCGTCCGTTCTTTAGTTCAAAACTATAAATAACTTATATATAGTATAGTTATTAGCTTTATTCGTTTACTATATCGTACTATATTATTATGATATAGATTCATTACTTTAAAATTAAATTTTAATAATTAATACATGTATTTATGAAAGCTAGTTGTAAATGATAAAATCATCTAACTTTGTATCTCATCTTAATGGATTACTTATTGTTGAATCTGGTGGTTTTATTATCGATTTGAATTATCAATGTCTTACTTCTATTTGTGAGATTTCTGATATTGGTAATAATTATAGTATTGCTGAATCTAATAGAATCTCTGAATTAGAGAAACTATTTCTGAATTAGAAGCCGATGTTGCTAATAGTCTACTCAAATTAGTAAACTGTCTAGTGAATTAAATCTTCGTGCTAGAGTTATTAGTGAGAAGAACGAAGAGATTGAACAACTTAAATCTGATATTATTAAGCTCAAGCTGATATTGCTAATTTTTCAGGCTTGTGCTGCTTAATGTTTTGATATTGAATATGAACTAAATAAATGTCGTGAAACAAATAATGCACTTACAGAAAAAGTTAGAAAGTAAAACTTGATTTAGCTGAAAGAACTTATTGGTCCAGATATTATAGACAAGCATTTCGTGCTGTTAAGGAGTATCTTAAGCCTAATGAAAAATATGGTTTAGATTCAAGCGGTTATAATATTGTTAATAGTATTGATAGTAAATTTATAATATCATTTAAAGATACAAGTATTACTAGTAAAGCATTTAATGAGTTAAGATATTCTATTTCTCCAAGAACTGTATTACTCAAGTATGAAAATGATATTGTTGAATATAATGTCGATGCTATGAATATCTATTTTATTGAAGCTAATACTCCTACGGTTATTCAAGTTTAATGATGAAAACTTTAGTATTACTTGTTGCGATGTTTATACTGCCGAGATTACTAATACTCTTCTTAATTGTGGTTTTCCTGCTAGTGATATTGTTTCTACTTATAAATCATATATAGCATTTAGTAATATCAATTAATAAAATTATCTGTATTGTTTGGTATTTCTAATTATTTATTTCTATATTTGCATCCGTATTAAACGATTATGATTATGTACGAAGAACAAGGCATAGGAATTTCCTATTTGTGGTTTGGTAGACGATATAGACTATCTTGACTGTGAAAATGGCTAATAATTGAATACTGGCAATACTCTAAGTGAGGATAATATAGACCTTGACTTGATATAACTCGTATTGAAAATTAATTAAATAATAATAGTTATGGAAGAAAATAATAAAGTTGATGTTCTTAGTAAGAAACGTCCTACTGTCAATGAGTTAAAACATCAGAAGTTATTCGTTTTAAAAGATTTGGATAAATCTAATGCCGGTCTTAATCATTACAAATATACTTATGAGAAAGTTTCTAAATGAACAAAAGAATCTTATTGATAAGTGTTCTAAACTTGTTACTAGTAATAACTTTTAGAAGCTAATAACAAGGCTCTTAAAGATACCATTGCATCTCTTGAAGTTAATTTAGCCAAGATTAAGAAGGATTGTGAAAAGCTTAAGCTTAAGAATCAGTATAATTCTTCATTTGTTATTGCAACTATTATTGCTCTTGGTGCTGTTATTACAATGATTTTACGTTTAGTATAATTCCGATATATACTCAATTTAATTCATATTCTGACAAAAAGGGTTAAGTAAATGGTTCACTCTATTAAGATTATTCAGGTCGTGAGACTAGAGTAATATTAGTAGAGTTTTTTATTGTATAATTTAAAACTTACTATAATGAAAAGAGATTATTGAAAATTATTGCTGCTAGTATGGGTTCTGATTATTTGATAAAGCTAAGAAAGAATTTCATAAACGCTTTATTAATGGAGAACTTAATAAAAACTTATTAAAGATATTGAATCTATTAATGTGAAATCATTAATCAACTTTGAAGATATTCTTGACGGTGAATATTCTGATTGAAGATAAGGTTAAAGCTGTTGAACAATGGGATAGCATTATACTTCCTTATATCAAATATATTAGTGATATGAGAGATAGTGCTAAAGAATCTTATGATAAACTTCTTTAAATATGAAGCTAGTAAAGCTCCGATTCATTCTGTATTCTATTGTTCTGAAAATCATCTTGTATTTTTAGACAAGAATGATAAGCTAAGAAAGTCTTTAATGGTAATGCTAAAACTTTACTCCTGGTAATAGTAAAGATGAAGCTCGTAGAATGTGAATCATTTCTTAAGGATTGTCCTGATTTTTATTGTGTAGATTATACAAAGATATATAATAAGTAATTTGCCAATTTTGTTTGTCTGTTTTTTAACTAAAAATTAAATTTTGTCGTATTGTAGTTTTATATCTGTTGTTTTGTGAAGATAGTAGATATAGGTTTTATGGAATTCTAATAGTACTGTTCGTGAGAATCGCTATTTCTTATGATAGCTCTGATGATGACTAATCTAAGTTGAAACATTAACCAAATGGTTGAAGTAAGGGAAACTTCGTAAAATGTCAGCTATAAATACATAGTATTGTGTTTAACATACAAGTTGCATTTTCTACTGTCGTGAGACAGAAAAACTTTATTTGTCTTTTAATTTTTACCCCTAATTAAATTACTGTCGTGAGATAGAATTAGGTGTCATTAGTTTAATTGGTAGGAGAGGAAGCGTCCTCTCCTTTTTAATTGATTATTAACTAAAAACTATAACATTTACGATAAGAAAGAATTTATTTAAATTGTTTAAAGAGTTACAGAAGATACAACTTAGTCTATTGTATAGTACTAAACTCTAGTGACCTTTTATACTAATTGCAATCTTAATACTTCTTATATTAATATGTATCTATTTGTTCTTGATATTAATAGAAATATTGATGAAACACATAGTTACAATCTTTATAGCAATGATAGTATTGATAAGAATAGAGCTGTTGTAAAGAAATTAAGCAAAAGGTTAAACAATTCACACTCCTTTAAGGGGAATAAAGCGAAGTCGAAGTCAGATACTCCGATTAAGTAATAACTAAATACTAAACGTAAATGATTAAGAAGAAAATTAAATTTGGAAAAGCGAGAAAAGTTACAAATTAGAAGCTTTTACCTTAATGTACTTTGGAAAAGTACTAGTGTTAAACTTGTTAGAATGGAAGAAAGGAGACGTATTCCTAGTTATGCCGAAATTAAACGAGTTTAAACAAGATAATGGTAAGCCATTGTCACGACTGGTAAAATGTCTAGTCTGTGGTGATGAGCTTCTTGTGTTTGGTACAGATGATATTTATCTGTCCTAAGTGTAAAGAAATATTAGATGCTGATAATTGTCTAGTTCTTGAAACAATGTTTGTTGAAGATGATAGAATAGTTACTGCAAGAAATTGTATTGTTCCTAAAGAACAAATGCATACTAATGTTCCTATTGTTTGTATGCCTTCTGATGAGTTTAATAAGTTATACGAAATATATAAAACTAAAGCACTAATTTAATATGATTGTAGATTTTAAAACAATGTGTGTTAATCCTGATAGTACTTTTGATGTATATTTTGAAGGACTTAAAGCTGTTATATCTCATGATTTATGTGTTAATGCTTATCATTGTATTATCGTAGATGTTCATAGCGATAGATGTTGTGAAATTACTCCATTACCTAGAATTATGAATACTGATAAATATAAGATATTCCCCGTAAAAGAGCACATGTTGGTGTAAGATAGTGCAGTGTTAACCAAATAGTCAAACCTTAATATTATGGGGGATTAAGTTTTAAACTATCAGCGGTAAATGAGGAAAAGAAATCTGTGAGAAAGCAATAATGCAGATTGTTACTGGAACTATTGTTCTACATGATAACATATATAAGTTTAAACCTAAAGATAGTGATGAATTTATTACGTTATCTCGAACGTTCGTACCATGTAAAGGTTTTAAGCATTTAATATATACTCAAAAGTATTAGATAATTATGGTAGACCTACTAAAATTGTTAGATGTACTGGATGCTTATTGTGTTATGCCTAGTTGTTATATTCCATTTTAAGATAGATTACCTGTTAAGGGTTATATACTTAAATGTCGTGGATAATATTGATAGATTCTTACTAAAATGCAAATGAATTTTGAAAAAGTTTGGATGATGCTAAGAAAGACGATAAAGTCTTAAATAGTTTTACTGTGACCAAAAGATTGCTTATGAAACCTAGTAGCTTTTTATTGAGAAAGGTTATGTTGCAGGTGATTATAAACGTGCCTTTATTGGCTCGGCAGGGTACAGAAAAACATATATGATACGAAGTAATTAGACGATGCGGATTATCTAAATCGTTATTGGTCTTGCAGCTCCTACACATAAAGCTGCTCGTGTACTTCGTGCATCTTTACTGGATATTCTACGTCTACTCGTAGCTAGTGATTTAGGTTTAAGACTTAATACTGATGTTACTGATTTTGATATTAATAATCCTCCTTTTGACCCATTAGCTGAAAAGAAGATTAAGCAATATAGTTATATATTGTTGATGAAGCGTCTATGATTGGTATTAATCTTAAAACTCTTTATAGAAAGAGAATGGAACAGTTTGGTTGTATGCTTATTTTATGGGTGATGCTCATCAACTTCAACCAGTTAAAGAGTCTCGTTCACGTTGTTTTGATAATGTTAAGTTTTATACTCTTAGACAGATTGTTAGACAAGAAGAAGATAATCCTGTTAGTGAGTTATTAAAGATACTAAGAAAAGATATTGATAATAGGAGTTGGAAATTCCTAGAATATATCAATAAAAAACAGGTATGCTTGATTCAACTCAAACTAAAGGATATTATACTTGTGGTATACGAGTTTCAATCTCTTGTAATAGACGGATTTTTATAATGAAGAGTTTACTAGAGATGTTGATACTGTCGATTAATAACTTATACTAATAAATCTGTATCTGAATGGAATAAATTTATTCGTAACAATATCATGAAGGTAGTGATAAAGCTAATTTAACTCGTAAATGATTTAGTAATGTCTTATAATACATTTTGTTGATGAGTTTAAAGATACTATTATTGTAAATTCTTGAAGATTATATAATACATGATATTAAGAATTTTACTAATAAAGATGAAATCTTTTGGATTCAATGTTACGTCTATTCAAGTTAATGGGTAATAGAACTAAACCTTTATTTGTAGTAGACCATTCTAATTTAAATAATGTTATGCTTTTATTATAAGTTAGGTGAAACTTATATTCAAAATGCAATTAATGCAGAGAAATATAATAGAAGTAAGCGTTGGAAGGAAACTAGACTTTAGAGAGAGGAACTTGTTACTAGTTAACTTATTAGATAGGTCTACTGGTAAGATTAAGTTTAGTCGTGACTTAGATTATGGATTTGCTCTTACAGCTAATAAAGCTCAAAGGAAGTACTTATTCTGATGTATATGTAGATATAAATGATATTGTATTTGATATGCGTACTGGTAATCCGTGGGGAAATATAGATGAAACTCTTCGTAGATTATATACTGCTTGTAGTAGATGCAAAATCGTTTATATTTGTGTTACGGTAAATAAAAAGTATAAGTATATGAGTTCTATGTGTTATGATGTCGAAGTAACTAGAAATTACTTCTCGGTAGTATTTGTTGATTTACGTAATTATCTTAAAACATTTTCTGATTTGTGTTGATAATGAGGGAAAAGCTATTCTATTGATAAACTTAGTGTTATAGAGATAAAGAAACGTTTAAAACAATACCTAAGAAACGTTTTGTTTTATATGAAGATGATGATAGTGATTTATTTAATCTATTATATTGGTTAATACAGAAGGCAGATTACTTCGGTTATAATAATAGGCGTTACGACCGCTTAATGTTAAGTGCATTATTAATGTATTATAATCAATTTGATAAAACCTAGTAAACTTATTACATTTCTATATGAAACATCACAGAGAGTTATTCGTAATTCTAATAATGATACTCTTTGGACTGATAACTTCACTTCTCTTATACTACGTAATAACGTGGCATTTCGAGACTTGGATTTATTTCAAATATTTAGGCTAGACCATTTTCATAAAAGTCTCAAACAGACTTCTATTAATATTAAATGGTATAATCTAAAGAGTATACTATGCCACCTATTGGTGACTTAGATAGACATTATTACCATGAGCGACTTCCGAAGCTAAGGCATGACAGATAGAGAACTTAATATCCATTATCGTAATGTGTTTGAAAGATTTATACCTAAAGAATATCTTCAAGAAATGGCTGATTATAATGACAATGATGTTTATATTGTTGCCGAACTAATTAGAAATGAATCAAGAAGAAGTTCTTTTTAAGGTATCGTATTAGTGAAGAATATAAGGTAGATGTATTCTCTGCAAGTAGAAGCACAATAGCTGATAAAGTTATTGTTAAACTATATAGTAAGTTTACTGGTCTGCATCCTAAAGCCTTCATTGATACTAAGACAATACGTAGGAAAATCGTAGTTTCCGAAATTTTGTCAGACAAAATCTCATTTTCCACGCCTGAATTGAACGATATTTTGTCGGGCATACGTTCGCTAACCCTACGTGGGGAAAAGGGCGAATTTGACAGGGAATTTACCTTCATGGGCACGTCATACAACTATCGCAACAGGGGTTTACACTCGAACGAGATTCCGAACATTTATCGTAGTTCTGCTGATTATTCATGTGCTACTGATATTACTATTGGTAATCCTTATGATAGTAATGGCAATATTGGAGTTAGTACTTCTGATATATATATTTGTGGATTTTGATATTAATTCAATGTATCCTAATATTATTAGAAGTCTTAAAGTATGTCAGAAACATCTACTTCCTAAAGCATGGTTTCGTATAGCTGATACTATTGTTGATGAACGACTAGAACATAAACATTTATCCAAAGATAAATTTGATAGTAAAGAGAGAGATAAACATGCTACTGTTGCTGCTTGTCTAAAAGATTGTAGCAAATGCTGGTATATTTGGTAAAATGGGTAGTGAACAATCCTTCTTTGTGTGATAAAAAGCAATGTATCAAAGTTACTATTAATGGTCAGTTATTCTTATTGATGTTAATAGAGAAACTTGAACTTGCAGGTATTCATATAATAAGTGCTAATACTGACGGTATTGTTTCTATAATACTGGAAAGATAAGTTTGAATTATATTGTAATATTTGTCACGAATGGGAGAAAGTAGTTGGATTGACAGGTGAATTTACTCCATATACTAAGTATGTTACAGAAGGAGTAAATAGTTATCTTACTGTAAAACCTAATAATGGTAGAAAATTCAAAGGTAGAATGAATCCTAAGATGTTCTTAGAGGATTTATCTAAAGGATATAATTCTCCTATTGTAGCTAAATGTGTTACTGAATACTTATTAATGGTACTCCTGTTATGGAAACTCTTCGTAATGCTAAATCTATTCTTGATTTCTGTCGTACTCAAAATGTTAATCATAAGTATAGACTAGAGTTTACTCATGTTGTAGACGGAAAGATAAGAACAGATGTGGTGCAGAGGAATACAAGGTTTTACATATCCTCTACGGGGGAACCTCATGAAGGTTGAGAGTATGGGCTGGAACGATAATGGTGAAGAACAAGTTAAAAGAGTTCTTTATGTGCAGGTCAACGTGTTTCATATGTAATACTGTTGATGATACTGATATATCTGAACTAAATGTTAACTATCTATATTATTATAATGAAGCTATGGCTATTATCGAACCAATAGAGCAAAGTCGTAATAATAAAGGTAAAGGTAAACGTTTAGTGAAGAAATACTATGGAATGAGAAATACTTTATTTGATTGATAAAATGGATATAAGAAAAGTATGTATAGTAATTTAGGAAAGAAGTTAACTACGATAGTTTTAAAGGAATGGTAGTAGGTTATAATATACTATTAGAATGTTTAATCTTATCTTTTGTTAAAGATATTGGTTAAATACTATTGAATATACAGATATTATTCTTCTATGTAGTCCTCTCAATCGTAGTTATGCTCTTGTTTATCCTAAGAATTTATAAAGAACAACTTATATTATGAACGATGCAACTGATATTTATAATGAAGCTGCTAATAAATGGTCTGCTAACAAAGGTGTGGGTAGTGTTATTCTATCAGAACCACTATGTAATGAACTTTGTTACAATGGTGCTTTAGATAAAATGGTAGCTAAAACTCCTGATTTAACGTCTCTTATTATAACAGAGACTATGGAAGATAGGGCTAACATTAATTATTATCTTGATAATACTTCTGAATTTAAAGAGATTCATAAACAATTAATTACTGATAAGAAATGTCTTATACTTACTCGTGAATATGTAGAACGTTCTCCATATAAACCGAGTGCTAATAGTCATAAAGATGTTCTTATTACTATTAATGTTAAGAAGTTCCGAAAAATTGCAGAGAAGTATAATGGTAATTACTTTAAGTTTAAACTACTTGCTACCAATGCTATTGATAGTGTTGCTGATAATGCTGTACTTATGTATAAGTATGCGCCTAAAGTATATGAAATTAATTATGCTCATTTAATTAATCGTTCTATTCATTCCCCATAAAGGAGTACCAAAAGGGTGTTGTCTTAACTGGATGCTGATAGAATCTATTATGATAGATGTAGCCAATATATTAATGAAAGTGTTACTATATTTGGTAGTTTCGATAAGTTAGAAGAATGTCGTACTGGTAATCCTAGACTAAATATTGCAGCTGAAACTTGTAGATTGCAAGTAGCGGAGAGTAATGGTTGGTCTGCTAAAATGGATATGACTGATGCAATGTGTCGTAAAGATTGATGAACTATACAATCCTAGTGCTTTTAGTTGAGAGAGTTACTCAAACTTATAATATTATTAGAGAACGTACTAAGGTAGTTACTGATAATATTGTTAAGCTAGATGTAATACTTGATATAGTTAAGGAAAATATAGGCAAGAGAATACTAATTATTTCAAAAGAATGGAGTATTTGCCAGTAAAGTAACAGAATATCTAAATGCTAATATAAAGTATGAGGGTAAATCTATTATGACTAATGGTGAGATATTCCAAACTGGAATAAGTATATTACAGTATGATTATTGTGAAACTATCATAACGATATGGAAGGAATACAGGCTTATGACAAAAACGGAAAACCTAAAGTATATAAATCAGAGCTAAAGTCGGACAGCCTGTAATCATAAAAAGCTCAAGCCCAAAGAACGCGAAATTTGGAACTGTTTAATGACGACTATATGAAAGTATTGTCGGCAAACAATCCTATTGATATGAGCTTAAAGGAGTTGTAGACGTTGTAATTTTCACGTCACCTCTTTGTAGCTCCATACGAGACTTAAAAAATATCGAATACCTAATCTATCTTTTTAGTTCTGTACCTAACATTATATATAAGATATATTGTCGAGGTACGAACGAAGAGAAGAAGTTAATAGAGACGAAAGGAGGAAAAGACTATGAAATAGTTAAAGATAGTGAAATTGATTTCATAATAGGAGAATAATCGATGCTAGTCTTTGGAGTTAACAGAGAAATTAGTATCTTTGTAGAGTAATCAATAAGCGACCTTTTGAAATAATGGAAGAAGTAAAGACAGAGAATGAGAGAACTCTAGCTAAGACAGAACCAAAAGCAAAACCGAATAATAATAGTATGGTTATGGCTTTGCCTTAATACCCTAGACATTTACAATCCCTGATGATAGAGTAAGTTAGAGTTGTATCTGAAATCAGTAATGTCTAGTGATAAGTGCGGTATTAAGACTATTCAAGACGGTCTTGCAATATATAGCCGTGCTAAAGAGTTAGGTTTACCGTTTCACTAGTTGTATTGAACATCTAGGAGTTATTAATGGTAAAACTACATTAGACATTCACTTAATCAAAGCATTATTATTGAAGGCAGCTATAACATGGGAGTGCACAAAAGATTATATAGCTCTGTATGAATATACAGACGGTAATAATGTTTATATAGATAGTAAGATACCTGACTATTGTAGGCGATTCAAAAGCAAGAGAGAAGCTGATGAATTTAATGCTAGTGTTGATAATGACGAAATTGGTATTTATCCAGTTAGAAATTATCAAGATTATAACGGTACAATCTACAAGGAATATCAGTTGAATAATAAGTTCGGTGTTGCAGCTAATCAACAACAAGCTAAAGATATTGCAGCGAAAGGATTAGTTCCAATATTCCGAATACCTAATGTTCCTTGTGATTATATTACTGAATATAAACTTACTCGTATAGTATATAATAGAGTTATTACTAGTATTGGTCATTTTAGTTATAGTGACGCTGTAACTGCTGGACTTGCTAGTAAAGATACTTATACTAAGCATATGAGAGTACTTATCGGTCATAGAGCTTTTACGCTTGCAGCTCGTGATATAGCGGCTGATGTCATACTTGGTTGTATGGAAACAACAGAAGCTAAGATAGCGAACAATATGAGTATTGATGATACTGATATTGTAGAGATTTGATAGTAATAGAAGTCTAACTATTACTAATCAATAGATACGAAATAAGACAAAACTTTACGCTAACAATGAGCTATATGCTCACTTTTAATAATTAATTATTAATCATTTAAAATTTTACAATTATGGGACTTCAATTTGGATTTTCCGCAGTACAGAGTGGTAAGAGAGTAATACAATCTAGTAACGAACCTATATTGACAGCTAACAGCACTAAAGCTAAGTTTAGTCTTACAGGTGCAGTTACTGTATCATGAGTCTTGTTCCTGGCGATACAGTTCAGTTTATTAGTAATGTTGTTGATATTGATGCAGCTATTGCTGAACGTGATGCCGAAGTTGTTGCATGGTGCGAAGCTAACAATATTGAATTTGGTACAGAAGCTGCTGTGCTGCACTTATCCAAACTTTTGGTGAGTATGGTATCTGTAAAGGTGTACCTTTGTTCGAGAAAAGACGGTAAAGTTAAACTTGTTGGTATTCGTATGACAGCTGAACAAAAGCTGCTGCTTTTGAACTGAACAAAGAGAAAATTGCAGAGGAATTTGGTAAGTCAGTAGAAGAAATCACTATTGATGATTATTCTCCTGTTACTCGTGCTTACTCTGGTGCACGTACTTCTACTTCTTCCAATCTTAATGGTGTTGGTTTGCCGTTAACTTTTCTCTGATTCCAGCATGTGGAATGAACTGAAAGAATCTCGGGTGAAGATGCAGAGAAAATCAACCGTGTATTCGAGGTTAAACTTAACGAACCTTTCTCTGTTGCTGTTGAAACGGTAGAGTTATCGGTGACGAAAAAAGAAACTGTTGAAGTTACTGCTTACAAGATTGTCTTCCAGTCTGATGAAGAACCTTCTGTTCGTCAGTCAGCTAAATAAGACTTCTTCCAGTAATAGTTAGATTATAAAGAGCCAAATTCTTAATTGAATTTAGCTCTTTTTATTGGCTATAATTTTGAAATTTATTATATTTGGAAACTTTTGCAATAAACAATAGCAAGCCTGTACAACTTGTTATTGCTAGTATTAATCTTTATAAAAACAATTTTTATGAGTACTCAAAAAGAAGGAACTGCCAAAGTAGATGAATCAGTAGTAAATCAACCAGCTAATAGTGCTGCAACTACTGCTCCTAAAAGCGTCGTAGAGGTATTAGTAATGAAACAAGAACTACTTTCGTAAGAAGTTCTCTCACAAAGATGCTATTAATAATCTTTGGTTATTTGTTGGTCATCTTCATGCTCGTGTTGCTTGGGTAACTATGAAGGAAGATAACAATATGCGTCCGGCATTTGCAGGAAAAGCTATTCCACAGCTTGTTATTGAAGCTACTTCTCTTCATACTAATCCTGCTGATGTTCGTGTTGCTAGTAAGACATTTTGGCCCTATGAAAGTAATGTTGACTATATTCTGGCGGTGCTAAAAGAGAAGTTTATTAATATGGACTTTGCTTGGATAAAACACTTCCTTGATGTAGTTGTATTCAAAGGTCGTGAAATGACTGACGAAGAATCTGAAATGCTTGAACTTGGTTATGTTGATTATGATGATAATGGTCAGTATGAACCAGTTGAAGTAGAAGATGTCATTAAGGCATGGGGAGTTCTGTTTGACAATGTAGTTAAACTTGTTGAAACAGGTGGTGAGAATGGTAAGTCTGCATTACTTGATAAAGTAGGCAACCAAAGACAGTTTTGGTTCAGACTTAATCGTTACTACAAGAACAAAGGTGATTGGGCTTTCTCCGGTCAAGGTTCAGAAGAAGGCGACTTAGTATTTCGAACATTGTCGGACAAGGTATCTTTGAAGAGAAGTTCATGTTAGATGCTACTCATTTCAAAGAACCTAGTCTTATGTTTGATATTACTAAGGAACGTATTGCTCCTATGGACGGTGTTCAATCAAAAAACAAAAGAAAGCCTAATCTTGCAGCTGCCCAGGTATGGTGGTATTGCAATGGTGCAGGAATTGTTCAACCTAGTATGGGTGGTATGCCAAACTTTGGTGCGGCAGGTGGTTTTAATCCAACTGAAGGTTCTGCATTTGCTCCTGATTCAGAAGACAATGGTGGACTTCATTCTAAGTAATCCAAATATATTTCGTTAATAATGTTATAAGCCTAGTAAAGCTAGGGCTTATTTTATCTAGTTATACTATGCGTAGAGGAATAAGACAAGACTTTAACAAAAGAGTTTATATTATCTAAGGTTAGTCAGGAAATAATTATGGCTAAGTATATATGGGTATACCTGTATCAGTAGTTAATGATTGTGTTGAAAAACAATGTTCTTATATGTTCTCCTTTACGTGTTGATAATCATCCAACATTTGGTTTTGCTTTTAATAAGAATCATAAGCTAAAAGCATGTGATTTTAATGGTTCTTCTTTGGTGACTGTTTTGATTTAGTAGCTTATGTTCTAAGTTTTAAAACTGGTCGTCATATAAATGTTGCTAATAAGGCAGATTTCTATTATGTATTAAAGACATAGCTTATACTTCTCCGTAAGATAATATATGACGGAGAAGTTGACGATGAGAATGAAATCTTGCTTAAACAAGTAATATCTAAAATCAAAGCAAGTAAACCTATTATTGAAGTAGCTAATAGAAGTTGGAATAATAATGATAAGAATATTTGGAAAAATGGGGAATTGGTCTTCATTGGCTTAATACTCATTTTGTCTATCCTGTTGACCAAATGTATATTAATAGATATTGTCAACCTATTCCTAAATATAAGTATAAAGAATCTGACCCTTGTTATGCTTATGTTACTGGACTAGATAGTAATGGTATCTATAATATTGAATGTTACTTTCCTCTTCGAGATAGAAGTAGGAGAAGTAAAGTTCATAACCAATCATAATGGTCTAGTTGGAATACTTAATCTTGATAAACCTAAGTATGATATATTATTATAACTAAATCACATAAAGACAATCTAGCATTAAGTAATTGGTTATATTCCTATCCTTTAAGGGGGAATTTGTCAGAGTCTAAAATAGAGTAATTAATGTTACTTCGAGAGTTACGTTCTTAAAGATTACGAATATAATTGGCTTCAATCTAAACTAAATGACGGTGAATACTTGTTTCATTCTACGACTGTGACCTGACCGGTACATGGTGCCCGCAGGTTACGTAAAGAATATGGCATTATACCCATTATTATTCCTAGAAGTTATGGAGCTAAAGATTCTCGAGCTAATTACTATGTATTCTAAAGAAACTATTAATTTATTCATAGAACAAACAGAATCATTATTTGAATATGATTAGAGAAGAAGAATATAAGCCGCTGCCTAAAGCGCAAGAAGAATTGCGAGTGATTAACTTTAACTCATTCGCACCATTGAGAAGAATAGCTTATAAATAGTTTCGGTAATAATGGAGCTGTAATAGCTATTATTTTATGTACCCTTTAACAGATGAAGAAGAGAGTTACTTAAACCATATTAACAACAAAATGATTGATAATCCTAATACATTGTTTCGTATTTTCATTGTCTGATTCGGTACACCAATAGATTTCTCTAAGATAAAATCTATGGTAACTTTGACTTGATAATGTAGAACATATTGCGATTATTAAAGAGTACTTGGCTAAAGACTTGTACAGTTCTCATAAGATACCTAGAGAGTTCAATTATGAAGCTAATACTTGGTATCTAAAGGAAACTTATACAGTGGACTGAAAGTACTGATTATCTAAAGTGTTTCAAGTTCTATCAGCGAGAATAGGTAAAACCAAATAAATACATAATTGTAAGACTTACAGCAAATGAAGTTAAATACAAACCGTTTAGTTACGAGTTAGACGAATCGGATATTAGGATGATTAGACATAACTGTAATACTAAAGGTATTCCTGATACTATTGCTAATTATTCAGGAATTAGATTTACTAATTATCCTTTATATTCAGACATTCATTTCCAGATATAAAATGGATAATGAAAGCCTTTTATATTTAGGATACGATAAAGAATCTCTTGAAAAGATTCATGAAGCTTAATCTTAAATATGAAGAAACTCATCCTCCTATTATTTACGAAAAGAAAAAGAGGTGGAACTAATAAGACTAGTGCTAAAACGAATTACTAAATCTTCCCCCATAAAGGAGTGTGGATTTTTTTTGCATCTTCTTCTAATGGTGAAAATCTGTTGCAACTCCTGTCAATTCTAAAGTTAGAATTATTGTTATTGAAACTAATAAGCTTTATGATTATTGATAGAGAAGTTGCTATTGGTCTTATGCGTGAACAACCACAAATATAAAATTGAAGAACTATGAGCGAATCGAAAAGTATTATTCTTTATAAGCGTAATGCACAAGGTAAAACCAATCTTTGGTCAGCTGAAATACTAGGACACAAGATATACTAAAGTATGGTATTGTTGGTAAAGAAGGGACTAAGATCTGAATATGTTCCACCTAGAGTGTGTGTTGAGAGAAAGAATGAAAACTATTGCAGCTAAGCGTAGAGAAGGAGGTATGGAACTGTCTGAATTATATGATGCAGCTCCTCAAGAAATACCCTAATATTGAGGCTTTGAACATTATTCTTGATATGTATCTTCCTAAATACAATACTAATAATGAAGGATTTGTTCTTCCTATAGCTAAGATATATGAATATAATAACGAACAAAACCTGTTAGCTCAAATTAAGATTAACGGTGTTCGTTGTAATATATCAGCTGTTATGCGTGGTGAAGGATTCTTTAAAACTAAAGGTCTTGTATTTCATAGTCGTAAAGGACTTGAATATAAATGTCCTGTATTGGAGAATATATTGCTTGATGATGTTATTACAGATAAGCTATTCAATCGTATGTTAGAAGATAATTTAGTATTAGACGGAGAATTATATATTCCAGGTCTTGAACTAAATGATACTAAGTGCTGCCGAGAATCTTAAAAGTCCGCATAATCGTTTTTCTTCAATTTTGGTGTTATGATTTAGCTATTGATGATATGATTCAAACTAGTCGTATATCATTATTGAAGACAGAGTTCGGTAAGTTTAAGATGCCTAATTACGTTAATGCTAAAGCTATTCTTGATTATCACATGAATAATAAGAATCGTTTCGTTCTTATTCATACTTATGATAATGTAAATGGAGATGAAGATATTATTAAGTATCGAGATATCTTTGTTAAAGCTAAGTTCGAGGGAGCTATTCTCCGAAATCCTTATGCTACATATCAGTTTGGTAAACGTAATTCTACTATGTACAAAAGTAAACCAATATTAGACGGTAAGTTCAAAATTCTAGATATTATTCCTGAAGGAGCTAAACGACCTAACTTTAGTAAGTTTGTTCTTCGTAATGATATTAATGGTGAAACATTTGAATGTATACCAGTTGGTGATGCTTCTACTCGTCAAAGTTATCTTATTAATAAAGACAAGTTTATTGGAAAGATAGCGTTTGCTGAATTTAGATGTAGGTCAGGTGTCAAGGAAGTCCCCTCACATGGAAATGTTATAAAAATACTTGATAATGAGCCTACAAGATTGCAAATAATAACGAAGAAGAAAGTTAATTATAATCAATCTTATATAGACTATAAGAAAAAGAAACTGATAATAAAAAGATATACATTTGAATAATAAACTAAAGATGCTTATAATGTCTAAGTTCGACCCAATAGAAGGACAAGACGGTATGTATCTAGGTTTTGTTACAGATAATGTTCTAGGTCAATGCCGAAATGTATCTGTTTCTGATTATGGTTATTATTCTGTTTCTGCATCTGATATTATACAAGCTCTCGATGTTAAGTCAGATACTAATGTTAAGTTAGTAAAGGAAGAAGAGGATGATAACCTTGTAGTATATAAGTTGTTAAAGTAAGTCGGTTTGATTCTTGCCCTATCATTAGTCGAAAGATTAGTGGTAGGGCTTTTGTTGTTCCCCTGTAAAGCTAAGTGTTACTACTATATATTCTGGATTGTGAGATAAATCGTCAGCTTATACTAAAGAGGACTGTCGGAACGTATAGGAAACAAACATTCCTTTATGGGGAAATCAACGAGAATAGCTGATATTTCTGTCTCTGTGCGATTTACTATGCCAACCTTTAACAACTATACTATTTTTGTCTTACGTTTAATGACAAGCCTTAGAATCGTTTCTACGTATGCTGAAAAAACAGTAAGATTTTCTTTGGTCTAATACTAGGGATTGATTATATTTGTAAATGAAGTAATGGAGAAGAAGCAAATAAAAAGCTAAATACATAGTTGTTAAACAACCTGACGATAATATTGCATATCGTAATGTTAATCAAGTTCTTATATATCGTAATAACCGTGAAGAACTATCTAAGAAAATCGACAATTATCTTAACGGTAAGATTGAAAGGACTGCTGGTGTTTATGCCCTTGATTTGTTTAATCATATTATTACATAGAAAGTTTATTCCACGAAGAAGCTAAACGTCGTGCACGTTATTTAAATAAAAAGTATGGAAGAAGTTAAAAACACAGTCAGATTCGTTACTATTCCTAATTTTCCTAATTATTGTATAGGAGAAGACGGAAGAGTTTGGTCTGATAATCGTAAACGTTATCTTTAAATGGTATCGTGGAAAAGGTTGTGAAAGACTCATGTCACATTGTTTCACAATGGTAATAGTGCTAAGCTATTTATAGCTACTCGTTAAAAAGCATTTGTTACTAATCCTAAAACCTAATGCATATAAATATGTTAGGTATAAAGACGGTAACAGTGCTAATAATCATTAATATTGAATGGTGTAGAAATCAAACTGAAGTAAGTATGGAAAATGAAATAAAAAGTGTTTTAGATATTATAGCCGAAATAAGTAAGAAAGATAAGAAGAAAACAAGTATTCATTCTTACTAATCTTATTAATCAGTTAAAAAGTACTCGTATAGAGGCTAACAGCAATTACGAAGATTGTAAGCTTTCTTATACTCGTAGAACAGATAATTATATTGGTAACTTCAAGCTGATGCTATTTAAGAAACAATTAGATTGTCTGGATATGATTATTGAGAACTTAGATTCTTATCTTGACGAATTATTAACAAATAATATGGATAGAGCTAAAATCTTTCAAAGTGTCATTAAAGGAACTAATGTATTTATCCTATTATTGATAGCTATCATACTGTTGGTAATCATATTATTGAACTTAGTTGTTCTGAAAAAGATAATCAACACGGGCTATATAATAGAGAAGTTAATAGTATTAGTTTTAAAGGTACGTATGGTGTGACTGTTATTACTAATAAAGGTAATGGGTGGAACGCAGTATTAAGTTAGATAAACTATGTTATTCTCGTGAAGAAGCCATAGAATATATTAAATCATTAGGGAGATAAAGAAGATGAAATTTGATAACCTTATAGTATATTTCTTGATGATAGTCCTCTTGAATTAGTATTTCCTTCTAATAATAGTTACAAAGGAAGTTCTACTAAAGAAGGTTCTAATTCTAAAAAGTTTATTAAGAGACGTAAACGTAATAAGAATAAGAAAACTCATAGAAATGCAAAACGGTGAAATAATTCCTCATTTATTGCTAGGATAAAAACAGAACAATACTGATAACATGGTTATTCGTTCTAAACTTTATAGCTTATTAACCGATATTACTAATAAGTTTGATGAAGTTATTAGAGTTGTTCCTCGTATCGAAGACTTTCAAAATATGTCTAATGAACAAGTACTTGAACATTATTATCTAAGCGTTGGTGCTGAAAGTCTTTGGGATTCTCGTGAGCTTATTATGAAAAGCTATCTCTGAACATAATAAATTAATTAGAGAAGAATATGAAAAACCTAAAGAAGCTAGCAAAGAAACTATTAAAGATAAAGGATAAAGAAGTTACTCGTTCATGCTCTAATTGTGAAAAGTACGGAAGTATGAGATGTCCTAATAGTTTCTATTGTTACAGTACTGAAAACAAACCGTTTTTTAAAACCGAAACATAATGGGAAGTAGTTTATTTAGTATTAAAGCCGAGTTGCAGGATATTATCTTGCAACTCGAAGAAGGTGAAGCAACAGATGAACTTATTGCAAAACTAGGTATTACTGAAGATAATCTTAAAGATAAGATTGCTGATTATCTTCAAGTAATTAAACGTTATCAATGTGACGTTAAAGAATGTAGTGACGAAGTTGCTCGTGTTAACCAAATTAAGAAAACAAGAGATAATACTCTTTAGACGTCTTAAAGATGCTGTTCTTGAAGCCGTTCTTATGTTTGGTTCTACTGGTAAGTCAGGTAATAAAGTTATTGAGGGTAGTACTTATAAAATCTATTCTCGTAATACAACTACCACTATATTAGATGATATTCGTATCTCTCTGATATTATTCGACATTTGTAGATATTGTTACTGAATATTTAGCAAGTACTGAAATTAAAGAAAGTCTTAGTATTGAATATCTTGCTCGTATTATTAGTGCTCACATGAAAGCTGAAACTTCCCCCATAGAGGGGTCGGAAGATATGCAATCTCCTTTCGTCGACGTAACACTGATGATATATTTGCTATTGATACTGAAATAACTATTAATATACGTTTATCAGAACTAGCAAATGCTACTAATTTCAATCTTGCTCAATGGATTGGACAGAATCCTCATAAGGTAGAATTTAAATCTTCTACTAGTAAATCAGCTGTTGCAGCTAATTTAGATTTAAATGCTGACCTTTACTATTGCTAAACAAGTATCTAATACATCATTAATAATTAAATAATATGTTTGAAGTAGAAGATTGGGTAGAAGAACTTATCGAGAGAATTATGAATACTTATGGTTGTAATCGTAAACAAGCCATTAATTCAATAAAAGAAAAACCTTTATTAAAAAGTTAGATATGCAATTTAATTTTAGAGATTCAGATTATAGAATTAAGTAAAGCTCGTGGAATTGCTTGGAGAGGAAAAATTGAGTAGATGTTAGTGATTGTAAAACAACAGAAGAAGCTATTGTAAAAGCTAAACTTAATTATACAGTTGCTAAATGTCAATTGTCTTAAAAAAAATGCCGGCACATGATAATGGTGCTAGTCGACGGTTCTATTTTTTCCTAATGTAGTTAACGGCTTTGAATTTGTTGATGTTCCTGGTGAGTTTGCAACTTATCGTACTGATACTAATATTCCTCTTGGGAAAGTAAAGTCTCGATACGAAGTAGTACAAAATCAAATGGCTTTTGGCTTTTGATGATGCTCTTGGTGATAGGGTAAAACTTGACCGTGCAGGATATTTTGGTTATGGACAAAAGATATTTATGTCAGCAACATTTGATAAAGATATTAATATTGGTGGTAAAAATGATACTATCCAACATTATTTTGTCTTTACTAATAGTCATGACGGTGGAAGTGCTGTACAAATGATGATTACCCTATAAGAGTTATTTGTATGAACGCATTTCATGCAGCTAGAATATCAGCTGAAAGTTATATATCTTTTAGACATAACAAAGGTGTTAATACTAAGATACTTACTGTTCCTGAAATACTTGGTCTTACCGAACGTAAAGATAGAAGAGGAAGAAGATATGTATCGAGTATTATATAAAAACTAAAGTATCAGACGAAGAAGTAAAAAATATCTCTCTGCAACTTTCCCTTACGGGGGGAAGAATTGAGAGAGTAGATGAATTATCTTTATATAACGGTTTGTTCCGTAGAGATAATTCTGCTTATGAAGCTGCCGGAATATCTATGCAAAAACTAAATACTCTCTGTGATTCTTTTTGAATATTATCAGGAAGGTGTTGGTCAAAGACTAATAGCTGGTACAGCTTATGGTGCTTATAACGCTGTTACAGGTTATTTCTCTAACGTTAAAGAGTATAAGACAGAAGAACTTCGCTTGAAGAATACAGTATTTGAAGGCGACTACAATACTAGTCTTAAAGCTCTTAACTATGCTCTAGCTAATGTATGGGAATAAAACTTTTATTGAAAAACTAATTGGGTTATTTACTGTTCCACGTTGTCCTAATTGTGGTGCTAGACTAGAAGAAGTTCCACGGGAAGAGGAAAATGACCCAATTGCTTTTTAAATGTATTAACTGTGGTAAAGAATGGAGTTAGAAACCGTATTAAAACAATCTTATTAGATGTCCCTGTTATTGAATGTTTTATTCAGTTTGTAATAACTGCAATAGCACTAAAGATTACTAAGGAAAGACTAGATGAAAGTAATAAGCACAGTTACCTTAATTGTGCTTTATTCTTTTATTCCAATATTAGGTCATATTCTATTTGTAATATTTATAATCAGGTTTGTTCATTTATTAAAGTATCTATATGGAAAAGAAGAATAAAGTCAAAACTTGCGGTAACTGTGCTTATTTATCTAGTAGAAAGAAAATTACTTTATATAGAAATAAAGTATATGTTTGTGATAACGAAGAAATGTCATATATTAGTTATTACAAGCCTAGTACTCCAACTGATTGTCCTTATCATAAATTTAAAAACAATAATTATAATGAGTAAATTAAGTAAAGCAATAGCTAATGCTATTATTGAATTTAACAGTGGTTTATTAACTCAAGATGAACTTCGATAACTAGAACGAGACATTGATAATGTCTCTGTTAAAGTATGGCGTGAAGATAAATCTGTTCCATTACCTACTTATGGTAAAGAAGGAGATGCTTGTTGTGATGTCTATGCTAAGAATATAGAGATTAAACAAGATGATAGAACAGTTGTTCATACAGGTCTTCATTTTGCTCTTCCTGATAATTACGAAATGGAACTTAGACCTCGCAGTAGTTTTACTAAAGGAAATCTTGTAATGCAAAATAGTCCGGGGACGCCTGATGAATTTTATAGAGGAGAATTACTATTTGTATTTAGAGGACTTTACGACCTTGAAGAACCTATTGTTCCAAAAAGAAGGGGAACGTGTTGGTCAACTTTGTTCGTCTTCGTGAGAAGATTACTTGGGATGAAGTTGAAACTCTCGAAGAACTAGGAACTACTGAAAGAGGTGTAAAAGGATTTGGTAGTACTGGGAAAATAAACTAATTATTAATTTTAAACAATAAACAATTAAATTATGAAAGCAATTGAATTAAAATAGTCGAACTTCAACCAATGCGTGCTAGTATGGCGCTTCAAACTGGTTATAAAATTGGTAAGTCTCATCCTGATGATATGGGTTATGAAGTAACCTATCCTGACGGATATAAAGTTGGTCACCAAAAGATGTATGATGCTGCTTATTATCCTCTTTCAAAGAATAATGACGGTACTAAGATTCTAAAAGAAGATGTTGAGAACTTTATCACAAATGTAGATGTTACAACAATAGGAGAAAAGACTACTGTTGTTAATGCTCATACTCGTAGTGGTTTCAATATGGTTCATCATTCTTCTTGTGTTGACCCAAAGAATTATAGTGAGGAACTTGGCAAACAATATGCTATGGAAGAAGTTGTTGATGACCTTTGGGCACATCTTGGTTTTGTTCTTCAATGGGCTAAATACGGTATTAATGTTAAACCTAAAGAAAGTAAATATCCTCCTCATATTCAAAGAGTAATTACAGAATATGAAGAGCTTAACGATAAGATTGGTAAACTTAATAAATTTATTAATAGCAATCCTTTCTTTAAGAAACTTGATGCAGAAGAGAGAAATGATATGTCTTGTCAGCTTACGTCTATGAGAAACTATTCTGATATTCTTCTTCTCGTCTTACAAGAGCTGGCGTTGATTTCAAATAACTTATTTAAGACTAAAAGTATGCTTAAATTAAATAATGTATTATCCATAGAAACTTATGGAGATAATTCTAAAGTAGTAAATCCTAAAATACCATATAAGGTATATCAGTGTAATAGTCTAGCTCGTATGCAAGACAAGAACGGTGGTAATACTCTTCATGTTGTTCTTGAAGATATAACTCCAAGTGCTGACAATGATACTTTTAACCGAGAAAAATTGTAGTTGAACTTAATCAGTTCGTGAATACTTGGAATCCTTTATGTTGAACCTAAAGAAGTAAATGATGAAGTCGGAGAAGAAGTTCATGCGTAATCAAATTCGTAAAGCTATGCGATATGTGGCTAGTCTGCCAAAACTTAAAGCTCGTAATAGTATTTATCTGAAACTACAAGAAGTAGAGAAGAAATATAAGATAGAATGATTGTGGTTAAAGTCATACTTTATATTTGTAGTTATATCATATATATTATTAATATGATTTTAGCTATAATTGATTTTTTTGTATTCCTATAATTGGAATATAAATATTAGGTTTATTTTATGGACAAAGCTTCTTTCCTAAGAAACCTACATTAAGAAAATAAATAAATAATAATAATCATTTTAGTTATACATTATTAAGAGCACTAGTAGAAATACTAGTACTCTTTTTTTATATTATGGCAATAAAAGTAAGTGTTAAAGCAAAAGCATATCAATCAGACGGATTAAGTAGACATTGTGAAAGTGTAATTATAATCCTTGTTCTTTAGATATGAGAAGATTATGTACTAATCGCTTTGTTGAAGGTTATATCAAAGGATATGCAAGAGCAAAGAAAGATATTAAAGAAAAGATAACATGACATTAGAAACTGTTGGAATAATTATAGAGGATTAATATTTGCATTAATACCATTTGGAATGTTAATCTATTGTATTGTAAAAAGAATTAGCTGAAAAGAAGTTATGGGGATATTTATTATTCATAGTAATAATGATATTGTTTTTTAACGAAATCTTCCATAGAAAACTTCATAATAGATTAGAACTATTGATAGTAGTAATACCGTTGATAGTTCTTTTTTTATGTTGTACTTGGATAAAATCAACGTATTAATGATAGTTGTGTTGCTGAACTTTGCCTACGCTCATAAAGTCATAAATCCCCATAAAGGAGGAATTACTGGTAAACCAACTCCTTTATGGTTTGAAAAGCGAGCGATAGGCGAGCGAGATATAGTAAAGCTAAGTTAATTAAAAATTTAATAGTATATTTGCATATCTAAATGATAAATCTATATTATATAAGAAGTCTTTATCTTATTATAGTGTTAATTTTATGTTAATTCATTGATTATCAATTAGTTAGATGATTCAAATTATACGCAAAACTGTATAAAATAGTAGTAGAAATTGCTTGGTTTTATACGCAAAACTGTATAAATTTGGCGATATTAACAATTAATTAACACATATATATGGAGACCAATAGTAATGCTGATAGTAGTCTTATTAAACCTACTATATTTCCTTTCAATATTAATCCAAAAGATTATAGTAATAATGCTTTTGATGAACTACAACAGATAGCTAATAAGTATGGGAGATATTGTTCTAATTAAAGACGAAAAGGTAAGATATACTGGTAGCTTTATGCAATTATACTTTGATGGGATGTCTAATCTAAGATAAAAAACTCATGGTTTATCTATGTTGAACTATATTTATAGAAATATTAAGTTCGATTCTAATTGGATAGTATTAAATCAGACTAAAATTTCAAGAGAACTATCTGTTAGTCAACCTAGAATAAAATGATGGCATTCAACAACTTATAAATGCTAATTTTATTGCTAAAGCTGTTAATGATAAAAAATAATATTTATATTATTAATCATAATATGATGTTTATGGGAGATAGAAATAGATTCATGGCATCTGAATATATCAAACTATATTCTAATAGATAGCTAAAAATTACAAACTTTTTTTTTAAGTATATAAATTAGCCCGAATTACTCTCACGAGCAGTTCGGGCTTTCCATGAGTTGTAAATATTAAGTAGTTAGTTATTCTTCATCTTCATCAGTAATCATATTAGCAACAACTTGACCTAAACCACTAAACGGACTACTACGTACTTTATAGTAACTATTATTAGCACCAAGTCTTTCATGTTTTATAATTTGATTAACTAATGGTACTTGTTTAAAGAAATTTATCTAAAGTTTATTTTCACCTGAATAGCTTCCTGAATTATAATATAAATCATCAGGATTACCAGTAATAATATAGCTACAAAGTGCTCCTAATAATCTAAGATTATTCTTGCGCAATACTTAATGCAGCAACAGGTTGACTATAGTTTCTTACCTTCATTAGCTAATCCCCACGGAGTATATTTGAATAGTTTCAGACATTAGACGGTCAAAGGCACTATATAGGATATAGTCAGCTACTTGTGTAGAATCATCATCGTCATCTAGCATTAATTTTCCTACTACAAATAGTGCTACTGCTTTAGTAATAGCTATCCATTCACCTAAGCATCTACGAATATTGGCTTTATCATATTCAGGAAGAATGTTATAATAAGTAGTAAGATTAGCTACAAAATCTGCATAACCTTTTAGCAATTCCTTGAAGAGTACGAACAGCTTGAAGTTTCGTTACTATCATTAAGTTCGTAGTATTTCTTAAATGGCATTGCTATAAACTCACCTAAACTAACATAAGTTCCTTTACTAATAGACTCTCTAGTTTCATTATATATACCGTCAAAGTGACCTAAACGATAACCAAAACGTTTTTGGAATCCAGGAACTAAGTGTTTATGGAATTGCATTAGTAAAGCTCCCCACCAAGACTGTTGTAATTGATTGCAATCTCAATCTTATCATAGATACCATGTATTTGATGATTAACTGATATAACCTTATTACGGAAAGCTGCAATATCATCATTAGTAAGACCACTGTCAGGTTTAAGAGTAGCAACACCGTTCTTCAAGATAAGACTTTCTCTAAAAGAAGGGTGATTCTCAAACTTAGTTCTTTCTTCTTTAGTATCTTCTTTTTTATAGGTAGCTTTTAAACTCTTCTCTTTATCTCTTTAGGAACAGAGCGTAAGAAGTCAGTTATTATATCAGCTTTAAACTTAACATAACGTTCTTTCTCAATATGATTCAAGCACTTTATCTCTGAATGTTTCATATTTAGTAACTAATTCAGGGATTATTCTTACGAAGAACTTTAAGCAATGCTTCTTCTCTAAGTCCCATAGCAAACTGTTCAAATGACATTACTTTATTCTTACCATTAACAGCAACAACTCTATGAGAATGAAGCATAGCTAACAATGAGCGTTCTGCATATAATGTTCACCTGCGGTTTGTTGGATAAACAACAGATTTTCTAATTTACCCATAGGATTGTTACCTTTACCATAACGTTCTGTTATCATATCAGATTCAATAACATTGAATAATCTAATAATAGCATTAGTTTCTGTTATTAGTAGTTTCATTATAAGCATCAGCTAAATAACTACCTACATTCTGCATCCATTCGTTTCTCACCTTTACGGAAGTCTTTGTATTTAAAGAATTGTCCGGCAGCCATTTCCATTTGTATCTGTGTCTTACCATATAATACGTTAGCAATACCACCAGTAACGTTTAACATCATAAACTTACTAGATACCATATTACGCATAACACGAGATACTTTAGAACGAGTACCTTCATCCATTTCAAATTCATTAAATACTAACTTACGAACTTGATTCTCAAAGTGCTTAACTCATATTAGAATCATCACTTTAGTTGTGCGTATTTTGTTTACCAGTAATTTACTAAGTAATCTATTATCCATAAGTTTATCATTAGGATTTTCTTAATAATATCCATATTACGTAATTGATTACTAGTAATTTTAGCTAATCTAGCTATATCATTACGAGTATTAAAGTTATACATGCTATCAATAAATGAATTAAGTCTTTCAAGAACATTAGGATTATTACGTTCTGCATTTTCCTGTGCTCTTTGCTTACGTAACTCATTATTCTTAGCTTGAGTTTCACGAACATAAGCTAGATATTCATCAGTAGTTTCACCTTCTTGTTTCTCACGAATAGGAAGAAGTTTAATCTCTGATAAACTATGTAACATAGGAGCATTACTAAATCTTTTATATAGATTAAGCTCTATATCAGACTTATTAGGAGTATCCATACCAACCATGACTATACGTTTAAAGTCTTGCCAATAATCAGTAAAACCTTGATGAGGTTGTTCAACAGCTTGATTAGGTAAATAACCACGATTAATATAAAGTTAATGACTACGTTTATCTTTAACAAGACTATTAAGTAGATTATCTACTTCATTATATAGTTGTTGCTGATAGTTATTCATTCGTAATACTTATCATTACGATATTTATTAGTAGAAGGTTGTAACTTAACTTCGTCATAGTTAGATTCTTGTACTTGTCTTTTAACTTTAGTTTCTAACCATTTATATTTGGACTATATTCCATTATTAGCTTCGTCCTTAACTACTACATTTGTCTCCAAATAGCTAATGGTTCGTATTCTTTAGTAATAGGATTAAGTACATGATTCTCGTTATACCATTTATCAAATACTACTTTTACCCATTTTGTTCCATAGCTACATACATGGCTTGTAATATATATTGATATAACTTATGCTCCTCTAACCACTTTTGAGCTTGTTCTTCATTTGGCTTAACACGACCAACTGCCGCAGCAAACATTTGTTTCTTTAAGTTAGCTATTTGCACTTTGTAAACTTAGTACCGTCAATAACACCTGCTTCATCATACTTACCGTATGCCATAGTACAACAAAACTATCAGAAAAGGATTGCCAGCGAGTATCCATATAAGCTTCTTCTTTAACTCATCTAAGAACTCACCTTAACTTATAGTCAGTATTAGCTTTGGCCATTCAGCTGATTCTCGATAAGTTTCAGATGTTTTCAGGATATTAAGTCCTTCACAGCTTGTTTATAACGAATAGTAAAAAGCATCCTTAGGTCTGTTCTCTTTATACTTATTATTAAGTTGACGACGAGGACAATGATAATTAACCGTACTAGTCATAATATTCTTTGTAATTACAATCAACATCAAATACACAGCACGCATTCAGTAAGTTCACTTTGAATCTCGTTAAGACGTCTTTCATTTTTGAACAGTAAGAGTACTATAATCATTGTCAATCAATCATTGTACTTAATATATCTCCTTCTTCATGCAATAGCTTCATTAACTTAACATAAGTTTCAGGGTATTTATTAAGTAACTGGTTTGTTATTGTAGTACTTTGATACATCTCTTAACGTATTCACGTTCTACATTATCTATTAAGAACTTCTCTAACTCATCTTTAGCTTTCTTTTATATATTAAAACCCGTCTCGACCGTTCCGAGTCTTCGATTTTTACCAGCTTTACAGCCTCTTTAGCGACCTTAATTTTCAGTGAAACGTTTCGTATAACGGCAGCAAAGATTGCCATTTTTCGTCAAAATATCGTTCAGAGACACGTCTATACCGTTGTTTTCGCGTCCTCAATGATAGTCGATATTTGAAGCAACGCTATTTTGTCTCTAGCTTCTCCACTAGTTCTTAACTTGATTCATCATTTGTTTAAAACTGTTTGGAACTACTGGCATGTGTCTCTTGGACTATCAGCTAACCAAACTGGAAAAGTTTTCATCTTCAAATACTTCTACTAAGCATATTAGATTGTACACGATGGGTCACTAGAAAGACTAGTAATGTAACTATCCGAAGTACATCTTAGTACTTGTGCTCAATCACATTATCTAAGTCTTTGATACGTTTGAACTTATCCTTAATCTGTTTGAGCATTATCATTAGTTCTACGTAAACCTTCGATTTCTTCTCTGTCTCACTTACAGTATAAGTTTCATCAATATTATAAGGTTGAATAGCTTCAATAATAGAAGAATAGTTTCTACAAATCTATTAATATCATCTAGAACATTTTCGAGTACGTAATTGCCTCTCTGTTTCTTAACATACGGTCGAATAACTTCCTTATTAGTTATACTCCATTTCTCTTGAACTATCTTGTTACTTCATTTTCATCTAACTTATAAGTTCCGTCAGGATTAGTAACATAGTAGTAAAGAAGTTATGTATATCAAATAAGAAATCATCAATGTCTATTAGTATAACCATTGATAATTCTCAACGCTTGTTCACGTAAGTTATCATTTAACTTAGTAGCTGTATTAGAACGTAAAATCAATAGCTGTAAATGAACGGAAAGCATCGTTTAATGCAGCTTCTTCTACATTAGCATTATACGTTCAACACTTTCAATAACACGAGATATATAATCATTTATCTCTTTATCATTATCTATC
>VOFE01000456.1_pt1 | contig 30000 bp, 37 predicted proteins | sample 5384071 | NCBI WGS metagenome assembly VOFE01 (sample SAMN12384724, study PRJNA508395) | human gut metagenome | isolation source: healthy gut D | host: Homo sapiens
TGCGCCGGGCAATGGCGGAAGCGGTCGTCGGGGATGATGGGTAGGGATGATCCAAACTCGGTCGGAAGCTGGAACAGCGGGCTGCGCGCTGATGGGGAAGGAAGCCGGTCTGTTTGTCAGCAGCGGCACTCTGGGCAACCTGCTGGCCCTCATGAGTCCAGACGGAACGGGGCGATGAAATCATTGCCGGACGGCACAGTCACATCGTTACGCATGAAGTCGGCGGAGCGGTGCAGATCGCTCAGGTGATGGTGCATCAATCGATCATCCGCAGGACTGGATTGAAGGCGGACGCAATACGCAATGCCGTACACAGCGAAGATATCCATGAGCCGCGAACGCGCTAGTCTGTCTGGAAAACGCGCTGTCAAACGGCGGGTTGTACCGCTGCCGGTCTTGCGTTCTGCCTATGATGATGCCGCGAAAGCGCTGGGATTGCGCGTTCATTTGGACGGTGCGCGGATTCTGAACGCCGCCTTAACCAGCCAGCGGCTGCTCTGTTTCAAAATATTGCGGACTGCGCGGATACAGTAACGTTCTGCCTGTCCGAAAGGACTGGCAGCGCCGGTCGGTTCCGTTTAACCGGGGATCAGGCTTTCATTGAAAAGAGCGCGGCGCAACCGCAAACTGCTGGGCGGCAGGCTGGGCTGCGGAAACTGGAATTCTGGCTGCGGCCGGACTGGTGGCCTTGGATTCGATGACACAGCGATTGGCGGAGGATCATGCCCACGCAAAGCTGTTGGGGAGCTTGCTGGCTGCGATCGACGGATTTCACGTGGAAAACCGAGCGGATTCAGATCAATATGGTGTTCTTTAAAGTCGATCGTGAAAAGCGGACTCGGAGGATTTTCTGAACCAATTGAAAGAAAAAAAAAGGAATTTTAACGAATCGGATGATCCGGACTGTTCCGCTTTGTCACATTATGGTATCATGGAAAGCGACGTCCGGGCTGCGCGCGAGGCAGTCCGGGAAATCATGGAGGATAGAATGACGAAGTTAAAAGCAGTGATGTTTGACATGGACAGGGGTCTTGATCGACAGCGAGCGGCTGAGCTGTCTATGTGGGAAAAAGGTGAACGAAGCACGGGGGCACGTCTTCGACGTTTCTGTCATGACGAACATGATGGGCGGTTCGCAGCAGGAGAACTTTGAACGATTCGGGCATCTGCTTCCGCCGATGGAAGTGTACGAAGCGATGTGGCAGGGAGAAGGAAACAGATGACGGATGCCTGGATTGAGGCCAACGGCATGCCGCTGCGGCCAGGAGTAAAAAATTCTGGCGTCGTTAAAGAAAATGGGGTACGGCGGCTGATCGTTTCCTCGACGCCGCGCGAATACGCGTTGTATTTACTGGAAAAAGCAGGGCTGAGCGGATGTTACGACAACGGGATTTTTCGGCGACGAAGCCGGCCGGCGCAAGCCGCATCGGATCTCTATAACAAGATGATGGATGGAAGGTTTGCGGCCGGAGGAATGCATTATCGTGGAAGACTCCGCCAACGGTGTCAAGGCTATGCCGCAGGTGTGCGGGTATTTGCGATTCCTGATACTGCTTGTCTGGAACAATTCCGCGATCACGAAGCCTACGCGATCGTCGATTCCATGGACGACGTGCGGCGCTGGGCACTGGAACAGACAGCCGCATAATCGCGGAGGATTTTCAAACAGACAATCTGATCTGTTAAAATCAAACAAAAAGAAAAAAGACGGCGATCTTAATGAACCCGGATTCTCTGGATAATCCATTCAGAGCGGTTCACTTTGATTCCGTCTTTTTAATATTCATTTTCTGGTTTTCTTTGGACTTAACGGATCTGGATCAGTCTTGCCTCATAAGGCCGCAATAGCTGCGGTTGGGGATCGGTGTAGGAATCCATCAGAATCCGGCCTTCCGTTTTGAGGTCAAAGCGGGCTGGGAACCGCTGAGGTTGATCAGAATCAAAAATTCTGCCTGTTCGTCAGACCGTTGATAAGCGAAATTTGTTTTGTGATGAACCAAAACCGGTGTCATCGCTCCCGTATTGAATGCCGAATACGCTTTGCGCAGGGCAATCGCCTGTTTGTACCAGTGGTTGATGCTTGTTTCAGAAACCAGATCTGACTTTAGATTGATCTGCTTATAATTCGGATTCACCTTGATCCAGGGCTGATGATCGCTGAAACCGGCATAGTCGCTGTCGTCCCACTGCACCGGCGTGCGGGCGTGATCGCGGGTCATGCGCTGCACGACCTTTTGGCGATGAATTTCGGCAGATGCATCATCGTCTGCAAGGTGCCGTAAATGTTGATCGCTTCATAATCCCGCCATTCGTCCTGTTCCAGATGACAGTTGGTCATGCCGATCTCCTCCTCCTGATATACAAGCGGTGTTCCTCGTAACGTCAGGTTCATCAAGGCGAACGCTTTGCGCTTTCGACGCGGTATTGCCTGTCGTTGCCGAAACGGAGATCGAGCAGGGCTGGTCATGATTGTTCATGTAGTTGGCAACCCCAGTAATTTCGTTTCTGGCTGTCGGTCTGCCAACGGAAAATAATCGACTTGAAGCCGGAATCGTCAATGATACAGCTTGCGGAAATCATATTTGCCTAACGGTCCGCAGTCCTGCAGATGCAGATCAAACATGATCATCATGTTAAGCTCGCCGTTGTTCACCGGCATACAGCGCGCACGCATCGTTGTCCGCCATCATGCCTTCGCCGATTGTGATGAAATCATAGTCGTCTGCCAGCTCCGATCAGCTCCTGGATGTAGGCATGGGATTGCGGCAGATTGGTCATGAACTCTTTGGCAAACTGATAGCCCTTCTTTTCCGGATGCCAGCTCGGCAGTCCCCGGCTGTTTGGCAATCGTGTTGATGACGTCCATGCGGGAAGCCGCTGACGCCTTTGTCCAGCCAGAACCGCATGACGTTGGCAATTTCTTCGCGGACCCGCGGATTCCCAGTTGAGATCGCACTGGTGCGGCGTGAAGGTATCAGAGATACCAGCTGCGCGGTTTCAGCGGATCCTTTGTCCATGCGCTGCCGCCGAACATGCTGATCCAGTTGTTCGGTTCCTTGTCGTTAATGCCTTCGGAAGTAGTAACAATCCCGGTATGGACTGTTCGGATCGTTTAAACAGGCCTGAAACCAGGGATGCTGATCACTGGTATGATTCGCGACCAGATCCATCACAATGCCCATGCCGCGTTTCTTACATTCCGTCAACAGCGCGTCGAAATCCGCCATCGTTCGAAATCCGGATGGATGTTGTAATAATCGCTGATGTCATAACCGTAATCGGTATTGGGGGAACAATATACCGGCGAGAGCCAGATCAGATCCACGCCCAGATCCTGCAGATGATCCAGCCGGCGCAGAATGCCCTTGAGATCGCCGATTCCATCATGATTGGAATCCTGGAACGAGCGCGGCCAGATCTGATAAATAATTTTATTTTTGTAGTCCATCATATCACCCCTGTCATTGTATCACAATGACGGGAAAAAGCTTTGATTTCCGTAATCGTGAACATTCACATTCTAGCCGGTACAGAAGGCGTAACACGACTTTTTGGATCAAAGAGGATCGTTGAAAAGAACCCCTGGAATGAGAAAATGATCGGGACAGAAAAAACCAGCTGGGAAAGCTGGCTCTTGGCAAGGGGGGGAGATCGGCTCTGATCTTAGGGGAAGACTGCGGAAACTGTCGTCTACAATTCCTCGCCGTTGCTTTCAATCACCCGCTTGTAATAGGCAAAGGAGTCCTTTTTCGTAGCGGTTGAATTCACTACCTTCAGCGCGGATTATATAATTCAGGCGGTGGCTGATCGTCAGCTTTTTCATGCAGAACTTTCAATTTTAAAGTAACATTCTTTTTAACGAAAAACTCCAACCAATAACAGCGGAAAGCGACTGCGGTAAACGCTGTGCGGCGCAAAGGGAAGGAAGGGTGAGGACGGAAAAGACGAAGACCTGGAATCAGCCGCGATGACCATAAGCTGCCCCGAACGAACCGGAGATCGCAAAAAGCCAGGCCAAACATCAACCTGGGCGACTCTAGGGGAATCCATAACGATTTTTCCGCACAGGAAAAACCTCAAACACAATCAAAAAACAGCCCGGAGAGCTGTCTTTTTGCATCCTGATTTTTGAATCCTTTGCGCAGAAACAACGCCGGAAACACCAAATCCGTTAATGGAAAACTGAGAAGCAATCATTAGATTGATGATCAGCGGCAGTGCCGCAAAAGATAAGGAAGCAAAGGCGCAGGGTCGTTTTCCCCGTCGCCTCCCGCGGCTGCCGCACAGGCTGATAGGCAGGCCGCCGAAGTTCCAGCGAAATATGGCTTGCGCCGGCATAGCCGAAGACAATCAGCGCCAGTCCGATCAGCCAGAGGACGTCCAGCCGTTTGTGGAATCCCCATAATAAAATGATCTGGACAAGCAGGCAGAGAATGAAATAAAATCCGCCGAGCAGCAGGGTTTGTTTTCGACTCATAGCATTATTCCTCTTTTCTTCATCCCTTCTTATGACCAGCGACCGGTTTTTAATGAAAGGTTCTTCTTCCTTCTCATTATAACGGGAATTCAGTTTTTAGCGAATCCTTTTTAATTCTGTTCCGTATCATTTTTCTTCTGTCAATCGATGGGATCAAGTTGATAATGAACCTATTCAAGCTAAAATAAAAGAGGTAAAGCTTAACGTGTTCGTTATGGATTATCATGGCAGATTAGTAAATTAAATAAAAAAAAAGGAAAGGTACAGAAATGATTCAAGATACCGTTAAAATAAACGGCCGGGGAGGAACGGATGAAAAAGAATCGCATGGCTGACCACGGGCGGCACGATCGCCTGCGCCCAACAGGAAGAAGGGCTGACGCCGCAGCTGGATGCCGGGGGACTGCGCCGGCTCTTAGGCACCTTGATCGATCAATATGAAATCAAGACGTGGGATCTGTTTACGCTGGACAGCTCCAACATTCAGCCGGAGGAATGGCAGCGGATCGCGGAGAAGGTGGCGGAGCTCATCGCAGAAGGCTGGGCTGAGGGTGTGATTCTGACCCACGGCACGGATACGATGGCCTATACCGCTTCCGCTTTAAGCTTCATGCTGGAAAATGTAACGCTGCCGGTTGTCCTCACGGGGTCGCAGCTGCCTCTTTGCAGATCCGTTAAGCGACGGACTGGAGAATATCCGGACAGCGCTGGCGATGGCTGCGAGCGGTCATGCCGGGGTTTTCGTGGCGTTTAACCGCCAGATTTTACTAGGCACCCGCGCGGTGAAGGTCCGTACGACGAATTTCCAGGCGTTTGAAAGCGTCAACGTTAAACCGGTCGGCTGGATCGACAGCCGGGGATTGAATATCCGCAGCGGTTTGCTTCCGCATGCCGACGGTCCGTTTCAGCTGCGCAGTCAGCTGTGCAAAGGAAGTCGTCCTGATTAAGCTGATCCCGGGCATGAATCCGAAGCTGTTCGACGCGTTGATTCAGATGGCCTGCCGCGGCGTGGTGATCGAGGCCTTCGGGATCGGCGGGCTGTCGTTTATCCGACGGGATCTGACGGCGAAGCTTCAGGAGATGACCCAGGCTGGCATCACAGTTGTCGTCTGCAGTCAGTGTCTGTATGAACAAAGTGATTTCAGCGTCTATGAGGTCGGACAAAAAGCGCTGCGCTACGGCGTTCTGGAAGGCAAGGATATGACCAGCGAGGCGGCCGTTACCAAGCTGATGTGGGTACTGGGGCAAAGCGAGGATCCGCAGACGATCCGGCAGTTGTTTGAAACCAACCGGATCCATGAGCGCAACGAGAGTTTCGATTGACAAAGCCGGTTAAACGGCGTAACCTTAATTTCAATAAAAGCAGGGTTACCCGGTGCTGCCAGACCGCTTCCGTATGGACGGCATTGGTGATCGGCAGTACTGGGATAATCGGAATTGAAAAACAATAAAACAAAAGAGAATGGGGGTTTTACGATGGAATATCTATTTCCGAAAATTGATTTACACGTTCATTTAGACGGCTCGCTGCCGTTAAAGCTGGCCTATGCCTTAGCTCAGGATCGCCAGCTGATCGCTTCCGAGTGCACGCTGGAACAATTCCGTGAGCGGATTGTCGTGGGCCGGGACAATGGCAGCCTGAATGAGTTTCTCGCACGCTTTGAGCTGCCGATCGCGATTTTACAGGATGAAGCGCTGGTGCTTTGTACCCGCGAGCTGGTGAAGACGCTGGCTTTGCAGGGACTGGAATATGTGGAATTGCGGTTTGCGCCGCAGTTTCATACACAGAAGGGACTGACGCAGCATCAGGCAGTTAAAGCCGTGATCAAAGGCATGCGGATCGCGATGTGCGAGCATCCGCAGATCAAGGTCGGTTTGATTCTATGCATGATGACACTGGGCGAACCGTCGCTGAATCACGAAGCGAACCTGGAAACGATTCAGATGGCCGGGACTTTAAAGGCAAAGGGGTCGTAGCGGTGGATCTGGCCGGTGCGGAGGGCATCACGCCGATGGAAGGCTATCGCGATTGTTTTGAACTGGCGAAGGAATATGGAATTCCGTATACGATTCACGCAGGGGGAAAGCGGCCCGGCGGCTTCGGTAAAGTCGGCGCTGGAGCTGGGGGCGAGCCGGATCGGACATGGCGGTCATTGTCTGGAGGACAGCGCGGTGATGCAGGAAGTGATCGATAAGAAAATTCCGCTGGAAATGTGCCTGACGAGCAACGTCCAGTGCCGTAATCAGCTTTCGTACAGCGATCATGCGCTGAAGCCGTTGATGGAACGCGGTGCCGTGGTGACGCTGAATACCGATAATATGACGATCAGCGATACGACGCTGGATCAGGAATATGACAAAGCAGTGCGGTATTTGGGACTGACCCGGGAGGATCTGATTCATCTGAATCTCAACAGCGTGCGCGCGGCGTTTGCGGATAAAGAATTGAAGCAGCAGCTGACGCGCCGGCTGATGGAATGTTTGTAGGCGGTCATAAACTAAAAAAAACAAGAAGAGTAAAAATCAGAAACTAAGACACCAGGAGCGGCCGGTACGATTCCAACGTACCCGGGTCATTCCTGGTTTTTCATCGAGCGCCTTTTGGGAAAGACTGAAAATATACAGAGAACCGCTTCCTTTTCCCCTTCAGACGATTTGACAAGCTTCGCGGATCATTCTATAATTAGGAAGCTAACTATTAGGAATCTAATGAAAGGGGAGGACTTATGAATAAACCTTTTGTATTTTATTTTCCCGGGCCTACCCGCGCGCAGACGGCGCAGATCCGGCCGCGCATGGCCGATCAGGGAATATCGATGGGACAACCAAAAAATCCTGCATCTGTTAACCCGCAGCTCCCGCACGCAGGTGGAGCTGGCGCGGGCCTGTGATATCGAACCGGCGACGGTATCTAAAATTCTGGATCTGATGGAACAGGCCGGGGATGATCGAACGGGTGCGCAGCGATAAGGACCGCCGCAGTATTCAGGTGCAGATTACGGAGTTCGGCGCTCAGCAGCACGCCAAGATGAGTGAAATCCATGCCGAGGTCGAAGCGCTGGCTCTGGAAGGCTTCAGTGCGGAAGAACGTGAGCAGTTTATCAACTATATTCAGCGTATGACGGATAATCTGCGCGGTGAGAAAAACTGCGGCGGAAGGAGAAAACCGGGTATGAGCAGTCAGGCGACGCTGAGTCAGGTTGAGAAAATGACGACTCAGCCGATTCCGAGATTGATCACGACCCTGGCGGTGCCGACGATTGTCAGTATGTTAATCACCTCGATTTACAACATGGCGGATACCTTCTTCGTTTCTCAGTTAGGGCACCAGCGCGACCGGCGCGGTAGGAATCGTCTTTTCCCTGATGGCGATCATTCAGGCCGTTGGTTTTACGTTGGGGATCGGCTCAGGCAGCCTGATCTCGCGGATGCTGGGGCAAGAAAACATGCGGAAGCGGAGAAGATTGCGAGTACCGGCTTTTTGCTGCAATCGCATTCGGTCTTTTGCTGACAGGGTTCGGTCTGTTTTCATCGATCCGTTAATGGCGCTGCTGGGCGCGACGAAGACGATTCTGCCGTATGCCCGCGACTACGCGAAATACATCCTGTTGGGTGCGGCGGTCATGTCGTCCCTTTCGTGCTGAACAATGTGCTGCGTTCCGAGGGCAAAGCGACACTGGCGATGGTCGGCATTACCGCCGGCGGTCTGCTGAATATCGTACTGGATCCGATTTTTATCTTTACCTTCCATCTGGGAATTGCCGGCGCGGCGATTGCGACGATTCTCAGCCAGATCATCAGTTTCCTGATTCTGCTGAGCTGTTTCCCTGCGGCATAAGAGTCTGCTTCATCTCGGCTTTCGGAAATATTTCATGGAAGGGAAGATCTTTCAGCGATCATCAAAACCGGTCTGCCCTCCTTTTTCCGGCAAGGGTTAGCGAGTATCGCGACGGTGATGCTGAACGTCAATGCGGCGGTTTACGGCGATGCGGCAGTCGCGGCAATGTCGGTTGTCGGCAAGGTGTTTATGTTGATCCTGTCCGTCTTAATCGGTTTTGGCCAGGGCTATCAGCCGGTCGTCGGTTTCAATTACGGCGCGGGCTGTTATCAGCGCGGGTGAAGCAGTCGTTTACCTTTACGACGATTGTGAGTTTTGTGATGATGGGTATCCTCGCGGCGGCGGGTTTCGTATTTGCACCGCAGGTGATCCAGCTGTTTACCAAGGCTGACGCTCAGGTCCTGGAAATCGGGACGTATGCGATGCGGGCGCAGTGTCTGGCGTTGTTTATCCAGCCGCTCGGCGTTATTTCGAATATGACATTCCAGTCGATCGGCAAGCCGGCGGAAGCGACATTTTGTCCGCCTGCCGCCAGGGTGTATTCTTTTCTGCCGCTGATCATCATTTTACCGCGGCTGTGGCAGCTGCGCGGCGTCGAATTGACGCAGCCGCTGGCCGACGTACTGACTTTTTATCGTCTGTTTTCCATTCTTGTTCAAATTCTTCAAAGAGTTGAATCAGAAGATCGCGGAACAGGAAGGCGCATAATTTGGGCGTTGAATTGTTTAATGGATAAAAATCGACATCAATCTATTGCATAAGAGAAAAGTCTGAAAAGGACATGCAGTGTAATTTAAGCTGATCCTGGATGAAATTTCGCAAACGAACAGTACCGATGTAAAGCGGGCCGCTGTTCGTTGTTTGTTTTTTGGAAGAATGATGATTGGTCGTAGTTTAATTATGGAGTATAATAGAAGTAAAAGGAAATATCAGGCATAATTTTGATTAGAATCGCCTAGAAATTCATCTTCATCGAGGCCTGCTTGTTTTTTATTTCTTCATCTTAACGGGAATATTAAGGGCTGAAAAAGTGAATTGATGGATCGTTATCTCGCTGGCGTCATGGCCATGAAGATCGAGAATAAAACCAGAAAAGGAGGAATTCGAGGATGACAAACAACAGAATTGTAACGATCAGCCGTCAGTTCGGCAGCGGAGGACGGACCGTGGGGAAACAGCTGGCGGTCCGGCTCAGGATTCCCTGTTATGATCAGGAATTGATAGAAAAACTGGCGCAGGCGAGCGGTTTTACGCCGGAGATGGTGGCGAAGCAGCAGGAGGCGTCGCCTTATAGCAGTCATTGGGCGTTCGCGTTATCGGAAGGGCAATTCATGGGCGCTTCAATCCAGGATCAGTTGTGGCAGCTGCAGCGAAAGATTATCCTGGAATTGGCGGAAAAAGAATCCTGCGTGATCGTCGGTCGTTGCGCGGATGTGATTCTCAAGGATCATGCGGATTGCCTGACGGCGTTTATTCATGCGAAAAAAGCGAAACGAGCCAAGCGGATTGTCGAAGTGTATGGTGAAACGGAGGTCGCAATTGAGAAGCGGATTCGGGACAAGGATAAGCGGCGCGCAGTTTATTATGAGTTTTACACAGGACAGACATGGGGATTGGCTGAAAATTTCCATGTGGCATTGGATAGCGGCGAGCTTGGCATCGAGCGGTGTGTCGATATTCTGGCGGATTTATATCAGTGCCGATAAAAAAAGATTCCGGACTTGGAGATTTTCCAATTCCGGATTTTTTGTTTTAGGGATGTGGATCCGAGCTTTGAGAAAAGTGTTTGTTTTATCCAGAAGGGTCATTTTACAGAGTATTGATGACTCGGATATCGACGCGGGATAGGATCTCCCTGGGGAGCCGATTTTTCTCATACTGAATTGTTAAGTTCATTTTTTGATGATTCCTTTACTTATAAAAAAGTGAAATCTCTGCTTGTTTCGCTGAAATTTTTATGTAATTTAGGACATCATTAAAAAGTCTGTTACCGGATAAGATATGGCTGAAAGCTAGGTTATTGTTCTACTATTAAATCTTAGTTCTCGGCCGACTGAAATTGTGATTTTGTCATGGCTTGAGCTGATTCCGGACATTCTTGTCTTTTTAATTGTTCCAGTTGTAACGCAGTAATCTTGGTGCAGAGTTGGATGAGCTGATCGTCACAATGATTTCTCAACATTTCCTTTGCGATTTCTAATCGTTGCTTTTCGATGCCTTGTTCAATACCTTGTTCGATGCCACGCTCAAAGCCTTTCTCAAAGCCTTTCTCAAAGCCTTCTGCCAGGCCTTCCCGTTTGCCCTCATAGCGCAGCTGCGCCATGTCCATCATCCGCCGGTTATGCTCAAACGCCGCATCCCGCATTGCCGGATCACTGCTCATTCGCTTCATTACGCTGTCCGCCTCCTTAAAGATTTGCTCAGCAATCAAGGATTTAGATCTTCTAGTCCTTAAACTTCATCTGGATCAGCTTCCTCTTTTTAGTCGCTTGCCAGATGGGATTGCTCTGAGTCGTCCTCGGTTTGATTAAAACCGGAAACGATTTCTTTCTTTAACTGTTCCAGTTGTTGAAGACTGATCTTGGTGCAGAGCTGGATGAGCTGATCATTACAATGATTTCTCAGCATTTCCTTTGCGGTTTCTAATCGTTGCTTTTCGATACCTTGTTCAATACCTTGCTTAATACCTCGCTCAATGCCTCGTTTAATGCCGCGCTCAATACCTTGTTCAATGCCTTTCTCGATACCTTCTGCCAAGCCTTCCCGCTTGCCCTCATAGCGCAGCTGCGCCATGTCCATCATCCGCCGGTTATGCTCAAACGCCGCATCCCGCATCGCCGGATCACTGCTCATTCGCTTCATTACGCTGTCCGCCTCCTTAAAGATTTCATCCTCTTCCACTAACCGGGCTGCCACCGAATCACTGTGTTCCTCGTCATACCGTTCGAGAAACCAGCACCACTTTTCCGCCCGGCTCAGCTCTTCATAACTATGATTCATCTGAATTATCTTCTTCATCTCTATGATAACCACCGAGATCAGATTTGTCAAGATGTCATGATCCAGGATCTCCGCTAACTGATAGACATGAATCGCTTTCTCCGGCTGATCTGCCTTCGCCGGAAAGTCGAAGTCCAGCAGAAACAACTGATCCACCGGCGTCAGCGCGGTATACGCCAGGCCTTTGTTGTCCGGCCGGTTGACAAGCGTTGCGGCGTAATAAGCGCTGCGGTTGGGAATCTCCATCTTGTTGGAGCCGCACTGCATCTCGAAGTCGATCAGACGATCCGGCGTTAAGCGGGCGCAGATATCCAGACGGATATCCTTGGCTGGAAGCCTTCGGTCAACAGCTCCGTAGAAGTCAGATCGACCTTGTCTACGACATAATCCCGGATACTTTCGGTCAGATCCTTCACCAGCCGTTTTCCAATCTCCGGATCATAAGTCATCAGGGATTTGAACACAAAGTCATTCGTACAGCGCAGCTTGTAGTTGGTTGGAGCCTGAGGCTTGGAACGTTGCTTTTTTCGCTTTTATTAAAGTCATAGATTTTATCCCTCCCTTATACCTATTGCGCTTTTTTGCGAAAAGCCCCGCTATTTCTTCATTTTTCATCATTTTTTCACAGAATGAAGGTTCTTTTTTTCACAAGCTGTAAAGGTCGCGGATCCCAAATAGAAATCAAAACAAAACAGCGCTAAGATCAGGAGGCTAAAGACAAAAAGAAGGCGGATTCAGCCTTCTTGCGCTATATTGAATTTTGAGCTATTCGGCCTCGGGTACAGGTATGGACGCTGTGTCAGTTTCTGCTTTTTTCATATTTTCCCCGTGCGATGGACAACATCAGCTTAATCCGGTTTTCCTGATTGACCTGCGTTGCGCTTGGGTCATAATCGATCGCGACAATGTTGCAGTCCGGATCCTGTTCACGGATTTTGCGGATCATGCCTTTACCGACGATATGGTTCGGCAGACAGCCAAACGGCTGGGTACAGATAATATTTTTAAACCCTGCTTTATTCAATTCAACCATCTCGCCGGTCAATAACCAGCCTTCGCCCATCTTCGCACCCAGACCGATAATCTGCTCAGCGCCAGCTTTCATTTCCGGGAATGAGCCTGGCACTTCAAAATCGGAATAAGTGCGGATCGCGTCGATCGTCATTTTCTCCAGCTTCAGCACCAGCGAGTAGACGAAACTCATCAGCTGTTTTTTGACGAAACCGCCGCCGTACAGCTTGACGTCTTCGACGCCGTTGTAGACGCAGTACAACATGAAGCCCATCATCCCCGGCAGCTTTACCTCACATTGCTGCTCCGCCAAAAACTTCTCCAGGCTGTTGTTGCCCAGCGGTGAATATTTAATATAGATTTCACCGACGATGCCGACCTTGACTAAGTCCCGTTTTTCCCGCTCAATCGCGGCATAAGACATGACAATATCACGCATATTGCGTTTCATATCGCTGATGGATAAGCCCTGACGGCGGTCAAACTGGCGGCTGAGGTCGTCAATCCAGTGCTGGCAAAGCTGATCGGCAGTACCGGAAGTCACTTCATACGGCCGTACCTGATTGGTCAGATCCATTAACAGATCGCCATAGACCAGCGCGCACAACATCTTCTGCAGCATCGACAGGCTTAATTTAAAACCTGGTTGGGGAATCCAACCCCGATAAATTCAGGGAAATAACCGGGACAAAGCCGAGATCTGCTTTTTTCAAGGCTTTGCGTAGCAGATAAATATAATTGCTCGCGCGGCAGCCGCCGCCGGTCTGCGTGATGATCAGCGCCGTTTTGTGAACGTCGTATTTTCCGCTTTTCAGTGCGTCGATCATCTGACCGATGACCAGCAGCGCCGGATAACACGTGTCGTTATGGACATACTTCAGCCCCTGCTCGACAACTGAAGGACCGGTGTTTTCCAACAGCTCGACGTTGTACCGGCTGTGGACCAGCACGTTGCGCAGCAGCTGGAAGTGGATCGGCGCCATCATCGGAATCAGGATCGTGTAATCCTTCTTCATTTCCTTCGTGAATAAAACTTTATTATCAGTCATGATGTTCATCCTCCTGCTTCAACGCGGCGAACAGGGACCGCAGACGGATTTTGACCGCGCCCAGGTTGGTGATTTCGTCGATTTTGATCTGCGTGTAAATCTTGCCGTGTTCCTCAAGGATCTCCCGCACTTCGTCGGTTGTGATCGCGTCGACGCCGCAGCCGAAGGAAACCAGCTGCACCAGATTCATCTTTTCCTGTGTCGCGACATAACGGGCCGCGGCGTACAGCCGGAGTGATATGTCCATTGGTTCCAGACGCCCAGCTCCTTCTTGCCGACTTCCTCATTGATGACATCCTCGCTGATGACCGCCGCGCCGTAGCTGGTGATCAGTTTGTCGATATCATGGGAAACCAGAGGATCGGCATGATACGGCCGGCCTGCCAGCACGATGATTTCACGGTCATCCAGCTGCGCCTGCGTGATGATTTCCTGCCCTTTCTGCCGGATTGTTTCCAGATGTTGATCATAAGCCTCATACGCCTTCTTGCTGGCTTTGATCACCTCGCGCAGACCGACGCGGAAGTGCTGGCTCAGGATTTTATGAACCTTGACCGGGAAATTCTTCTGACGGTGAATGCCGACGTAATCGTAGATGAAATCACATTGCGTCACCTGCTGCATATTGGCGGCGATGACTTCCGGATAGTAAGCGACGACCGGACAGTTATAATTGTTGTCGGCATTTTTTCACGCATGTTGTAGGTCATGCACGGATAGAAAATCGCCGGGATCTGTTGGTCGAGCAGCGATTGGATCGCGGCGTGAACCAGCTTGGCCGGGAAGCAGATCGTGTCGGAAGGAATTGAGTTCTGCGCTTTCTGGTATTTTTCCAGCGAAGCGAAGCCGGAGGTGACGACCTCGAAGCCCAGCTCCGTGAAGAAGGTGTGCCAGAATGGAAGCAGCTCCATCATATTTAAGGCTAACGGCAGGCCGATTTTCCCCGTGGGCCGGGAACCGGCTTGTACTGGCTTAACAGCTCGCGCTTGACGGCGTAGATGTTTAAGTCCTGAGCCGTGCTTTTTTCGTAACCGGGCGTTCGCAGCGGTTGCCGCCGATATATTTGCGGCCATCGGAAAACTGATTGACGGTCAGCCGGCAATGGTTGTTGCACAAACCGCACTGCACATAGCGGATCTCGTTGTGGAAATGTTCCAGCTGATCAAGATTCAGCAGCGACGATGCATCCGGGCAATGGCGCAGGGCATGCAGCGCGCAGCCGTAAGCGCCCATCAGACCGGCGATGTTCGGCCGGATAACTTTGGTGTCGAGTTCCTGCTCGAAGGCCCGCAGCACCGCGTCGTTATAGAAGGTGCCGCCCTGGGTGATGATATGTTTGCCCAGAGACCGCGCGTCGGCGGTCCGGATGACTTTATACAAGGCGTTTTTAACAACGCTGATCGACAGGCCCGCGGAGATTTCGTCGATTGTCGCCCCGTCCTTCTGCGCCTGCTTGACTGAGGAGTTCATGAAGACCGTGCAGCGGCTGCCCAGATCGACCGGATGTTTGGCGAACAGGCCGAGCCGCGAGAAATCCTCAATTTCATAGCCCAGCGCATTGGCGAACGTCTGCAGGAAGCTGCCGCAGCCGCTGGAACAGGCTTCGTTCAGGAAGATGTTGTCGATCGTGCCGTTATGAATTTTAAAGCATTTGATATCCTGACCGCCGATGTCGATGATGAAGTCGACGTCCGGCATATATTTGCGGCTGGCGGTGAAATGCGCCATCGTTTCCACGATGCCGGCGTCGACGCCGAAGGCGCTGCGGATCAGATCCTCGCCATAGCCGGTGACGCAGCTGGACACGATTTCCATCCGCGGGTTGGCGCGCATCAATTCGATCAGCGCTTCCCGGACCAACTGCAGCGCGTTGCCCTGGTTGGGCTGATACATCGAATACAGGATTTCTTCCTGTTCGTTGATCAGCACCATTTTGACCGTCGTGCTGCCGGCGTCAATGCCCAGAGCACAGCGGCCGGTGATTTCTTTCGGTTCATGAACCCGGACCTGATTGCGCTGATGCCGCTCGCTGAACCGGCGATATTCGTCCTCGTCCGCAAACAACGGCGGCAGGGAACGGACAAAGCCGGACGCGTCCATCGTCTGCAGCTGTTTGATCGCGTCGGCGAAATTCACCGGCTCTTCCGCTAATAACGCGGTGCCGATCGCGACGTAATACAGGCTGTTTTCCGGACAGACCCCGGTGAGCTTCAATGTTTTATCAAACGCCGCGCGCAGCTCGCTGTTAAAGGTCAGCGGTCCGCCCAAATAGACGACATGACCTTCGATTTTACGCCCCTGCGCCAGTCCCTGGATCGTCTGATTGACGACCGCCTGATAAATACTGGCGGCCAGATCCTCTTTATCTGCGCCCTGGTTGATCAGCGGCTGGATATCCGACTTGGCGAACACGCCGCAGCGGGAGGCGATCGTGTAGATCTTTTCCGCCTGTTTGGCGGCTTCGTTCATTTCTTCCGCACTTAAGTTTAAAAGCGTCGCCATCTGGTCGATAAACGCGCCGGTACCGCCGGCGCAGGAGCCGTTCATCCGGACTTCCAGACCGCCGCTGAGAAACAGAATCTTCGCGTCTTCGCCGCCCAGCTCGATGATGCAGTCGACTTCCTCAAGTCTTTTCGTCGCGGCAATCCGGGTCGCGTACACTTCCTGCACAAACGGCAGGCTGCATTTTTCCTGCAGACCCATCGCGGCGGAGCCGGACACCGCTAACGCCATGGCCGGCTGATTGTATTTGGCGGATACTTTCTGCAGCACCTCGATCAGCTTTTCCGTGATCTGGCAGCTGTGCCGCTGATAATCCTGATCAATGCACCGTCCGCGTCATCCAGGACGACATATTTGATCGTCGTCGAACCAATATCTATTCCTAATCGCATGCTTTGTCCCCTGATTCTGTTTCATCATGACGGCGTTTAACAACCGCAGTCCCTCCATTATCTTATCCATATTTTCGGGATCGGTGTATTCCAGCCGCTGCCGGATCATTTCATTGACGTTTTCCTGTACCTGATGGATCAGGTCGTGGCTTTGGCGGTATTGATCAAAATCACGCTGCGCTGATCCTGCGGATCCCGTTTTCGCTTTAAGAAGCCGCTTTTCTCCAGCCGCTGCGCAATCAGGCAGAGATTGCTGGTGGTCATGCCCAGACGATGCGCCAGAAGACTGACGGTAACCGGACCATTACGTTCAATTTCCGAAAGAACTATCGCTTGCGGACGTGTTAAACCGTAAGGTGAATAAAACTGATTTAATACGTGATTCATGTGATTGTTCACACTCCGTACAAGATTCATAAGCTCATTTTCATCGGCTTCATAGTGCATACAGTCATCCCCAATCCTTGATTTTAAATAATTAATGCATTAAATATTAACCATTTAAATAAAAAGTCAATTCGATTGCCTGAAATTCGTCTTCTTTTCATCTTCTTTTCACTTTCAAAAACCTATTTGCCGGGGAATTTGATATAATAAAAATCGTTAGGAAGGATAAGTATGAAAAACGGCTGGATACTTCACTGCTGGTCTGGATGAACCGTCCGTCCTTATGGACGATCGGACGCAGCCGGATCCTCTTCAGTACAGAACCGGCGACGGATTTCTGGATCAACCAGGCCCGTCAGCTGAATAAATTCAACGGGCATGCGCTCTTGCTTCCGATTCGTCAGGATTTCACACTGACGGTGACGATTCGTGCGCAGCTGCATGAAGTTTATGATCAGCTGGGGATTTTTGTCATGAGCGATCCTTCCTGCTGGTGCAAGGCGGGAATTGAATATCGCGATGAACAAGCGTCATCGGTCTGTTCGACGGTGACTTACGGCGGTTTCTCTGACTGGGCCGGCATGCCGATCTCCAGCGGCATTCATACGCTGACGCTGCGGCTGCACCGGTGGCAGAATGAATTCCGCGTCGAATTTTCGTTTAATGGTCAGAAATTTAAATGGCTGCGGGGAGTTTGCGCTGCCGTTCACCGAGGGTGTCGCGCAGGTTGGGTTTTATGCCTGCAGTCCCAAGAATTCGACGTTTGACGCTGAGTTTTTTGATATGATGATTGAAAGCCTGCAATGGGAAGAAAAGAGGAATAAATTATGACCCCAGAAGAGCGTTTAATTCGCTATGCGAAAATCAACACAGTTTCGGATCCGGAAAGTCCGACTGTTCCCAGCTCGGCCTGTCAGCTGGATCTGTTAAAGGTATTGAAAGAAGAAATGGAACAGCTGGGCATCCAGGAGGTTCGGGAGGATCAGGGCTATTTGTACGGCAGAATCCCGTCGAATCTGGACTATGAGGTGCCGACCGTCGGCTTTATCGCGCACATGGACACCGCGCCGGATTTCTGCGGCGAAGGCGTGAATCCGCGGATCATTTCCCAGTACGACGGCAAAGGACATCGCGCTGAACGACAAGATTACGCTGAAGGTCAGCGATTTCCCGAATATGGTGCGATATACAGGCCAGGATCTGATCGTTACCGACGGCAATACGCTGCTGGGGGCGGACGATAAAGCGGGCATCGCGGATATTCTGACGATGGCGGAAACGCTGCTGACGCATCCGGAAATCAAGCATGGCGAGATCCGGATCGGCTTTACGCCGGATGAGAAATCGGCCGCGGCGCAGATTTGTTCGACGTTGCGAATTTCCACGCGGATTTCGCGTATACGGTCGACGGCGGTGAGATGGAAGCGATCAGTGATGAAACGTTCAACGCGGCCAGCGCGAAGGTCACAGTCCAGGGTTTCTCGATCCATCCGGGCAGCGCGAAGCACAAGATGATCAATTCCCTGAACGTCGCGATGGAATTCCACGCGATGCTGCCGGTGTTCAACCGTCCCGAATATACCGAGGGGACCGAAGGTTTTAATCATCTGAACAATATGGAGGGCAATGTCGAACAGACGGTGATGGAATATATCATCCGCAATCATGACAGCGAGCAGTTTCAGGCGCAGATGGCCACGATGAAGGCGGCGGAGACGTATATGAATCAGAAATACGGACAGCCGCTGGTGCAGGTGGAAATTAAGGAATCGTATCGAAATATGAAGGAAATCCTGAAGGATCAGGAATGGATTGTAGATCTGGCGAAACAGGCGATCACGGAAGCGGGTTTGCAGCCATGGGTGGAAAAAGTCCGCGGCGGCACCGATGGAGCGCGGCTGACGTTCATGGGTCTGCCATGTCCGAACTTGGGCACGGGCGGGGCGAACTGCCATGGCCGTTACGAGGTATGCAGCGTGCAGGAGATGCACAAGGTGATAGAGATTCTGCTGAACATCGTAAAAGCGACGACGAATTTAAAGAAATAGAAAAGGCTGAACTGTTTGGTTCAGCTTTTACACGATCAGTTAAAGATGAGGGAGCATTCAATGGAAACGGAACGATTAGAAAAATTCTTCGGCAGTGGCTGCCGGGAGAAGAACCAATAATAATAGAAGAAATTCATAGTGGTATTTCCAGTCATGCCCGCAAGATCATGTGGTAAAACTCAGGGAATTTTCAGGAAATCGCGTCGGAAGCTCAAGCCAAGACGGAAGCAGAATTCACCGCTGTTTTGGCGCCGCAGGGAATTGCACCTGGTCTTAAGCTCACAAAAACACAGGCTACTTATGTTCAAGATCAAGGACAGTTCTATAATTTTCAAGAATACTTGCAGCTGTCGCCGGGCAAACCACGGGCGTGGAACTGGCCGCGCATGTAGGAAAGACCGTGGCGCGAATGCAGAAAGTTTTGTTCCACAAGCGGATGACTCTGCCGGTTGTTCCTGACCGTTTTGCTTTAGGACAACTGAAGCAGAAAGCACAATGCCGGATCGCATGGTTCCCGACTGCGGTCACCGCGGAGCATCAGGCTGCAATTCAACGTTTGCTTCAGGACAGCTTGATAATTAATCTGCGTGAAGATCAGCCGATACACGGAGATTTGGGATTGTGGAATATGCTTTGGATAACCTCGGGTCTGCGGATCATCGATTTTGGCGAAGCGCGGCTGGGCGATGGTTATTTTGATTTAGCCGCCAGTCTTTCCTCGTGTATTCAAAACGAACCCGATCACGTGCTGTATCCTTTAATGATCGAAGCCTTTTTGAACAGTTATGGCGACACATATCAAGCGATTGATCAGCCCAAACTATGGGCGGCGATCCGTTTCTGGTTACTACGGGGTGTGTTAGCTGTTATCAGCTTTCAAACTCCAGAGAGCTGGGATGCTCTGATCACAACGTATTTGGATTTAATCAGTGAATTGAACATAATTTTCAATCCGTGAGTTTGTTTTCATTTCCTTGTCCAGTTCGTCGTAGACAGACTTATTTTCTGGCTGTCGTAAGTTGGATTTCAGGTCTGCCTGTTCTGACACAATAAAAATAAAACAGGAAGTCAATCTGACCGCTGAGGCAGAAGTGGACTTCCTGTTTTTTGAGCTTTATCTTCTTTTTACAATTTCTTTTCAAACAGGATGAAGTCAGTATCATACATCCGGCAGCTGCCTTCTCTTGAAAACCAGCGCTGCGATACAAGGCCAGGGCCGGTGCGTTTTCTTTGGCCGCTAACAACTGAATTCCATCAGCGCCCCGCTTGCGTACTTCTTCTATTAAACCTCCAGCAGGAGCTTACCATATCCCCGCCCCTGAAACTGCGGATCTACGGCTAAACGGCTAAATTCCAGAGGATGAAGCAAAGCCGTGGAGTATTTCAAATCTTCCAGCTCATCCGCCGGCGTGATTGCACCCGCCGCGACAATCTCGCTCTGTTCGTTTTTTCAAAGTCATTAATCCCTGGCGAAGATAATCCTGTTCCACAAAAATCACGGGTCGGTATTCGTCATCCCAACTGCCGCGGCTTGTTTGAACACAACGTCGATACAGCTGGTAAATAAGATCGATTTCTTCTTCGAAAGCGGCTTGAAAAGTAAGCATCATGCGTTATCCTTCTTTCAATAATGAATGGAATGGGGATTTTTTACAAAATAGGGGATTCTTACAATGTGTCTTGTTTATCAATTACTGAATAGGGAAGCGAATAGCCGATAAAGAGAATCGGGTACTTGAATCGCTACGGTTCTAAAACGCCGCAGATCGTTTTTTTCTTTGTCCGCCCGTGGTGTCAATCCAACAGAGTTTTCCGTTTTGAATGTCCGGTCTGGCATAAACGAAAGCGTACAGCTGACTCAATTGCCAGGCCCGCTGCCAATCCTGATTACTGGCCGCGGTTTCGATCGCGTCGGTTAGCGCATCGCCGAAGCCACCGCCGCTGGCGAAGTCATCCTCCCATTCCTCGATAATCGGCTGACTGAAATGGAGTGCGGGTACTTCAAATAGAAAGTGAACAACGACAATCCCAATTAAAATCAAGCTTAAAATAATATTCAGAATCCGTATTTTCTTATTCATGATCAACGTCCTCCTGCAGCTGGCCGTGAGTGAAAACCAAGGCTTGATCTGGAATCACACGCGATTTAAGCTGTGATTTTAATTGAGGATCGACCAGCCAGAGAAGGCGGATTTGATCATTTTCATGGAGTTTTATGGATTGCCCGGGAAATATCACCTGAAGCGGATGATCATTGATTGCCGCAAGCAGACAGCTCCGTTCGCTTAACGCCTGGAAAAACGTTTGTTCCTCATAGGAATACGGCTGAAAGATGATCTCAGTTTGTTCGTTGTCAGTGTTTTGAATTTGAATATCCCAGAAATCCTGCGGCTTGATGGCGGCAGGGGCAAACATCAGCTGGCGGATGCTGCGCATCTCCGGCAGAAAAAATAAGCAGCCTAAAATCGCCGCGATCAGAATTACCGAACATTTCCAGCTGTCCGCAAAACGTTTCCACTTTGTCATGATGACGCCTTCTTTCTTTTTTCTAAGGCTGTTGATAGCCCCTTAACTTAAGGCTATTATAAAGGAAACCAAGTCGGCAACAATCGGCCCGGGACAATCGTCATGAAATTGTCAGTTTCAAAGTGACGAACTCGTCATGTGTCAGGCGGTCAGATCGGTTATAATAAAACCAGGTGATAAACATGAATAAAATTTGCTGCGTAGAGGATGACAGCGCGATCTTAACGGCGCTGCAATATACGCTAAGTCAGGAAGGCTACGAGGTCATGACCGCGATGACCAAGACGCAGGGGCTGGAGTTGATCCAACAGGAGAGCTTTGATCTGGTGCTGCTGGACGTGACGCTGCCGGATGGCAGCGGCTATGAGATCTGCAAGCGGATGCGCGAGGACTCCCGGCTGAAAGAAATTCCAGTGATTTTCTGACGGCCTGTGACGATGAGGTCAATATTGTCATGGGGCTGGACCTGGGGGCGGACGATTACATCACGAAGCCATTTCGCGTGCGCGAGCTGATTTCCCGGATGAATTCCGTACTGCGCAGGGCCGGAAAAAACAGGCCGAAACGACGATCAACTATCAGGATTTAAGCATCAATACGATCGCTGCGCGGGTGTTTAAGAATAATCAGGAAGTCTTTCTGACAGGCATGGAATACCGGCTTTTATTAATTTTGGCGACGCACCGCAATCAGGTCATGACGCGCGACCAGCTGTTTGAAGCGATCTGGGATCTGGGCGGGGAATACGTCAATGACAATACGCTGACGGTTTATATTAAACGGCTGCGGGAAAAGCTGGAAGATGATCCGGCGCATCCGCAGCTGATCCGGACGATCCGGGGGTTAGGCTACAAACTGGGGGAATGACAGATGCGAAATCGTGAAATTAAAATTTTTATCCTGGGCTGCATCGGATTATGCCTGCCCTTTTTTTCTGATCGCCGCGGCGGCGTCCCGGGAGATGCTGATTGTCTGTGTCAGCCTGGCCGCTGTTTTGATCAGTGCGTTTTGTCTGTTTACGGCGTGGCGCTACCGCCGGCTGCGGCAGCTGAACGATCAGATGCGCAGAGTCCGGGAAGGTCTTTATCAAATGAATCCGCAGGATTATGAGGAAGGCGAACTGAGTATTCTGCACAGCGAGATCTATAAGGTGACGGTTCAGCTGCGGGAAAGTGCGGAACAGCTGCAGGCGCAGCAGCAGTTTCTTTCCGATTCGCTCAGCGATATTTCCCATCAGCTGAAAACACCGCTGACCTCGATGATGATGATGGTCGATCTGATGCAGCAGCCGGACATGGATCCGGTTCGGCAGCAGGAATTTCTGCGTTTGATCGCTGCCCAGCTGACGCGGATGCGCTGGCTGATTCAGTCGCTGCTTAAAATGGCGAAGCTGCAGGCCGGGGCGGTGCAGTTTCTGCCCAATTCCATAACGATCCGCGCCCTGATTAACAAGGCGTTGTCCCAAGCGGAAGCGGAGATGCTGCGGAATAATGTGGAATGGGTGCTGGAATGTCCGGAATCGTTTGTTTTGACGGTCGATGAAAACTGGACGGCGGAAGCGCTGGGGAATATTCTGCGCAACTGCGCCGAACACGCGCCCAACGGACAGATCCGGATTCTCTGTACGCGCACAGCCCTGGTCGATCAGATTGTGATCGAGGACAACGGGGAAGGGATCGATCCGCAGGATCTGCCGCACTTATTTGAACGGTTTTACCGTGGTAAAATGCGAAGCCGGACAGCGTCGGCATCGGTTTGGCGATGTCCCAGCAGATTTTAGCCGCACAGGCTGGAACACTCAGCGTGGAAAGTACGCCGGGCCGGGGATCGCGGTTTTAATCCGGTTTGTCCGCCAGGTGATTTAACATGACGAATTTGTCATCCGCGGTTTCATCGGCGTGTCATCCGTTTCGTTTATATTGATTGTGTCAGGAGGAATACTCATGGAAATATTAAGCGTGCAAAACTGCAGCCGGTTTTACGGCCGCGGAGCGCTGCAGATCGCGGCGCTGGATCATGTTAGTTTTACGGTGAATAAAGGCGAGTTTGTTGCGATTGTCGGACCTTCCGGATCAGGAAAATCAACGCTGATGCATATTTTGGGCGGCGTCGATCAGCCCAGCGAAGGTCAGGTCGTCGTCGACGGAACGGTGATTACGGACTTAAAGGAAGATAAGCTGGCGGTGTTCCGCCGCCGTCAAGTCGGTCTGATCTACCAGTTTTACAATTTGATTCCGGTGCTGACGGTCGAGGAGAACATTACGCTGCCGCTGCGTCTGGACGGACGCAAAGTCGACCGGGACACAGTCGATCAGCTGTTAGAGCAGCTGGGATTAACCAAGCAGCGGAATTTTCTGCCCAGCCAGCTTTCCGGCGGCCAGCAGCAGCGGGTGTCGATCGGAAGAGCGTTGATCCATCATCCGGCGATTCTGTTGGCGGATGAGCCTACGGGCAATCTGGACAGCCGCAACACTCAGGAGATCATGACGCTGCTGAGAATATCGAACAAGCAGCGCAATCAGACCTGCATCGTCATCACCCACGATGAAAATATCGCGCTGCAGGCCGACCGCATCATCGCGATAGAGGATGGGCGGATCAGTTCCGATCAGGTGATCCGGCAATGAATATTCTGCATCAATATACCTTTCAATCGCTGAAGGTCAACCGCCGGCGCACGTTGTTCACGGGGATGGGGATCGTTATTTCCGTCGCAATGATCACGGCCGTCAGCGTGTTCGCTTCCTCTTTTCTTGATTATATGGAACGCAAGGCGGTCTATGAAACGGGCGACTGGGGAGCTGGCCTACAGCGATCTCAATGAAACTGAAATTCAGTATTTAAATACGGATAAACAGGTGGATCACACCTTTATGGTTGATGATCTGGGCTATGCCGTTCTACCGGAAAGCCAGAACGAATACAAGCCGTATTGGTTTATCCGGGCCTGCGACGAGGAAGGCTTTCAGCGGCTTGGCTTGCATTTAGTTTCCGGACGGCTGCCGGAAAATGAAAACGAGCTGTTGGTTTCCGAGCATGTTGCCTACAATGGCGGTGTTGAAATTGAATTGGGTCAGACGATTACGCTGCAGACAGGCCAGCGGGTGCTGCAGGAAAGTCCGGATCAGCCGTTAAATCAAAACAATCCTTACGATCCGGAACAGCCGGAAACGATCGCTGATCCGCAGCCGCGAAATTACACTGTCGTTGGAATCATGGAACGTTCGGATCTGGAACCGCGCTGGTCGCCGGGCTATACCGCGATTACCGCCCGTTCCGAAACGAATCCCGGCGTGGATCCGGTTGTGTATGTTAAATTAAAACATTCCGGTCAGCGGCCGCAGGAAGATTTTCCGCAGCTTCAGATCAAGCTGTATCCGGCTGCAGGGGTGAATAACAACGTCCTGCGGTTTCGCGGTCCATTCTGGGGAAAACAGTTATTTCGCCATGGTTGCCTCAGCGGCGACGCTGACATTGTTCATTATCATCACCGGATCGGTATTTCTGATTTATAACGCATTCGCGATTTCACTGACTGAGCGCAGCCGGCAGTTCGGCATTCTGGCTAGCGTCGGCGCGACTTCCCGTCAGAAATTCTGGTGTGTGGTTCAGGAAGGGCTGATGATCGCGCTGGCGGCCATACCGTTAGGCGTGCTGGCGGGGATCTGCGGAATGGCGGTAACGCTGCGCGTGATTAATCCGATGCTTCAATCGTTGGAATTCCTTTCCGCCGATGTTCCGTTTCATACGGTGGTTTCCTTTCCCGCGGTTGCCTTGACGGTGCTTTGTTCCATAGTGATGATCGTCCTTGCCTGTTGGCTGCCGGCCTTAAAAGCCGCGCGGATGACGCCGATCCAGGCGATTCGTCAGCCGCAGAAGGTCAAGCTGAAACGCCGCCATCGCTTCTTCTCCATCGCTGCGGGAAAATTGTGGGGTGTCGAGGGCGAATTGGCTGTCAAAAATATTCAGCGCAGCGGCCGTAAAGCCGGACTGACCATTTTATCGCTGGCAGTCAGCTTGATTCTGTTTACGACGGTGACCTCGGTGATGACGATGATGATTCAGGCCGTCGGCATGACCAGTCAGGATGAACTCGCTGACGCCTGGGTTACGGATTATTCTTCGCATTCGATTATCGAAGAAAAGCCCAGCTTCACCCAGCTTCGCCAGTTGACTTCAGTCGCCGGTACTCAGCGGATTACCCAGGTGTATGCCGCCGTGCATACGCAGAATCTTGACTTGGACGACTACTGGTCAGGATTGGGGAAGAATATCCGGCGCTGTTGTTTGCGGTGGATGACGAAACATACGCACGGATTCTGGCTGAAAATCAAATTTCAGAAGCGATGATGGCGGATCCTGCCAACGGCGCGATCCCGGGGATCCTCTTTAACCGTTATCGCGCGCAGATCACGGAAAACGGGAAAAAACGGTATGCGGACGTTCCGTTCTTGAAAAGCATGCCGGAAACCCTGAAGATCTCGATCGGCGACGCGGGAGAAATGCTGACGATAAACCAATGGCGCTCGCCTCGGACATGGATCTGTATTCCAGTGAAATCGTATACGGCGGCAATCTTGCGGTGCTGATTCCGGTTTCAAATCTGAATACGCTTCTGACAGAAGCGAAAGGTTCGCGGTCTTACAGCGATAAGCTGTACCTGCGGGCAGTTCCGGGGCAGCAGGAAACGATGATCCAGCAGATCGATGAAATTGGCAAGCAGAATCTTACGCACAGCTTCAGCTGGTACAGTCCGGTTCAGAATCAGCGGGAAGATAAAACGCTGCTGACGATTGTTTCCATCTTTATCTACGGATTTATCACCTTGATCTGCATGATCTGCCTGGTCAACGTTATCAATACGATCTCGACCAACATCGGGCTGCGGCGCAAGGAGTTTGCGATGCTGCGGTCAGTGGGCATGGATGAAAAGAAATTCAATCGTATGATCCGGCTTGAAAGTCTGTTTTACGGACTGGGCGCGGCAGCCATCGGCATTCCTGTCAGTCTGTATCTGATCACTTTGCTTCACTACAACTTGATGCAGGGAAGTTTCTGGTTTTCATTCACAATGCCATGGCCGATGATGCTCGGCGGGGTCGCCGTGCTGATGCTGATGGTCATGACGATGATGAGCTATGCGACACGGAAAGTAAGAAAAGAAAATATCATTGAAACGCTGAAGGAAGAAGAATAATGAGGAAAAACGGAGTCCGCACGGATTCCGTTTTTTTCAGCGTACACCCGACATGGGTGATAACTAGACGGTGAAAGTCCGTTGCGCGGTTGTGGCAACAAGCATTAAAGCGCTAGCCGAAGGCAAGGCGATTATCGTGAGGTAATGGCTGAAGGAAGCTGGATGTTGGGAAAACCAACGGGCAAAATCTCGGGCTTACGAACAGAAATCGAATAGGAGGCTGCTAGCCTGGACGACCTTGCCAAACAAAGAGAAGTCCAAGTTGCCGAACATGGCGAAACAGTAAATTCGGAGGCTGCACGAGAGGAAAGTTATCACACCTTCTTCGGGGAGACCTTATCGACGTGGAAGCGAGGTGAAGAACGTCACGCAGTGGAAACGCAGTAACAACGAACGATAAGGGGTCAGCAGAAGCCATAGTAGCGAAGAAGTTCCGTAATGGGAATGGAGCGAAGGGCAGAACAAAGAACCAGCTTTGAGATTCATGAATGTAGGTTATCCCCTCAGAACAATCTGTGTTCAGCCTCCAGGGTTGTGAAGATTGGGGGATAACAAGCGACGGAAAGGAAAAAGCAGACATGACAACAGAAATGATAGAACGGATTCTATCCAAGGAAAACCTGGAAGAAGCCAAGTGTAAAGTGATGAGTAACAAAGGAAGTGCGGGCGTCGACCGCATGAAAACCAGTGAGTTACCGAAGTTTATTGAAGCGCACGGGGAAGAACTGTGTGAAGCAATACGGCGAAGGAAATACAAACCCTTACCCGTAAGGCGTGTAGAAATCCCAAAAGAGGACGGAAGTAAGAGAAACCTGGGAGTGCCGGCAGTCAAAGATCGGTGGATAGAACAAGCGGTATGCCAAGTGCTAACCCCCATCTTTGAAAAGGAATTCTCAGAAAACAGCTACGGATTCCGCCCGGGAAGAAAAGCGGAACAAGCGGTAATTAAAGCACTGGAATTCATGAACGATGGGTATGACTGGATCGTGGACCTGGACCTCTCTAAATTCTTCGATAATGTGAATCAGGATATTTTGATGATCTTGGTTCACAAGGTGATCAAGGACCCGGATACAGAATCCTTAGTAAGACGAATCTTACAAGGAGGTGTGTTGGTAGAAGGTACTTATGAAGAAACGAAGATCGGAACAGCACAAGGATCCCCGATCAGCCCACTTCTGGCGAACATCTATCTGAATGAGTTTGACAAAGAGCTAATGTCGAGAGGGCTGCATTTTGTACGATATGCGGACGATTGTATAATCTGCGTAAAAAGTGAAGTGGCAGCGAATCGAGTCATGAGTTCAGTCACAAAATGGCTAACAGAACACCTGCGTGTAGAAGTGAACGCGACAAAGACGAAAGTAGCCAGACCGAAGGAGATCAAATATCTGGGATTCAGCTTCTACCAGAAGAATGGAGAATGGAAGCCGAAACCCCATATCAAATCGGTGAAGAAACTAGAATACAAACTGAAACCGCTGTTAAAGCGGAATTGGGGAGTATCGATGGAATACCGGATGAAAAAGATAAATGAGGTAACCCGAGGGTGGATTAACTACTATCGAATTGCGGATATGAAAATGATATTGACCCGAATAGAAGACAAGATTCGATTTCATATCCGAATGTGTTACTGGAAACAATGGAAGACAGTCAAAAACCGAGCGAACCACCTCTATTTCTTGGGTATGCCAAGATACTGGTGCTGGTTATATGCCAACACACGAAAGGGATACTGCAGGACAGGGAGATGGCTTGGAAGATGGATAACGAACAAGATACTCAAACAAAAAGGTCTACTCAGTTTAGTAGACCATTACACCAAAGTTCATGCATTTCAACCCATCACGTTGGTACTTTGAACCGCCGGACGCCGAACGGCATCTCCGGTGGTGTGGGAGGAGCTAAGCTAAGGAAGAATAAACATAGCCATACCGATGGGTGCGGGTCGCGCAGAGGAACACATATTGCTGGCCGCTCCAATCCTCTAAAACCTGACCACAGGCAAACGGAGCAGGCTTGCGGACATAGGCGTTCTGTTTGTGTTTGGGCGGCGAAGTCCGCGCTCGCACTTTTCTGTTTTCTAAGCGGATCCGGGACAGAAGCCCCAGTCCGCCAGTCCGGCTATATCGTCAGCAGCAAGCTCGGATAACGGAAGCGTATGCGCCTGCCGGGCATTGAAATAGAAGACGCTATTGTTAATCCTGCCGCCGACAGCGCCCCTCTGCATTGGACTTGCAGCGGGAATAACCATGCAATTCTGTTCACTGCAGTCCAGGATCAATCCGTGCGAATGCAGAAGATCTCCGGGCGCTGGGATGAGCGGAACAGGAAACCGGAAGGCCGGCCGGTTTTGATTTTGACGGCGTTGCAGAATCAATCGCTTATTCGCCTGATTTTGCACGATGGCGGGAACCGGACAGATCGGCTCGATCAGATTCGCAGCCGGAATGCGGAAGATCCGCCGCAGATCGACATGGGTATCACGGATTTGCGTAACGGCATTGGAAATAACGAACTGGGAAGCGGCAGGACACTTTTTAATTGGCTTGATGAACAGTAAAACCCCTGTTACATGATTCGTTTTCATCGCCGCGATCCAATAAGGCCGAATTTGGTGACCCTCCGGAATCTGATCCAGCTCTTTTTTGAGGCAGCGGCATTAAGCACCATACCAGATCTCCGCTTTGAACCGAAACGGAAAGACCGGCAGGACGGCAACGGGGCTGCCGCTGGGGAAACAACAGGCGCAGCCGGTTTTTTCCAGTGAGCTAAAAGCCTGCGGAACAGCGCCTGAGAAAATGATCTTAAACTTTTCATATTAAAGAATTTCTGCGATGACGACGTTTTTAACGATAAACAACACTTTCATTTTGACCCGGTTCTCGAAGGAATCATAAATCCGTCCGGCGGAATGGCAGCCTTTGCGACTGTATGCACGCTGTTGGCAATGTAACCGCAGGGAACGTCGCTTTCGTGACGACTTTGATCGCTTCGCTGTCAAAAGCTGTTTTCCGGTTCTTTGACGCCGGTCAGGACCTGACCGACCTTAAAAAAATGTCGGTTCCGAAGAATTGCGTGTTGCGACGATTGTGATGTAATTCATGAATCTCACTCCTTTTTATTTACAGCGTCATTATAGCTTTTTAACTGTACAAAAACCTGCCAGCTCTATAATGAAGACAGAGGTGATAAAGGATGGAAAAAGAAAACGAGCGTGCTGGCGGTTCTGGAGATTCTGAGGCAGGAAAGCGACCGCGATCATCCGCTGACAGCGGCGCAGATTCAACAGAAAATGGAGCAGCAGTATCAATGCCCAATTGAACGGCGGACCCTGTACGCCAATATCCAGATGTTGAAGGAATTTGGTTATGAAATCAGCACCTACCAGGAAAACGGACACGGATATTATCTGATAACCGGGATTTTGAAGAATCGGAAATCATGCTTCTGTAATGCCGTCCATGCGTCAAATTTTATTCCCGCAAGCATTCCAACGATCTGATCAAAAACTCCTGGCGACTCAGAGCCGCTACACCGCTCAAAAAATATCGCAATATGGTTTATATT
>VOFE01001137.1_pt1 | contig 30000 bp, 39 predicted proteins | sample 5384071 | NCBI WGS metagenome assembly VOFE01 (sample SAMN12384724, study PRJNA508395) | human gut metagenome | isolation source: healthy gut D | host: Homo sapiens
TCGGGGTTGGCCTCGATGATGGTGCTCGCCATGCGCTCTTCGTTATAGGCGACGAGCGCGATGCTGTCGAAGGTGTCGCCGCCCTGCGCCACATAATCAATAAAGCCGACTGTCTGCTGTGACATAGGCGCCGCCCTCCCTTCTGCTGAGTGCCTCGAGAATGAAGTCGATGAACTCCGGCTCGAGGTCGCGGAGCTTTCGGATCAGTGCGTCCTCGTCAGTGTCGCCCTCGACCTTGATCTGCGGAGAGAAGGACAGGCCACTCAGGTCGTAGACCACAGCAGTGCCGGAGCCGCCGCTGAGCAGCTCGTAGTCGCTTTCGCTGGATGCGCCCAGCATCCGGCCCGCCTCTGCCCAGTAGGACAGGTTTTGCGAACGGTATGCAGGGTTGAAACTGATGACCGCCTCGGTCGGATAGCGCGGATCCTCGCCCGCGATGGACGGGCCACTCGTGAAGCCGCCGGTCGCATAGCCGGAGACGTTGGCGCTGCCGCCGCCTCCACCTCCAAACAGGCCCGCGATCTTGCTGATGACGCCGGAGCCGAAGCTGACAATCTTCGATACCCAGCCGACAATCGTGCCGAGCACGCTGGCGATGGGTTCCAGAATAGACAGCAGGGGCGAGAGGAGCGGCATGATCGCATTGAGCAGGCTCACGACCGGGGGCAGCAGGGCCTCGATCAGTTGCATCAGCGGAGGCAGCAGCGGCATGATGACGCTGTTGACGATTTGCAGGGCAACCTCCAGCAGCGGGGTGATGACCGGCAGCAGCGCGGCGATCAGGTTCGCCAGCACAGGCAGCACAGTCGAGATGATCTGCGTCAGCATCGGGAGCACGGTGGCAAGGATGCTGGCGATCGGCGGTAGAATAGCCTGAACGATCTGCATGAGCGGCGGGAGTAGCTGCTGTGCGAGGTCGAGCAGAGGCGGCAGGAACGAGCCCACGAGCTGAGCCAGTAGTGGCAGGATGCCCGCAGCCAGCTCCGTGACCATCGGCATGACCTCCTTCAGGGTGTCGCCCATGCCGACGAGGAAGTCCTGCACAAACGGCATACAAGCGTTGAGCGTGTCGGTGATGACCGGGCTGATTTCCTCGAAGGTGTCGGTCAGGATCGGGGCCAGCGATGTCAGCGTGTTGGCGATCATCGACGCCATAGGCAGCAGAGCCACTTCGGCCGACCTCTTGACCGCCTCGAAGGCAGAGCCGAGGTCGTTGTACTTGACGTCGTTGATCTGCTGGAGTGCGGCGGCGCCGTCATAGGCTGCGGTCTCGATGTCTCCGAGCACGGGCAGGATGCCCGCCTCCAGATCCTCGAACTGTGAGCCAAACAGTGCGACGCCGATCTCGTTGCGCTTGAGAGGATCCTCGAGCTTGTTCAGAGCCTCGACGGTGTCGAAAAATGCAGCCTGCGCGGTCTCGCCGCCGGCTGCAAAGGCCGCGAACATTTTGTCGGAGTTGAGGCCGAGGCCCTTGAAGGCTTCGGCGCTGCTGTCGCTGCCGTCTTTCGCTCTGATGTTGAACTCCTTGACGGCGTCGGCCACTTTGTCGATGCTGAACAGGCCGGCGTCAGCGCCTTCCACGAGGGAGCCCATGAACTGGTCGGCGCTCAGGCCGAGGGCCGCAAACTGCGCCGAGTATTCGTTCAGGGTGTCGAGCAGGTCGCCGTTTTTGTCTGCGCCGTTCTGTGCGCCGGTGGCGATTAGGCCGTAGGCTTCTTCGGCGCTGATGTTGAAGTTTTTCATCAGAGCCGAGGCGGCTCTGGCGCTTTCACTGATGTCGTAGTCGAAGGTGTCACGCAGCACGAAGCCGGCCGCGGTGGCCTGCTCCAGTGCTTCGCCTGCCAGATCGCTCGCTTTCTGCGTAGCGGCCAGCCCTTCGGCCACGTCGTTGAAGTCCTCGCCGAGGTTCTGCGCGTAGATGTTTTTTACGCTCTCGCCCAGCGCGTCCAGCTCGTCGCCGGTGGCGCCGGTAGATGCAGAGAGCTGGTTCATGGCTTTGTTGTAGTCGTCGCCCAGCTCTGCCAGATACTTCCCGGCCTCGACGACCGCCTTGCCCGTTGCCACAGCGATGCCGCCCACGGCAGCACCGACGGCAACGGCCTTCCAGTTTACTTTGTCGAGGTGTCCCGCGACGTTGTCCATCGCCTTCCCGAGGGAGGGGTCGATGGTGCCGGCGAAGCTGACGACGGCCTGCATGATCTTGTTTTTGCCTGCCATCAGTGTCACCTCCTTCTGTATTTCCTGAAGTTATTCCGGGGCATTGAGGCGGCCTTGTCGCGTTGCCGCTTGGCCTCCTCGGCTGCCTCGTAGTATTCCATCAGGAAGTCGGTCAGGCGTTCCCGTCGGAGCTCGCCGACTGAGGTGTGGAAGGCTCGAGAGTAGTCTCGGACGAGCTCTCCGAGCCGCTTTCCTCGGATTGTGCCGCCGACCTCGCCGTAGTAAAATTTCGGCCGATCCTCATAAGCTCCATGACGTCGGGGCCGCTGATGCGCTCGAGGTCGCTGACGTCGATGTCGCTGTTGACGGCGACGATCGCCATCATGGCGAGATAGGCGTGCAGGGAGTAGTCGAGCTCGCAGGCGCCGGCGCTGCCGCCGCCCTTGTTGGAGGTCGCGCGGAGCTTGCGGGCCTCAGCATCGGCAAACATTCCCACGGTGATCGCGTCGGTGTCATAGGTTAGAGTCTTGACCTTTTTGCCGTTGATGGTGATGGGGTTCTGAAGTGTCAGCTTTTCCATGTGTGTCTCCTTTCGATAAATAGAGGGCGCCGCCCCGGAGGCGACGCCCTTCTTGTTACAGGACGCTGCGGATGTCCTTGGCGTAGTCGACGCCGCCGACGCGCAGGATCGTGTTGAGCTGGTCGATCAGCCAGTATTCATTGCCAGCGACGAAAAGCTGGTAGCGGCTGACGGCCAGCGCGATCTCGTTCTCGCTGGCGTTGCCGGGATCCACGTTCAGGCCGGGGATGCCCTTGGAGACGCAGCGGAGGAACGCCTTGCAGCCTTCGGTCTTGGTAGAGCCGTCGGAGAGCTTGACGTCCTGCGCCCAGCGGATCTCGATGGTCTTGCTCGCCAGCTTGACGAGGTTGCGCAGGCCGAGGTCAATGCCGATCTTGGTGATGGATGCCTCCATAGCCTCGATCTGGCCGGGCAGTGGCGCCGTGTAGGTTCCCATCGCCTTGAAGTCAGCCGTCACAAGGTTGACGGGAGGCAGGGCGATGGTCACGTCCTTGGCGGCGAGAACGCCGTCCACATAGACGGTATCGGCGAGGATGGGGCCCTTCAGGTCGAGCCACAGGTTTGCCATTACTCGTCACCTCCTTCGTAGTAGACAGAGAAGCCCGCGTCGGTGTAGGCGACGTAGACGCTCGCAGACTTGAGGGGCGGGGTCGGGGTGACGGCGATGTCCCAGCGGAAGTCGCCATTCATCACGTCCGTGGTGCTGTTCTCGCTCTCGAGGAACAGGATCACAGGGGCTCCCAGCAGGGCGCCCATGCTCACATAGCCGTCGAGCTTCTCCTGCTCGCGGTTGATGATGCGATCCTTCAGTGCGCGGGTCATGGGCTGTCGATCTCAGGGCTCCACTCGCGCTGGAAACTATTGGTGATGTGCATGAGCATACGCATGGAGACGTCAAAGATCGCGCGAGGATCCACGTCTGCGCCGTATGTGTAGGCGGCCGTATGGTCGCCCCACAGTACCCACTCGCCTCCCCATGCGACGGCGGTGCTGATGCCGTTCTGCGTCAGCTCCTTGCCGGTCTGCTGGTCGAAGCCGCGGTTGTTGGCGTTGGCGCCGAAATACTGCTTGATGACGGGGATGGCCTTGTTGCCGCAGGTCTCCATCGGGACGCTGTTGTGGCTGAAGTCAGCGCGCATAAGCTCGACCACGGCCAGCGTGCTCAGGTGGAACACGTTGCCGAGGTTGTCCACAGCCTGCGGCCAGTAGACCTTAGAACGCTCGCCGGTGAAGGCGTTGGCCTTCTTCCATGCGATCGCCTTGGTGATCGTGTCGACCGCCTGCGCGGTGCTGTCCACGAGGGGCAGGTCGGCCACGACGAAGGCGTCCCAGTGGCCGTTGATCTTCTTACAGGCCGTCAGCATGGCGTTGTAGACGGCAGGGCTGTGACTCCAGCCGGGGGCCGCGATCAGATTGCAGACCGCGAACTGCTCGGGATAGAGCAGCGCGATCGCGCTCAGGCCGCTGTACTCGCCGGAGGAGGTGACGCCGCCGATGATGTCGCTGTCTGCGATCTCAGAGTCGTCCACCTCACTGAAGCTGGCCGTCAGGCTGCCGGCGAGCTGCGCGTCGTCCTTCAGGCTGGTGATGATGACCGTGCCCTTGGTGAAGTTATAGTCCACAGCGTAGTCGGTGCCCTCGACGTAGTTGCCGCTGTCATTCTTTGCGATGGTCAGGGTGTCGAGGATGATCTTGTCGCTGGCGAACTCGGCGCGGCCGCCGGTGAAGGTGAGGGCCTTGGTGGTGGCCGCCTCCTTGCGGTGCTTGCCCGCGGAGGGGTCGAGCACATTGATGACGTAGATCGGGCCGATGTTCCCGAGGGTGTTGTTGAAATGCGCGTACACGGCCTCGCACAGGGTAAAGGTGCCCCAGTCGGACGAGTAGCCGATCTTCTTCTGAGCGTCGACCAGACTGGTGATCTTGATCGGCGCGTTGATGATGCCGGCCTCGCCGAAGCCGCGCACGAGGTTGACGGGCGCCGTGCCGATATAGACCGGCGTGGTGCCCGCCTGCACGGCGCTCTGTGCCACGGTCTCGCCGATGTGGCCGTAGGCGCCGTAGAGGTATTCGTTTGCCATCTGCTTATCCTCCTTTGCATGAAATTAGAGCAGCCGAGCGGCTGCCCTTAAAGCAGGTGTTGGTAGCTTTTCGGGTTGCGGGTCAGTGTCTCCTCGACGGAGAACTCAGCCCATGCAAACCAGTACGGGTAGAAGTCGGGGACGGCGTCTTGCTCCGTGACGGGGCCGAAGGTGATGCCCTTCTCCTTGATGACGCGGAGGTCGCCGAGGTACTCGGCGTTTTCAATCAGCCGGAGAGCTGTGTCCACAAAATTCCATGCGTCACGCCAGCCCTCTCCGTTCTTCACGAAGTAGGAGGCCGCCGCCTCGTTGTATTGCTGGATGTAGGTGCCGCTGCCGTCGCCCTTCGGCTTGAAGATGTCGGGCCCGTGGTAGCCGGGATCCCACGCTGAGAAGCAGAGCCGGATCTTGATGTCTCGGGCACTCTGGAGCAGGTCGTCGTCGCCCTGAACGATCTGCACGCAGACCGACGGGATCGGCGCGGCGATGTTCGGGGGTGTCCTGTCCTTCGATGGTACGAAAAGCGAGAACGCGGCCGGGTTTACCAGCTTGTATGGGTAGGAGGCGTCCGTTGCGTTGTCGTCGGGGAGCTTCAGCTTGACCAGAGGGCAGACCTCGGCGGTCAGCCAGTCCCGGACGGTTTCGATGCTGTTGACGATGGACATGGGGCACCTCCTACATGGTGACAGTCTGACCGAGGGCCACGGTGGCGATCCCCATGTCCTCGCTCCAGTCGTTGACGATGTACTCGCGGCCGTCGACGTTTAGCCCTTCGCCCGCCGGGCGCCGAGCGGGCAGATCCTCGACCGCTGCGTAAAGCAGCAGAGAGGACTCCGCGACGCTCAGCTCTTGCCCCCCTTGGCGTTCCTTCAGGGCGTTGTCGTCCAGCACGGCGGCGATGGCTCTGCCTTCAACGGTGTGCTTCTCACCGAACTCGTCGAGATTGAGAAACGTGCGCCGACGGTCAGCCTCGACCATCGCCTTGAAGCTGAAGGTCATCAGACGGGATCGGCGGCGCCGATCTGAGGGGGCTCCTCGTCGTCGGCGCCGTCATCAGGCTGCTCGGCCTTGGTGGCCTCGATGGCAGCGATGACGTCGGCCTTCTTGCGCATGGCAGAGGCGTCCACGCCATAGTGCGCGGCCACTTCCTTCAGCTCGTCGAGCTTCATGTCCTCGTTGTACTCATGGGCCTCGTCGGCCGCGGTGTTGGTGCTGGCAGGCTCGTCGGCGTCGTCGCCGGGAGCGGGTGCGGGCTGCTCGGCAGTCTCGCCCGGCTCGCCGATGTACTTGGCGACGCCTTCCTTCACCAGACGGGCCTCCAGCTCGTCGTCGAACTTCTGAGGGCCGTCTGCTTCAGTGATGGGGATCACCTTGCGGCCGTTATAGTAGCCGAAGGTGCCCTTGATGATCTGGATCATGCTCTGCTCCTTTCTGCTGCGCTCAGTCCGTCAGGACGTCCGCAACGATGAACGGGTTCTTGTTGTTGGGGATCATCAGCGGGCGGCTGGAGATGGTCAGCGTGCGGCTGTTGCCTTCGGCGCTGCTCACGTACTTCGGCACGCGGCGGCCGGCGTAGGTGTGGAACTCGCCGTCGCTCTGCTCGACCTGAGAGACGGCGCCGTAGGCGGTGCGGCCAGCGCCGGGAGCGGTGAGGACGCACTTGCCGGACGGGATGTAGAGCTTGTCGTTGCCCTCGTCGTCGGTGTAGGTCAGGTCGTAGGAGATGACGCTGATGATGCGGCCGAGGACGTTCAGGCGGGCCACGATGGCAGCGCCGTCAGGCAGCAGCTCAGGCTCCACGTTGCCGATCTCGATGCGGCGGTTGTCGAGGAGCTTCTGCACGGCCGCGTCGTTGATGATGGTGTCAGCCACGTCCGGGGAGCAGACCAGATCAGAAGCGCGGAGGCCGCGCTTGGTCAGCATACGGATCATGGCCTCCAGATCCTTCAGGATCTTGCCGCCGGTGGCGTCCCACTTGGCCGTCGGGGTGTAGGTCGCGGGGTTGCTGGCCTCGGGTAGAAACGGATCTCCATCTCGTCGGCCTTGTCGACGTCGTCGGCGATGTGCTTCATCACGCAGCCATTGGTCAGCATGGTCTCGGCGGCCATCGCTTCTTCGCGGTTGGTGATGAGCTCGCCCAGCTCGTCAGCGTCGCGCAGGATGAGGGTCTGCTGGCGCTGCTCAGGGGTGAGCTGAGAGTAGAGAGCCTCGCCGAAGCCGCGCTTGCGCAGCTCGTCGAGGGTCAGGACGCGACGAGGAGCCACGAAGGGCGGGGTGTAGCGTTCCATATTGTAGCCGGCGCGCAGGACGGTGACGCCGCCCTTGCGAGGGGCCACGAAGGGCGCCAGCTTCTTGCTGCCGTCACGGAACTCGACGAGCACGTCGTCGGTGGCGAAGATGTCGCTCGCGTCGTTGGTGGGAAAGTAGCGGTCACGCAGGAAGGTCGCAGCAGGGGTGAGCTGCTGCACGGCCATGAGCAGCGTGTGGGTGTCGTAGAAGTTAAAAGGCATTTTGTTGTCCTCCTTCTCTTAGTATTCGATGGCGTCTGAGAGCAGGATGCCGGCCTTGCGCAGCTCCTCCTCGTCGGTCGCCTTCAGGGTGTAGCCGCTTGCGACAGCCAGCTTGTTTCTGGCGAAGTGGCCGGTGCGGTAGGCCAGCACGGTCACGTCCGCGGTGGTGCCGACTTCCACGTCCTCGGCGAGGATGCAGTTGGCGGTCAGGGTTTCGTTGGTGGTCGCGGTGGGGCCGAGGATCACCAGCTTGCCGTCGCCGGCGGTGCCAGCAGGCAGGGCCAGCACGGTGCCGCGCTTATAGGTGGCCGCGGCGGTGGCCTCCTTGCGGATGGTCACGGTGAGCACGTCAGCGACGGGCTCGTTGGCAACAATCAGACCGTCATAGCCGACGCTGCCGAGGTTTTCGTCCAGTCTCTTGCTCATTACTTCTTACCTCCGTTCTGAGACTTGGTGGAGTTGTAGAGGCCGACGATGGCGTCCACCTTTGCCTTGTCGTCGTTTTCGCTGCCTTCCTCGCCGCCGTTAGGGGCAGCGCCGACGCCGGCAGCGCCGGACTCGTCGTTGTCAGCCTTGGCGTCCTTCAGGTGCTTGGCACCGAGGGCCGCCTGCTTCTGCATAGCCTTGAGCGCGAGCTGCTCAGCGGTGCAGGGGGTCTCGCCGTACTTGGCGTCCCTGACGAGCTGCGCGTCGCCCACACTTGCGGCGATGCTGTCGATGGCCTCGATGCGGGCGCGTTCCTGCGTTCTGGCAGTTTCGGCCGCCTGCTGCTCGATCTGAGCCACGACGTCGGGGTGCTGTGCTCTCATTTCTTCGAGGGTCATGGTCTTGTTGTCCTCCTTCTTGGGGCCGTCGTTCTTGGCGGCCGCGTGTTTATTTCCAGCCGCAGGGGCGGCGTGGATGCTGTTGTCGATGGGGATCGTCCCCGGGATGTGTCTGAAGCCCTTGACGTCGTGTCGGATGCCGGCGACGAGGAGCACCTTCTTGTCGGCGCTCAGGGTGACGTCGGGGCCTTCGTCCGTGAGCAGAGTGTCGGCAAAGCCGTTGTCAATAGCCTCCTGCCCGACCATCCACGTCTCGCGGGTCATCATGCTGCGGAGCTGGTCGACCTCGATGCCGGTCTTGGCGTGGTAGATCTCCGCGATGGCCCGCTCGCTCGCGTCGAAGTCCTTCTGGAGCTTCTTCAGGTCTGCGAGGGTGTAGTAGTCGTAGAGCAGCCCGGCGACGCCGTGGATCATCACCATGCTGCCGGGATAAACCTGCACCTCGTCGCCTGCGCAAGCGATGACGCTGGCCGCGCTGGCCGCGATGCCTTCCACGACGACGACCTTGTGGCCGGTCAGGCCCTTGATGGCGTTGTGGATGGCGATGCCTGTGTAGAGGTCGCCGCCGCAGCTATTGATCTTGATGGTGATATTGCTCTTGCCCTTGACGGCCGCGAGATCCTCCATGAAGCTCTCGGGCGCGATGTAGAGGCCGGGCTCGGGCTCGCCCGTCCACCAGTCCACAGGCTGACGGCTCACGACGTCGCCGTAGAGGGTGATCTCGCCCTCGTCGTCGCCGGTGCTGGCGACGTTCCAGAACTTGATCGGCGTGCCCGCAGTCTGAGGCCCGGCACAGAGCCGGGGAGTGTTATGCGTTCTCATGCTTGTCTCCTTCCTTGATGCTTTTGATGGCCTCGGCGACGATTGCCTCCCGCAGAGCTGCGGAGATCGTGCCGCTGGCCGCTGTGCTCTGGTCGACCTGCCCCTGCGCTGCGCGCAGTTTCTCGTTTTCCCGAGCGAGCTGGTCGACGTTGGCGTCCCACTGGCCGCCGTTGAGTCGGATGGTCGCCTGTTCTCTGGTCGTGATGCCTTCGCCGATGGCGAGGATCTCGGCCGTGATCTCCTTCGTCGGGTCGAGCTGTCCCTGAGAGGGGCCGATCCACTCGGCGCCGAGGTATGCGGCGCGGATTGCCGGGTCTGCGAAGAAGCCCGGGGCGCTGATGCGGCCGCGGGCGACGGCTTCAGAGAGCCAGATCTCATAGACCGGCGTGCAGAAGTCATCGACAAACCACTTGCGTCTCATGCGGAACGCCTTCCACGCCTCCATCAGGGCGGCACGGCTGGCGCTGTACGAGCTGTTGAAGCTCTTGAGCAGCAGATCGGCCGGGATCTCGAGCGCCGCGCCCACCTGTTCGCAGATGGCACGCAGGAAGGTGTTGAAGCCGCTGGCCGGCCGTTTGGGGTCTGCAAAGGTCACGTCCTCGCCGGGCTCCATGATGTTGATCTGCCCGGGGCCCATCTCGTACTCGTTAGGATCTCGGCTCACCTCCGGCAGGCTGCTCCCGACCTCGTTGAACGGGTTGTCGCCGGCGCCTGCCTCGGTCTTGATGAAGGCCGTGAAAAACGACTCGACGACCGCCGCGGTCAGCTCGCTCTCAGTGTAGCGGCGAAGCTGGAGCAGGGGCTCGATGACCTGCGCGAGGTAGCTGACGCCGCGGTATTGATCCGGGCGCTCGCTCTCCATGACGTGCAGGATGTTCGGCAGTCCAGTCCGCTCGCCGTATGCCTGAACGCGGGCCCACGTTGTCGTCGTGCTGCCGAGCTCGAAGGGGTAGGTGCTGCGGATGTGGTACGCCTCGATCTGGCCGTCGCTGTTCACCTCGACGCCGTCGTAGATGGTGTTGCCGTTGGCCGCCTTGCCGGTGGTCAGCAGCATCGGGGTGATGATGCCGGAGGTCGTCGGTGTGGCGACTCGGTCAGCCTCGATCAGATGCAGGCGCAGCGAGTAGGGCGTGAGCGGCGTCGGCTCGTACTGCTTCACGACGGCGAACACGTCGCCGCTGACCAGCCACGAGGAGAGCGCGAGCTGCTGCATGGCTGCGAAGTTGTTGACGCCGGTGGCGTCGCACGCCCTTTTGTTCTCCGACCAGAGAGCGAACTCACGCTCGGCCTGAGCCTGCCATGCGTCCGCGGCCTCCTGCGTCATACCGAGCGCCTCGCGGTCGATCCGGCTCTTGAGCTGGAGGCCGATGCCGACGACGTTGGTGCGGTTGGTGCGGATGGCAGAGGTGGCGATTGGGGCCGCCATGTAAAGCATCCGGGCACGCTGCCGCAGGGTGTAGTTGTTGGCGTCGATGTCCTCCTTCGGGCTGCCGCTCATAGCTCTGAAGCCCTTGGTCGCCTTCTTGTGCCAGCTTGCGCCGGCGTCGCCGTAGCCCTTATTCACGGGGCGCGGCTGCTGCCGCCTGTTTTGTGGGCGGCTTCTGCTTTTTCTTTTGCTGATGGTGCTCACCTCCTTCATGGTGAAGATGGCCGGGCCGGGAGAAAAGGAGCGAAAACTCCCGGCGTCGGCCTATGAAAAAAGCCCCTTTCGGGGCTTCTTTCACCAGTCTCGGGGCACTACTCCCACAGCTTTTCGCGGCTTCTCGCCGTTCAGTGCGGCCTCGAGGGCTTCGATGTCTGCCTCGAGCTGTTTGATGGCGGCCCGGATGGATCCGAGGTCGGTGTTGTAGCGGGCCAGATTGCGCGAGCCGATGCCGTAGCTCTGGACGCCTCCGTCCAGCATCTCGGCCTCTCGCTTCAGGTAGAGCTCCAGCCGGTTCCTCTTGATGGAGAGCTGGTACTCGATTTGTTCGCGGGTCTTTCTCATTGTGGTGTGTCCTCCTTACCAGTCGTCGAAGGCGTCGGCCCGGTTGTGCCGTGGCCGCTGCCGTCGCTGCTGCGGGGCCTTCGGCTTTTCCTCCAGCCCTTGCAGGCGGCGATCGATGGCGTCCATGTCGGGGTTGATGATCTTGAGGCCGGCGTTGGCGTAGTCGCGGCAGTCGAGGGCCTCGTTGCGGTTGTGCCCGGGCAGCTTCTCCCACGCCCAGCGGTCGCCGCGGCGTGTGTGCGTGAGCACCAGCTTCTCAGAGAGGAGCCCGTTGAAGAAATTGAGGTCGTAACCGGCGTCGGGGTGCCGGTTGAAATGGCAATATTTCGGCCCGGGCTCCTGCACCTTCAGATTAGCCATGATCGTCGCTTTGCCGGCGTCGACGCCGATGGTGTAGAGCCAGCAGGTGATCCGCTTGTTGTCGCGGATCGGCACCTTGCTTGGAGGCGAGACGAAGGGGATGCCGTCGCCGCCCTTGCCCTTGATGGCAAAGACGCGCTTGCCGACGCGGGCCCGGCACGCCTCATAGACCTCTTGGGTGAAGTGGCCGCCGGAGTCGACGCAGGTGATGGAGATCTTCAGACCGCGGCCGTTTTTGAACTTGTAGACGTGGTCGACCACGTCGTCGAGCCGCTGCCAGACCTCCGGGGTGTCCGGTCGGCCCATGATGTAGCCCTTGACGATGCCCCACGTCTCGCCGTACTTCCCGTGACCGACCACCTCGTATTCGAGGCGGTTGTCCTGAGTGTCGACGCCGCAGGTCAGCACGAGCACGCCGTCAGGCAGCTCCACAGGGGTGCCGTCCGGGCGGGTGCCGTAGTCCTCGCGGCGGGCGAGCATGGTGTCCTCATCCTCGAGGTCGCCGCGATCTTCCCACAGTTGGCCGAGCAGGGTGTTGTAGACGACCTTGAGGCGCTGCGGGTCATCCTTGGCGTCGAGGAACTTGAGGACGATCTTCTCCCACGGAGTCCACGGGCTCGAGAAGGCGTTGAGCCAAAAAGAACGGACGCCCTTTTTGTAGGCGTCCGGGTTGTCTGCGATCCACTTGGCCGGCTGCTTTCGCATGACGTCCTCGGGGATCAGGCAGCCGCAGGCCGGGCAGCTCCACGAGACGCCGCTCTTGAGGCTCCACGACTTTTTCCCGCGGATCCGCTTGACCTCCGGGCCGAAATGGATATTGTCGAACACGATCTCGCTGTACTCCCCGCACTCGGGGCAGCGGTGGCACCAGCGTTCCTGCGTGCCTTGGTAAAAACTCGTCTCGATGTTGCTGTTGCCCTTGATGGTCGGGGTCGAGACCTCGACCGCCTTGGCGTTGTAGAATGTGGCCTGACGTGCTTCAGCCAGCGCCCACGGGTCGCCCTCGGTGCCGGCGCTGGTCGCCCAGCGGTCGCGCTCGTCGCCGATGATGTAGCGGGCGGGCGTGGAGGCCAGAGCCGAGGCACTGTTGGAGCCGGTCAGGGTGAGCATCCCGCCCGGGAACGACTTCTGGAGGATCGTGTTGCCGCTGTCCTTGGCCTTGACGTCGTGCACCTTCGCCTTCAGGGGTTTGCTGTCGCGGATCATAGGGGCCACGCGGAGGCGGCTGAACTTCCGGGCGTCGTCGATGGTCGGGTGGACGTAGAGGATGCTGCCGGGGTCTTGGTCGATGATGTAGCCGATGATGTTGAGCTCGAGCTCAGACTTGCCGACCTGAGAGGCGGCCACCATGACTATTTTGTGCACCTTCGGATCCGTAAAGGCCCGCATGGGCTCCTCGAGGTACGGGGTGCGCTTGGTACGCCACGGGCCGGCCTCGGCTGAGCTTTCCGGGGAGAGGCGTCGGTGCTTGTCGGCCCACTCGTCCACGGTCAGGCTCTCAGGCGGGGCGAAGCGTTTGACCGCTCCGGCGATGGCGGTATTGAGCTTCGCGGCGGCTTTTTTAGTCGTCCGCGTCATCGGCGAGCTGCTCGCTCCAGCCTTCCCGATCCCTTACTCGCCGGGCGTACACCTCGGGATCGTATTTATAACCGGCCAGCTCCGTCAGGATCTTGTAGACCTCTGTGCGGATGATCTCAGACGCCTCGGCGGGTGTTGCTGCGCCGGTGACGTCGACGGCCAGACGGCCCGGCAGGGCCACGAGCATCGACCTGATATTGTAGACGAGGTCGGTCATCACAGCCTCGACGTCCTCGCTGCGGTGCATGGTGCCCTCGAGCTCGCTGAGCTGGAGGGCGGCGATGTCTGCCTTGCTGCGCTTGAGGTCAGCCTCAGCCTCCAGACGTCGGCCCTCGATCTCGCTGTCCTTCTTCGACGGCTCCCGGCCGTTGGCCTTGGCCGTCAGGTATCGGATGTACCTCTGGATCGTCGGCAGCAGGTCATAGCGGTTGGCGTTGCCTTCCTTGACCGCGGCGATGACGCCATCCTTGGTGAGCTGCTGCACTCGGCGGGGCGTCATGTCGAACAGGGCCGCGATGGTCTTGCTGTCGACGAGCTTGTTGTTGGTTGGGTTCGGCATGGCGTTCCCTCCTTTCTGCCGCGTCCATCATTTTCGTGACCTCACGAAAAAGGTCAGCGGCCGCTCGGGCGAAACGAAACGGCCCGAAAAAAATTTTTCCCGGCTGCGCGTTTTTTGGGCTCGCCAGCACCGCAGGCCAGAGGGGCGCGTCACAGTACCTTGCGGCGCGGCGTGTGGCCGTGGAGGCGTCTGCGCGGCGCTGTGGCGCGCTCTGTGCGCGTCTGGCGGTGTGGGCCGGGCTCGGTGTCGGGTGCGGCTGTGGACGCGCTGTGCGGCGTTCTGGTGGGCTCTGGCTTAGAGGCCGAGGGCTCGCTTCATGTGGTGCTCGAGGCGCTTGCTGGTCTCGGTGTTGAGCCGGAGCATGATGGCCTCGTTGGTGCGGTCGCTGGTTATCATCTGCGGCACCGAGATGGTGGTCAGCTTCTTGATGTCGGTGCGGGTCTTGCTCATTCGCTGGAATGGGATCCAGCTCGTGCCGTCGCTCTTGGTGTTGCCTGTCCCCATGAGGATGTTGTGCGATCGCTCGGAGTACGGGCCGCCCGGGGTACGGGTGTTCAGATAGCGGCCGATGACCTTCTTCTGTCCCTTGAGCACCGACGCCTTCAGCGTGTAGCTCTTACCACGGGGTGGGGCCTTCGGTGTCATGCCGAAGTGCACAGGGGTCAGGAGTCTGCCTTTGTAGGTGATGGCGAGCTCCTCGATGGTCTCGCCGGTGATCTGGATGCTGCCGGCCATCTTCTTCGGCTTTCCGCTGCCCGAGGGCGTGATCTCCGACTTCTTGATGTTGTAGACGGCCGTGACTTCCTGAGCGATCCAGCTCGGCGCTCTTGCCTTAACGTCCTTGATGGTGTTGCTGATGGCCTTCTTGCCGCCGTTCTCGATTGCCTCGAGGTCAGCGACGAGCTGTTGCAGGTTGCTGAGCTGCGCCGAGATGCTGTTCTGCGGCATGGCCGTTGCCTCCTTCCTATACGCAAAAAGAGACCGGCGGGCGTTTGTTCGCCCGTCGGCCTCTTGCCGTCGGTTTCTGTTTGGTTTTCTTTTGGTCGGCCGCTCGGAATTGTCACGGCGTTGCCCGTGCGTCCGGCGGTCTTTTGCAGGATATAGAATAGCACGGGTCGCTACTGCTTTTCAATTCCTTTTACTTCCCTTTTGTTCCTTTTACTGCGTTTTACTGCCGCAGCTCAGGCAGGGGCTCCAGCTCGTCCAGCACGGCGGCGAGGTTGAGCAGGGCGCGGCCGTGGATCTTGTATGTCCTGTTCTGGTAGGCGTCCACTCTGTCGACGTAGTCACGCCGATCACCGTACAGGACGCCGCAGGTGCTCTCCCAGTCAGCCCGGTCGAAGTAGCGCAGCCGGATGACGGCGCGCTCGTCGGGGTCGGAGAGCTGGAGGATCAGGCCCTCGATGGCGTTGCGCTCCTGCTTCTCCTCAGCCTTGAGCCGGTCGATCTGTTCCTCGAGCTCCATTTTCCGCTCCACCATCATGCCGGTGCGGTCGGATGGTGTGCCGGATCCGCGTGGCATACCTGTCAGATCAGGGCCGGGCGGCGAGGCCATCGTCATCTCCATGCGGTCGAGGCGTTCGAGCTGGTTGTCGATGTCCCTCAGCATGGCGGTGTAGGCCGCGAGCCTGTCCTTGATCCGTTGTGTGATCGGCTTCTCGCTCATTATGTCAGGTCGTCACTCCTGCTCACCTCCTTCCTCGTCAGGCTCGAAGATCGCGGCGATCTCCTCGCGCGGTAGCTCTCGGCCTTGACGGACGCAGCGCACGGTTGTCTTTCCTGTTATTCTGATGTACCTCTTGACGATCACGTCCGTGAAGGCGGGCGTCAGCTCCATGATGTAGGAGGGTTGCCCGTATGCCTCGCAGGCGGCCAGCGTCGTGCCGGAGCCGCCGAAGGGATCATAGACGCCCGTGGCGAAGTCCGTGTTGTCGACCAGCTTCTCCAGCAGCTCGACGGGCTTCTGTGTTGGGTGCAGCTCATTCCCGGAGCGGGAGATGCTCAGGACGTTGCCGTAGCCCTTGTGGCCGTCGAAGTGGGTGGCAGCCTTGGCGCCGAACAGAATGAGCTCATGCTGCGAGCGCCAGCCGACGCCCATGCCCGGCGTGCCCTTGTCCCATACGATCTCAGACTTGACGCCGAAGCCGGCCGCCTCGACGATGTCGAACAGATATACCCACATACGCCAGTCGGTGAAGATGTAGGCGTAGAGGCAGGGGATGTCGGTGAGTGCGCCGCGGATCAGGTTTTGGTAGCCGCGTGTGCTGAGGATGTCGTTGGCGATCTTCGGGGCCTTGCCGTTCTTTCTCTCGGTGCCGATGCTGCCGGTCGACTTCTGCGACTCCTTGCTGCCGCCCGAGCAGTATGGCGGGTCGGTCAGCAGGATCTCGGGCTTGTTGCCGTCGAGCAGCAGGGCGCGATCCTCCGGCCGGGTGCAGTCTCCGCAGAGGACGCGGTGCCGGCCGAGGATCCAGAGGTCGCCGTACTGTGTGACCGGCGCGGCCGGGGCCGGGATCTCGGCGTCGGGGTCGCTGCTCGGCTCCTTGGTGTGCAGCGCCTCAGAGAGGGCCGTCACGATATTGCCGTAGTCGTCCTCGGTGTAGCCGCTGAGCATGAACGGGATCTCGCCGGTGTCGATGTCGGCGAAAACCTCGGCGAGCATCTTGTTGTCAGTGGTGGCGAGCTCCGCGATGCGGTTGTCAGCCGTCAGATCGGCCAGCTCCTCGGCCTCGCTGGCGTAGTCCTGATAGTCGACCGGGGCGTCGGTCAGGTCGTCGAGCTGTGCGGCCATGAGACGGCCGTGTCCCTTGGTGACGAGCCCGCTGCGCTTGCTGACAGTGATCGGGGCGCGCCAGCCCGTCGCTCTGATGATAGAGGCGAGGAGCTTGATCTGCTCCGGCGGGTGCTGGTTTGGGTTTTTGGGATTAGGCCGCAGATCCTTCAGCGGGACGATGGCGTCGTGCGCACAGAACACGGGGACGCTGCCGGCGTATGCCTTCGGCGTGGCCGTGGTGCTGTACTCCTCGATCTCTGGGCCGCTCTGCGGCTGCGGTTTCGATCTTTTGCCATCATGGCCGTGGTTCCTCCTTTCTCCGCGGTGCTGATGAGCCCCCTGCTGTGGCCGTGTGTCGAGGCGCTTCTTCAGGCGCTCCAGCTTGTACTCCTCGGCCTCGGCCGTGCTGCGGAAGATGATCGGAGCTGGTCGAGCATGATCTGGACGTCTGCCATCTCCTCGACCACGTTCTCGGTGGATTTGGAAGATGATGCGGAGCTGGTCGAGCATGATCTGGACGTCGGCCATCTCCTCGATCACGTTGCCGATCGCTGCGGTCACTTCGCAGCCAGCCTGTGCCCGCTTGATTTTGCAGAGGGCTTTGGTCAGCTCGGCCATCTCCTCGACGGCCATGTCCATTTGTGCCGCCGCGCCGTAGGTCGTGATCGCACGATCCAGCAGGGCCCGGCGTTCCTCCGTGGTCATCACGGGCGGCCTCCCTTCGTCAGCTCTCTGACCAGTATGACCACGAGCACGATCACGATGATGGCGAGAGTGATGGCGGTCGGGATCCAGATCGGGGCCAGTACCCACAGCCAGCTCCAGTTGATGACGCCGGTGAGCTTCAGGACGATGAAGGCGACGGCGAGAAGGCCGCAGAAGCCGATCCCGCCGGCCGTCGTGTTGTTTCTTTCGTTGTTCATGTATTACCTCCAGTATTATTTTCCGAGCCCTTCAGAGCGCGCAGGCGGTGCAGGCGGTTCTCACGTCGGGCTCCAGTGCGAGGATCCGGCGGGCCGTGTCTGTCTGCCAGCACTCAGCGCCACAGACGGGGCAGGTGGTGGGCTGCCAGTCGTCCGTCGGAGGCTCCGGGACGTTATCGCGCAGCGGCATGGTGATTGGATCCCGCCGCTCCGCGGCTGGTGGGGCGAGAGGATGGGCTCAGGCTCGTCGGGGATCATGGTGCCGAGGAGCTCGTTGTACTTCTTGAATATGGCCTCCGACGCTGCGCTCCAGCTCTCGCCGTGCTCTGTGTCCTCCGGGGTGGCGACGTGGGCCAGCTCGTGCGCCAGCAGCTCAGGGGCGGCGCTAATGGGCGCCTCGGCCGAGATGCAGACAATCGGCGTGCTGCCGTCGTCGGGAAAGATGGTCAGGCCGTAGGCGGTGCCGTTGGTCTCGTCCCGCAGGTCGGGGACGTACTGCGCGACGTACTCGACGCCGGGGTAGAGCTCAGAGAAGGCCCGGGCCACAATGGCCGTCGGGTCGTTGATGAACGGCGAGGCCATCGGGCCGATCTTCTCGTACTGCTTCAGGGCTGCGTAGGTCTCGCGCAGCATGGCCCGCACTTCGTCCTTCTTGATGCCGTTGATGGTGGGACCGTTCAGGATCATGTCGAGCATCTTGTCGCCCCAGTCCTGCATCAGATGGGTCTCTGGCATACCGCAGCCGAAGGGCACGACGTCGACCTTCTCACGGGTGAGGGTTTTGTATTCTTTCATGGTGCTGCTCCTTTCAGAAAAGCCGAGCGGGCCGGAGCCCGCCCGGCGCTTCACTTACTGCATGACGACGACCTTGCCGGCGTCGATCAGATCGCCCATGTTCTTCAGGAAATAGTCGGCGATGTTCTTCTTGGCCTCGAGCTTCCAGATGCCGCCGTCGGCCTCGAAGAAGCCGATCCCCTCGTCGGGATCCACGCGCAGCAGAAACTCGCTCTCGGGCTGCTCCACCTCGAGGAAGGTGCGGAACGGCCGCAGCATGACGCGAGGCTTGATCTCGACGAGCGCGTTGAGGGCGACGCCCTGACGGGCCTCGACGGTCTGCGTGACGCCGTTGTCGTTGGTGCTGACGCTGTTCTCGTTGGTCATACGACTCAGCAGGTCGAGCAGGTAGGCTGTGCCCTCGTTTGGGATGCAGAGGCTCCGCAGCTCGATCAGAGCCACCTCGCGTCCTCTGAAGCCAGTGCGTAGGCCCGGGGCGTCAGCCTTGGCGCGATAGAGCGTGTTGCGGGAGAAGTCGCTCAGGTAGGTGGTCATCACCTCGACGGTGTCGTTGCTCTTGACCTGCACCATGATGGTCGTGTCGACCTTCTCGAGCTCGGTGCGGATCAGCTTGCAGATGCTATCGAGGCCGCTGACGCTGATGCAGTCGGGGCGGTCGACGTGGGGCGGGATGCGGGTAAGGGATGCGTCGGCGTAGGTCTGGCCGCCGATCTCGAAGATCTTGGTCTCCTTCAGGCTGACGATTTTGTCGATCATTTTTGCGAGCATTGTGTTGTCCTCCTTGTTCTGTGTTGTGGGTGGTTATGCGTGCTGGACGAGCTTCAGGAGCTTCGGGGCCTCCTGCTGCGTGCCGTCCATGTTCATTTGGCCGGGCACCTGCGGCACCATCTCGGCGACGACGAGCTCGCCGTTGCCGTCAGAGGTGACATAGAGGGCCGTGGCGACGGGGTTGGTGGCTGCGAGCGTAGACTTGGCCGTCACGGAGACGCCGATGGTGCGGCGCTCGTCGTCCGGGGTCAGCTCGATGGTGAGGGTGATCTTGCGCTTGGCCGTGGCCTTCGTGTTGGGGTCGAGGATGTTCTGGATCACCTTGTCCATCTCATAGTCGACGCGCTCCTCGAAGGCGCCGCGGGCCATCGACATGATGCTGTCGCGCTGGTTCTGTTCGTTCATGGGGTTTCTCCTTTCTTTCCGCTGCCGGCCGTGCCATACTTCTCGAGCGTGTCCTTCATCGCTCCGGCGATGCACTCGGCCATGATGGTCGCGGTCTTGGTTTCGCTGTTCTTGGCAGCCTGTTCAATGGCTGCGCGGATCTCGTCGGGCTCATAGCCCGTGTTCTCATAGGCGGCGAGCTTCTGGACGAGCACCTCCTTGGTGGCTGCGCTCCAGTAGCCCGTCTTGATGCCGTTGACTCTCTCGTGGGTCAGACGTTCCATGCTGGCCCTCCTCTCAGGTGGCCGATCCGAGCGTCATCTGCTCGGCCTCGGTCGGGTTGTCTGCGTAGGCTGCGGCCGTCTGGCCCGTGGGGCCTGAAGGCTCCGCTCTGGCCCACACGGCCTCGGTGGCGTCCGAGCGGGTGGCCTTACGGCGGCCGACCGTCGTGAGGATCCCGATCTCCTTCAGCTCTGTGAGCCGCGGGGCGACGTAGTTGCGGTTGAAGTACGGGATCCGGCCGGCTGCGACGAGCTCCTCAGTGATCTCGCTGGCCGTGAGCTCACGGTTGCCGAGTGTCTCGAGGATCAGGCGGCAGCGGGCGGCCCGCTTGGGGAGTACGGCGTCATAGCTGCGGCGCCGGGTCTCTTTGGTTGTCTGGTTCATGCGTTTCCTCCTTTCCGGCCAGCTCGACGCTGTCGGCTGGCGCGTCCTTGACTTCAGGCGTCGGCGCTTCGTTGCCCCACACGTCCCATCCCGGGGCGGCTTCTCGGGCAAAAAGCTCGATGCGGGGCAGGTCTCCCATCAGCTCGACGATCTTGTCGCGCACTTCGGCAGGCTTTTGACTATGCCTACGCAGCGGCGAGAACACGAGCTGACCGACGCCGGCGCTGATGCGCTTCGGCTTGCCTTTGATGGCGATCAGGCAGGGCTCGGTATTGCCTCGAGTCCAGCGGCCGAGGCCGAAAAAGTAGCCGTTTCCGCTGCGGTTCTGCTTGATCCACTGGAAGGCGATCGACTTGTATTTGAAGCCCCACGCCTCGATCAGGTCGAGGGCCTCCTGCATCTTCGGGTATGTGGCCCACATAAAGAGCACACAGTCGTCAGCAGCTATACCCCCCCCCGCAGGGTTGACGGGGAGCTGCTTCAGCTCGTTGATGCTCATGGTCGCGTACTGCGCGGCAGCCGCGCCCGAGCATCCGCTGTCGCTGTAACTCCACGGCGGGTCGGCGTAGATGATGCTGTATTTCTTATCCGGGAACGGGATCACGTTGTTGCCTCCTTTCCGAGCGTTTCCGACTCGATGTCGTGCAGGAACTTGATGAAGCCGGCCGTCGCCGGTACTTCGTAGCGGGAGAGCTCTGCGTGCGTCATGTACTTGCGGCCGTAGATCTCGGCCATATCGCGCCAGACGGGCCACGGCACGCGGTAGAAGTCCGTCAGACTCACGGAGACGAGCACGAAGGCGATGGCGCCGAGCTTGTGATGGGCCTCGAGATCGTCCTGCTGCTCTTGAGTGAGCCGGCGCTGCTCGATGCGCTCGTCGTCGGTGTGCTTGGCCTCGAAATAGATGCTCCGGCCGCCCTTCAGGGTGCCGCCATAGTCCGGCTGGGCCTGCTTGGTGTAGCAGGCGAGGAACTGGCCCTTGCGGTTCTTGGCGCCGAGGGGCTTCATGGGCTCCGGCGTCTTTTCGATCTTGGCGAGGCCGCGGCTGAGGTAGTAGTCGCACGAGGCCGAGATGATATTCTCGAAGTAGCCGCCGGCGACTCTGGCCTGCTTGCCGCGGATCTGCGCCATCATGTGTTTTTCGGCTGCGTATGGCGTCGGGTCGTTGTAGCCCTCCGCGTTCTTTCTCGGGTCGTACTTCGTCACGGCGTTCAGCCTCCGATCTCGATGTGGACGCCCGGATCGGAGATCAGGCGGTCGGCGAGCTCGAGGATGACGCTGCCATCCAGCTCGATGCTGATGGGGCCGTGGTGGATGGGAGACGCCCGCCCTGAAGGCGGGCAGGTGCAACGTGACGCTGCCAATGTCGGGCTTGTCCTCCTCGCTGTTTTCCAGCTCCTCGTCAGGCTTCAGCTCGCTGATGGCCTCGAAGCCGTTGCGGACGGGGATGCCGTGCGCCTTGGCGAGCTCGATCTCCGCAGCCATGCCGGCCGAAGGGTGGTCAATACCGAAGGCCCACAGCTCGGAGCAGCCGAGCACCAGCTCGCTGCCGATCTTCAGGGCCAGCTCGCGCTCCTCGGGGACGTTGTCGTCCATGAACTGCGTGAGATAGATGTGCGGGGTGACGGGGATGACGCCCTTCTCCACAGCCGCGCGACTGTATTCCTTGGCGCGCTGGATGTTGTTCTCGTAGTCCCCGCGGCACGGGGAGCAGATGTAAACCTTTTTCATGTTGTTCCTCCTATCGTGAGCGCCAGCTCTGGCCGGTGAGGGTGATGCCCCTGCACATTTCCATGAGCCGGTCGATGGTGGCCCGGGCCGTCATGCTGTCGTGGCTTTCTCGCGGCGTCATGCGGTCGATCAGGGCCTCGGTGTCGTAGTTGGTAGTCACTATGGTCGGCAGGTATGCCTCATAGCGGCCGTTGATGATGTTGTAGACCGTGGAGATCGCCCACTCGGTCGGTGGCTCCTTGCCGATGTCGTCGATCACGAGGAGTGGGACGGTCTTGTAGATCTTCAGGACGTCGCTCTCGCTGCCGCCGGTCGCGGAGTAGGTGCGCTTGATGCGCTCCAGCAGGTCGATCATCGTCATGCAGATGACCGGCTTGCCTTGCGCGATCAGGTGGTTGGCGATGGCAGCGGCGAGGTGGGTCTTGCCGGTGCCCGGCGGGCCCGCGATAAACAGGCCGTTGCGGCCGGGTTCCTGACGGCCGGGCTGCGGCAGCATGGCGTCGAAGCCTTCGGCATAGCGCCGGGCGGCTGCCGCTGCTCGCTTGTTGTCGTCGGTGAGCTGGAAGGTGGAGAAGGTGCGCCGCAGGAAACGGTCGCCCATGCCTGACTCGCCGACGATGCGCTTGATGCGATCCCGCATTTTCTTCTCCTCCTCAGCCTTGGCGGCTGCGGCCTCAGCAGCTTCGCGCTCTGCCTTCACCTTCTCATAGGCAGCCACGGCCTCGGGGCAGGTGCATCGCTCGGCTCCGTAGGGAGGCCAGAGGATGCGGTTGCCGAGCGGGATGCCCTTGTGGTAGCGCAGGGCGCCGCAGAACTCGCAGGGGACGGGCTCAGGGACTCCGGGACGGCCGGCGAGGCGCTCGTCGTTGCTCCAGATCCAGTTACCGGCGTCACTCGTCGTCGGCTGGCTTGAAGCCCTTGCCCCAGTCTCGGCCGGAGCTGTCGAGCTGTTCAGGATCTCGCTGATTTTCTGCACCTTCGTTCACCTCCTCATTGTCCCAGTAGCCGCCGTTGAGCCATGTGCTCGGGTTCGGTATGTAGCGCCCGTTCTCCCGGCGCCACTGGTCGCTCCGCTTCTGAGCGTCGACCGCCTGCATGATCCTCTCGTGGAGCTCAGCGGTGGGCTTGATCTTGTTCCACGCCTTCAGAGCGTACTGCTTGCCGGTCTTTTTCGGGTAGGCTTTCCAGAACTCGAGAAATCTGGCCTCGACGAGCGACTTCGTGCCGCCGTCACTCCCCTCGTCAGAGGGGGGAGGGGGTGTATTACCTTCTCTTGTCTTATCTTCTCTACTCTGGTCTACTCTGCCTCCGGCTTTCTTGCGGCCGTTTGCCGGTCGTCCTGCGGTCGGCGTCGGGTCGTCCGGCGAGGCGTCGGCAGACGCCGCAGCAGCGGCCCGGCGACTGCGGGAGCGCTCTTTCTCGGCTTGCCGCTGGTCGATCAGCTTGCCGGCGTACTCGTACCAGTCGTGGATCTCGAGCGTTCCGTCCTCTTTTTCGTCGATCCAGCCCGCCCGGATCAGCGTTTTCGCCAGCTTTTCGGGGTCTCCGTCCCACTGAGCGGCCCGCGAGATCATGCGCGGCGTGATGTCGACGAGGCTGCCGGTCGGGGCGTTGTCGAGGGCCCACAGCCAGAACGAGACGAGCAGCCCCATCATGTGCGGCGGCTCGACTTCGAGCTGGTCAGCAGCGTCGAACAGTTTGCGGTGATCCTTGAGTGTCTGATGCACTTGCAGCCATGCCACGGTCGTCACCTCCTTTCTGTGGTCGTTGGTTTGTGGTCTGTTTTTGGTCGTCTGCCGGTCGTCCGGCGGTCAGGTTAAAATGGAAGGTCGCCATTGCCATCGATCTCCGTGAAGTCGCTGGAGCCCTCAGAGTAGCCCGGATCAGCGAAGTCGCTGCCGGAGCTCTGGCCGCCGTCCTTCTTGCTGTCGCAGAAGTGGACGGAGTCGACCGTGATCTCGACGGCTTTGCGGCGGTTTCCGTCCTTGTCCTCGTAGTTGCGGCTCGTGAGCTCGCCCTCGACGAGGACGAGGCGGCCCTTGCTCAGGTACTTGCAGACGAACTCGGCCTGTGCGCGCCATGCGACGCACTCGATGAAGTTGGTGATCTTCTTGCCGTCCTTGGTCTTGCGGCCGGTGTCGCTGGCGAGGGTGAAGCTGGTGATCGCCGTGCCCTGCTGTGTGTACCTGAGCTCAGGGTCAGCGGTTAGACGGCCTTGGAGGCCGGTGTGGTTATACATTAGGCATTTCCTCCTTGCTGGTTATGCTGCGCGGCTGCGTTGTCGAGGGACGTGCAGATCTCGTCGTACTCTTGGCGGGTCAGGGCGGCCGGATCCTGCTTTTTGTACTTCTCCACGATCCGGGCGTTGGTGCGCTCCTTGGTCATCCCTGCGGCCTCTGCCTTCTTGTAGAGGCGTGCGAGCTGCGCGTCGCTCAGACGGCCGGAGCCCTGCCCCTGACGGCCCTGTGCAGCCTGCTGGCGGCCTCCAGCGCCGGATCCTTTGCCCTGTGCGCCGAAGTCACTGTTGTCCGGGTCGTCCTCGCCTTGGTCGACGGTGAACTTCTCGAAAAGGTAGTATTTCAGGGCGTAGGTGTGGGCCGCGCCCTTGGCCTTGGCCGGGTCATCGTTCCAGCCGACGGCGTGGACGGTGGCCTCGATGGTCTCGTCGTCGTTGTCGAGGTTCAGCCAGCGGATCGTCAGGTCGGCCTCGTAGAGGAACATGAGCTTGTCGCCGTTGCGGGTCTTGGTCTGCATGGTGATCCAGTAGACCGGGTCGCCGTTCTCTGCGTGGCGGGTGGCCTGCTCGCTGATGACGTCGAAGTCGACGCCGAGCTCGTTCATTATGGGGGTGATCTTCTCCCACACGTCGTAGATCTTGGCGTACTTGTAGCTGACGCCGTCGCTGTGCTGCTTCTTGACGATCTCCGGGCAGGCTTTCCGCATTTCGACGAGCTTCTGCCGGAGCGTCAGGCAGGCGGCTTCAGGAGGGGCCGCAGCAGCGGCCGCCTCGGTTTTCTTGGTTTCTGCCATATCGGTGCCTCCTTACACGTCGACCGTGAAGATGCCCGGGGTCTCGTAGACGGTGACGCCCTCCACGATCTCGCCGGTCTCGGTCAGGGTTGCGATGTCGCCGGTGTAGCTGAGCAGTTTCTTCAGGTCGGCCCAGCGGGTCGACTCCTCGACCTTCACGAGCTCGCCGTAGCCGTTGGCCTTGAGCCACGGCACCAGCTTGGCCTCGTCGAGTTTGGTCTTGGTGGTGCCCTTCTTGAAGGTCAGGGTGCCGGAGAGGAGACGGTACTTCTCCGTCGTCTTGGTCTCCTTGTGGGGGACGGTGGCGAAGAAGTCGGCCAGACAGCTCGTGAGGTACGAGGTGCCGTTCTCCATGCGCTTGCGAGCGGCGGCTACTTTCTCATTGATGGCCGCGATCTGCTCGTCGGCCAGCGCCTTCAGGCGGTCGTACTCGCTGCGCTCGTCGGCGATCTTGCGGATGGCCCAGTCGGCGCAGCGGTCGTCAGTGATACGGAACGGGGCGCGCTCGCCCTCTGCGACGGTGCCGAGGTCGACCTGATCCAGCTCGTCCAGCGTGGCAGCGGGCAGCAGCTCAGTCTCCTGCGTGGTGGTGGCCTCTGCGTCTGCCTGCTCGGCAGCGAGGGCCGCGGTGGTCTTATCACTCATTGTTGTGCTCCTTTCTCTCGGTGACGTTGAAGGTGAGCATCACACCGCAGGTGACAGGGGTGACGCTCTCGAGCTCGAGGTCGCGGCCGCTGCGGAGGTGCAGGGTCTCGCCCGGCTTCATTTCGGTGAGGTGTTTCATCTGGTACTCCTTTCTGCAAAGAAACGGTGCCCGCCTTCCTCGATGACGAAGATCTGGCCTTCTCGTGGAATTTGTCGCTGGTCACGAGGGCGTAGGGCGGGTTGTAGACCATGTCGACGGATCGGCTCGTCCACGACATTTTTCGCCCTCGGTCGAACACGGCCGCGACGGCGTCCTTGAGGGTCTCGCCCGGCTTCATTTCGGTGAGGTGTTTCATCTGGGGATCCGGTGCCCGCCGGATCTGGCTCTCGTGGAAGTCGCTGGTCACGAGGGCGGGGTTGTAGAAGTAGAGGATCGGCTCGTCCACGACGGTCTCGCCTCGGTCGAACACGGCCGCGACGGCGGACGCGCTCGTGGGACGCCGCGCTTAAAGGACGACGGCTCGACGCCGCGTTGCGTTGAGGATGCACTGAGCGACGAGCATCTGGCCCTCGAAGGACTCCCCGCCGGCCTCGGCCATGACCACGCGCTCGACGACGTCGCGCTCGGCGTCGGTCAGAGGGTAGCGCACGGCGGGCTCGGTCGGCTCCGCGGTCTCAGTGGCCGGTGCGGTGGTGTCCGGGATGTATGTGCCGACGGTGGTGGTCGGCGGCAGGATGTTGGTCTCCTGCTTGCTGCCGGCCGGGGTGGTGAAGATTGCCACAGAGATGCCGCCCAGTAGAAGGACGGCAGCGGCCAGCGTGGCAGCTCTCAGGGCTTTCCTCTTGGCACGGCGGCGCCGGCGTGTTATACTTGCGGTGCGGGATCCGTATGCTGGCAGGCTGCTGGATCTTCTCGCATGGGTCGCCCGGTCGCAACGGGCGGCCCTTTCTTTTGTGGTTTCCATTGGTTTCTCCTTTCACTGAGCCCGTGCGACGGTCAGATCACAGAGGGCGTGAGTGAGGTCGCTGAACTCGGTCTCTCGGACGGTGTCAGCGGTCAGCAGCACGAGGTAGTCGTTGTCGTAGTAGTCGATCTCGGGGTGCCGCTGCCGGTTTACTTCGTTTTTGTGGCGGGCGTAGGGCTCGGCACGGTTCCAGACGTCGTCAGGGATCCAGCGGTCGAGGCGATCCTCGACGCGCTCGCGCAGCTCCTCGCTCGTGATCGTGATCTCCGGGCTCATGCTGTCACCTCCGCGCCACGCGGGCCGGGAGCGTCTGCTCCGGGCGAGTCAGGCCCTTGCTGAAGCTCTGCGGCTCATATCTGACGCCCACGATCCGGCGGCCGCTGACGCCGTACTTGGGGTTGTAGCCGAACAGGTTGACGTATCTGCCGAGATCCTCGCGCTCGTCGTCCATCGCCTTCAGCACCTCGAACAGGGCCAGCACGTCGTCGATGGCGCGATGGCTGTTCTGCACCTTGCCGGTGAGGTCGTAGGCGATGATCGCGTTGGCGAGCTTGTGCGGGTAGGCCCTGCGGTCTTTGTAGACCGTCAGGCTGTCCAGCCAGTCGATCCGGCCGACCTTCTGGCCGCGAAGTAGGCCACGGAGAAAACAGGCGTCAAACTGCGCATTGTGGGCGATCATCAGCGTCGGGCCGTTCTGCATGAGCTTGGCGATCTGGCTGGCCGCCTTGGCAGGCTGCACGCCCTCGGTCTGGAGCTGCTCGTCGGTGATGCCGGTCAGGCTGACGATGTTCTCCGGGAGGGTCTCGCCCTCGGGCAGCTTGATGAAGGTGTCCATCTTGCCGGCGATCCGTAGGCCGCCGGTGGCCGTGCGCTCCACGCGCAGGGCGGCGAGCTCGATGATCTGGTCATTGTCGAAGTCGAGTCCGCTGGTCTCGGTATCAAACACGACGAGGGCCTTGTAGCGGTCGAGCAGGTTGGAGAGGTTACTCATGCCGGGCCTCCTTCTCGCGGGTAGCTCTCAGGGTGCCGAGCATAAACGAGAGGGCCGTGGTCAGTTGATCCTCGGTGGCGAAGGTGCCGCCGAACTGCTCAGCCAGCGCCGCGATGATCTCGCCGGCGTGCTCCGGCGTGACGTCGTCTGTGGCTTCGTCGTCCTCGACGGAGATCAGGAGATCGGAGTCCAGATAACAAGCGGGGCGCAGGCCGTAGTAGCCGTCGCCGGCGCGGCGCCCGTACAGAGTGCCATCGGCGAGGACGTAGCGGGCGAGTGACTCGTAGCCGTTAGACTTTGTGCTGAAGGCGGTGGACAGCCACCACCAGTCGTCTGCGTTGGGGATGACGTCGCGGTTGCGCCGGTACTGGTCGACCGTCAGCAGGAAGATGGTGACGGTGCAGGTGCCGTATTCCTTCAGGCCGTCGTCAGTGGTCAGGTCGAGCTCCGTGGTCAGGAAGGCGTTGGGGTCGTTCACGTCCTCGAGCAGGTTGTCGAGGTAGGGGCCGTTCAGGTACTCCTTGCTGCTGGCGACGGCGAAGTTGTTGCAGTTGTTCTCGTCGAAGGCTCGGGTCTCGGTGATGTCCTTGCTCAGGCAGAGGGCGCGGCCGTCGTCGTTTTCCAGCAGGATCCAGCTCTGTCCGGCATAGTCGAAGGCCGTGCCGCGGGCGGCGTTCTTGAGTGCGATTCTTTTTCATGGGGTTGCTCCTTTCGTTCTCTGCGGCCGAGCCTTCTGGCTGGCCTGAATGTTTGGCAGGGTCTCGCCGGCGCGGAGCCGGCTCTCACAGTGCGGGCAGATGTAGCCGGTGCGGGGGATCTTCTGGTAGCTGACGTTCCAGTCGAGCCCGCAGCCGACGCACTTGGCTGTCATGGGCCTCCACCTCCTTCCGCAGCCAGAGCCTCGAAAACATAGCGCCGGATGCGGTTGCGGTACTTCTTCCGGGTTCTGGCTTTCTTTGCGTGAGCTGCGAGGTGCAGCCACTTCGGCGGCACTCCGATTGCCTTGGCCGATACCTTCCAGAGCTTTTTGAGGACAGAGAGCACGGCGTTGATGACCGGTTTCAGGGCCTCGGCCAGCTTGGCGGCGGTTTCCCGCAGAGCGTCGGCCAGCTTCTCGAAGGCTTCGCGGGCCTGCTGCATCTTCTCACGATCGGCGAGCGCCATGCTGCCGTCGTAGACGTAGGGGCTCAGCTCGTCGTCGCCTCCGTCGACCAGACGTTCGCAGAACGGGAGGCCGGCAGCTTCGGCAGCCTTGCGGCCCTCCTCGATGGCGTCCCGGCCCTGCGTGACTTCGCAATAGTCCGCGAGGCGGTTGCGGCCGCCTTCGTAGTGCCAGCGGATCCCGGCGGCGATCTCGTCGATGGTCATGTCCTCGCCGAAGTGGCCGCAGTAGTAGCCGTTGACGATGACGGCGTCCGGGTCTGCCTTCAGGATCCCGATGGCCTCGTTGAGGTCGTCAGTCTCCCACTCGCCGTTCCAGATGTCGCTCCAGATCGTCAGGGCGTTCCACGAGCGGCCGGTGCGGTACACGATTGTCCAGCCGATGCCGTCGCGGATCTCCGCGGCGAAGTCCCGGGCGATGTCTCTCAGTGCTGCCATGCCGGCGCCTCCTCTCTGGTGATGTGCACGACGGTGACGAGGTCGTCGATCTCGTGCTTGGTGGTGTATGTGTCCCGCTCGTCGAGCCCGATGTGCCGCAGCAGCGTCTCGGGCCCGTCCAGCAGGAAGGCGGTGACGGCCACGGCGTTCAGCCGGTAGACCGTGACCTCTACGGTGCAGGGCTCGTCGGTTTCCTCCAGCGTCGCCGGGAAGGATCCCCGGCAGATCAGAGCGGCGTCGTATTTCATCCCGTTCGTTTTTTCATGTGGCTCGCTCCTTTCAAAATAAAGATAGTTGGATGGGTTCGTTGAGCTGTGACCATTTGAAGCAGGGGTCGCCAGCCTTCAGCAGTCCTTCGTCCTCGAGCTTGAAACGGTGGTCGAAGTCGTGGACTGTTCTGCCGGGCTTGAATGTGACGGGGCTGTCCTCGTCCCATTTCAAGAGGATCTCCCACAGCTCCGGGTATGTTCTTCTTAGGTTGCGAAGCTGATCGACTCCTTGATTGTGACAAAACCAGCAGCCGTCTCGCGTGGATGTTTCGTATGTTGGAGACAGAAGGCCGTTGTATTTACACCACAGGCCGCAGAGATCTTCCTCCCATCCGAGCTCTACGAGGGGGGGGAGCATGACGTTGTCCTTGCCGGCTTGAGAGGCGATCCGATCCGGCTCGTCCGCAGCTATACCGAGATACTGCACGACTCTGTGATCTGCGCCGTTGACCTCCTTCATCATCTTTCTGAGTGCGCCGATCTTGAGAGTTTTCTGGCACTCGGGGTGCCCTATAAACAGGAAGCCTACAATCTGGCCTTTTCGCTTTCCGCTCTCTCGCACATGATAGAATAGCTTTTCGTAGGTCATTTTCTCGGCTCGCTCCATAGCGTTGAGCTTTAGTTTTTGGCACCACGGGCCTCGCTGCATCGGAAATCCTTTGATTGTTCCAGCGTGATCGCCAGACTGCAAAACATGGTAAAAACCGTCGTTGTATGTGACCTTGTCTTTTTGTATGCCATCGACTCTGGTCGCGCAGTAGTGCTCCACGGTGATCCCGTAATGCTCTTTTATGTAATTGTCTACATACTTCTTGAAGGCCACGACGGGCGGGTATTCCGCAGGGATGTCGTCGGTAGCCCACACGTCAGCGGTCACAATCCTGTCGAGAGGCCATCCGAGGTGCTCGATGGCTCTGAGGCAGGCGAGGCTATCCTTTCCATAGCTCAGTGACAGGATGTACTCGGTTTTTACTGGCTGCATTGGCTTCTCCTATTAGCAGCAGAC
>VOFE01001244.1_pt1 | contig 30000 bp, 29 predicted proteins | sample 5384071 | NCBI WGS metagenome assembly VOFE01 (sample SAMN12384724, study PRJNA508395) | human gut metagenome | isolation source: healthy gut D | host: Homo sapiens
TCATTTGATGCAATTTTGTTCAGTGATTTTTCTATTTCTGACAGCGAATTTCTGATCTGAAATGCCTGGCTTTTGACGCCGCGTTTTACACTATTGAGATTTCGACGGAATGAGTTGGATTTTCTTTTTTTCAAACCTTATCTTCCCCTCTTTCTTTATACAGATTAGGCAGCTTCTCCTGCAGATTCGTATATTCCTGCTTGACGCTCCCTCTTATTTATTATATGAAAACAGGCCGATCTGTTTACAGATCAGCCCGATAAAACAACCTTCTATATTAATGCAGCATATCCTAATACAGCATATCTATGCGCCAGATAAGCTTTGGTACCAGATACCTTCTGAAAACCACCTAACCTTACCTCTTCTATTTTTGTCTGATCACCATCTTACAGATCGGATTGCCCATGGAAGAAAACTTCTCCTCATACTCCGTCATCACATTTCCCTTCACCAGCTCCTCATCATGATGAAGATCAAACGTACAAACCTCCAGGTTCCAGTCAGACTCCTTCACCTCTTCCAGGGAAAATTCAAACAATCCACGGTTATCTGTCTTAAATTCCACAGTACCCTCTTTTTTCAGGACCTGCTCATACCTCTTCAAAAACTCCCTGGAAGTCAGTCTTCTCTTGGCATGACGGGCCTTCGGCCACGGATCGGAAAAATTCAGATAAATCCCGTCAACCTCATCCTTCTCAAAAATCTCCGGCAAAAGCCTTGCATCCACACGGATGAACACCAGATTTGAAAACTTCTCCCCGGCCTCCTCAAGCTCCTCCCTCTTCTGAAGTGCCCGAAGCAGCACACTGTCATACATCTCGATCCCAACATAATTCCTCTCAGGATGCAGCCGCGCCATATCCATCAGAAAACGCCCTTTTCCCATACCAACCTCAAGAAAAAGCGGTCTCTTCTCCCCAAAAACACTCGCCCATTCCCCTTTAAACTTCTCCGGTTCATCAATCACCCAGTCACACTCCAAAATCGCATCCTTCGCCCCGGGAATATTACGTAATCTCATAAATAACCTCCAAATTAATCTTCCTATAATATACAAATCAAATAACTATCTTGCGCAGCCGGCAAAAGCAGTCTATAACAATTCCCCAAACCAATGAAACCACTATAATACATCCGCCACCAGCCACACAAACCAGAATACCTGCACAAATCCAAAAAAATCATCATTCCTCTTCCAGAATATCCGATAAAACACCCTGTGCAAGGCATCCTAATATTCAACTATACATGTAACCCCCACCCCGCCGCAAGCAAAAAATAAAAAAAAATCCTCAACCAAGCAACAACAAAAACGCCTCGCTGTCCATCCCAACACCATCCGCATCCATATACACATCCCCTCAACCAGGCGACAGCAACGCGCCTCGCCGTCCACCCCCAACACCATCCGCATCCATATACACATCCCCTCAACCAGGCGACAGCAACGCGCCTCGCCGTCCACCCACAACACCATCCGCATCCATATACACATCCCCTCAACCAGGCGACAGCAACGCGCCTCGCCGTCCACATCCAACACCATCCGCATCCACACACATCGGCTCAACCTCACACATCCAACACAGCAGCATACATACACAAGTCAACAACCTCACACCACCACAACCAAGAACTCCTAAAAAAAGCCCGAGGGGTGTGCAGAGGGGCCATGGCTTTATGGCCCCTTTGCGGTTTTCCTCTTTTTCCACAAAAACCCAAAAAATATCTTTTTACCCACATTTCCCTCAAAAGTTTGCAGAAAAATTAACAAATTTTTAGTTGTTTTTACCATAAAAAAGGTGTATCATATAAAAATCAATTATAAACAATAAACAAACAAGGAGGGCGCTATGGAACAAATCCTAAACAAGCTTTCGGAAATCGAAGCTACAGCCAATGCCATCATGCAGGACGCTGCGCGACAGAAACAGGCTCTCTCGGAAGAAGCAGAAAAACAGACGAAGGAATTCGACGCTTCACTTGAAAAAGAAACCAGCGACGAGATCCGGAAGATCCGTGAAGATCTGGCCCGCGAGAAAGACGCCCGGATCAATGAGCTTCGTGCAGAAACCGAAGACCAGCTATCCAGGCTGGATGCCTATTACGAAGCCCATCACGAAAGTCTTTGCAGTGAGCTGTTTCAGAAAATAACAGGCATCACCGAAACCTGAAGGGAAAGGAAGTGATTCAATGGGCTCTGTCCTCTCATACAGCGGACTCTCCACCAAGATCCGCGCCATGCAGAGCAGGCTTGTGACAGATGAGCAGCTGGAAGAAATCGTTCAGCTTCCCAATGTCCCCCAGGTAACAGCCTACCTGAAACGGACTCCGGAATATCAGAATATCTGGTCCGGTCTCGATGAAAATGATCTTCACCGCGGACAGATAGAAAAACTCCTGAAGAAATCCATCTTCCTGAATTTTTCAAGGCTTTACCACTTTGCAAATCAGGAACAGCGAACGTTCCTGTCGCTTTACTCGAAGCGTTATGAGATCCGCGTCCTGAAAGAAATCATGACGAATCTCTTTGACCACCGGGACACCGATCCCGTAGATATTTCTCCCTACCGCGATTTTTTCAGACATCATTCCAAGCTGGACATTGACAGGCTTACTGCCTGCACCAATATGGATGAATTCATTGCGGCACTGAAGGGAAATGATTTTTTTATTCCGCTGTCTCAGGTCAACGAACGTGGAAATGCCACGCTTTTTGACTTCGGCATGGCACTTGACCTTTCGTATTTTTCACAGATCTGGAATGTGCGGAAGAAGCTTTTCAAAGGTAACGATCTGAAACAGATCACCAAGGCTTACGGTGAAAAATTCGATATGCTGAACCTGCAGTTCATCCAGCGCTCCAAACGCTGCTTTCAGATGGAACCGGCTGCTATTTACGCATTGCTGGTCCCCATGAACTACAAGCTCCGCAAAGAGGAGATCACCACCCTTGTGGAGGCCCCAACACCAGAAGAGTTCCGTCGTATCTTCAATGGAACTTATTATGGTAAGAAATACGAACAGCTGACCGTCGCCAGTCTGGAAGAATTTTATAACTATATTCTTCGCAGCATACTGGAACAGGAAGCACGCAAGGATCCCTATTCCGTAGCAGTCATCTATTCCTATTTATATCACAAAGAACATGAAGTCAACCGTCTGACCATTGCCCTTGAATGCGTGCGCTATGGCGTGGACCCAGAACAATCCCTGCGTTATATACGCAACGGTTAATAACCAGGAGGTAGCAACGTGATTGAAAAAATGAATTTTCTGAGCATCACCGGTCCCAAGGCAGATATCGACCGGGTTGTAAACACCTACCTGTGCAAGTACGAGATCCATCTGGAAAACGCTCTCTCAGAGCTGACCACAGTAGAAAGTCTGACGCCTTTCCTGGATGTCAACCCCTACAGAGATGCCTTAAATTCCATCAATACCATTTATGAGGAGCTGAAAACTCCTCCGTCCACTTCCAACAGAAGCCCGGGTATTGAAACAGCACTGGGGCGGTTCCACAGTAAAGGAGATCCGCTCCCAGGCGGATCAGCTCCAGAAGGAACAGTCCGAACTGGAAGAAAAATGTTCCTCTCTGGAAGAATCACTGCGGATCATACGTCCCTTCCGAAATATTGATTATGATATTTCATCCATACTTCATCTGAAGTATATCCATTTTCATTTCGGACGTATCGAGAAACAGTATTATGAGAAATTCAAGAAATATATTTACGACAATCTGAACACGATCTTCCTTAAATGCGATGAAGATGACCAATACATCTGGGGCGTTTACTTCGTACCGAAGCATGATGCGCACAAAATTGATGCCGCCTACTCTTCTATGCACTTTGAAAAGATCTTTGTGCCGGATAATTATACCGGAACTGCCCAGCAGGCATTTTCAAGCGTAAGCAAACAATACGAGGATGCCCTGAAGCATCTGGAAGCACAGAAACAGAAATACCAGAGATTTCTTGCGGATCAGGCAGAAACCATCGTTACCGCCAGAAACACACTTCTTCAGTTTTCCAGAAATTTCGATGTCCGGAAAGCGGCAGCCTGCACCGGAAAGCATGAAAATTTCTATATTCTCTGCGGATGGATGACAGAAGCCGACACCAGAGCTTTTCAAGCCGATATCTCATCCGACGAAAAAATCTTCTGCCTGGTAGACGGAGAAGATACCAATACGCCGGAGCACGACCAGAACCATCAGCCGCCGACCAAGCTGAAAAACCCGAAGCTTTTCAAGCCTTTTGAAATGTATGTAAAAATGTACGGACTTCCCGCCTATGGCGAGATGGACCCTACCTGGTTTGTTGCCATCACCTACTCCTTTATTTTCGGAGCCATGTTCGGTGATGCAGGACAGGGACTCCTGCTCTTTATCGGAGGATTGCTCCTGTACAAGCTGAAGCATATCGATCTTGCCGGAATCATCAGCTGCGCCGGAGTCTTTTCCACATTTTTCGGTCTGATGTTCGGAAGTATCTTTGGATTTGAGGATGTCATACCTGCTCTGTGGCTACGGCCTGTGGACAGTATGACGACCATACCTTTTATCGGAAAACTGAATACCGTATTTATCGTTGCCATCGGCTTCGGCATGGGAATCATCCTCCTGTGTATGGTTTTCAACATCATCAATTCCTTTAAAACGCATGATGTTGAAAAAACCTGGTTTGACACCAACGCTGTAGCAGGACTTGTATTTTATGGCTCCGCAGTTCTCTGCATCGGACTCTTTGTATCCGGGCATGCAGTTCCGGGTGGTGCAGTCCTTGCCATTATGTTTGGTTTACCGCTGCTTCTTATTTTCTTCAAGGAGCCTCTTACAAACCTGGTAGAAAAAAAGGCCGAGGTTATGCCAAAAGAAAAAGGCATGTTTATCGTACAGGGTATCTTTGAACTGTTCGAGGTTATCCTGAGCTACTTTTCCAATACACTCTCCTTCGTGCGTATCGGTGCTTTTGCAGTCAGCCACGCAGCTATGATGGAGGTTGTACTTATGCTTGCAGGCGCGGAGAACGGCAGTCCGAACTGGATCGTCATCATTCTCGGAAACCTGTTCGTATGCGCTATGGAGGGCCTGATCGTAGGTATCCAGGTACTCCGTCTGGAATATTACGAAATGTTCAGCCGTTTTTACAAGGGTAGCGGACGGACAATTCGAGCCGTTCTGTTCAAAAAACAAATAAAATGCCAGATTTTAAATTCTGATCCGGGCATTCAAAAAACGAAAAAAGGAGGTCATCAGGATGAATTGTCAATGACATTATGATCACAATCTTACGCAGTTGCACTTGTACTCAGCATCATTCATTCCATTTGGTTATTTCTTCTCGGCGAAAAAAACAAAAACGTTACAAAAAGCTCTTGGCAGTCAATGTTTTTCTTCTTCGGGATCATGCTTGTTGCCATTGTTATGTTTGCAGGCGCATCCACGTACAGGCAGCTGCCATGGTTGCTGAGGCGCAGGCCTTGCAACCGGTCTTGGTTACATCGGCAGCAGCTCTTGTAACAGGACTTTCCGGTATTGGTCCGGTATCGCCGTTGCATCTTCCGCAAGCGCAGCTCTTGGTGCAATCAGCGAAGACGGCAGCATCTTTGGTAAATCCATGATCTTCGTAGCCATGGCAGAAGGTATATGCCCTTTATGGACTGATCATTTCCTTCATGATTCTTGGTAAACATTCCAAAACCGGAAGGTATTGATCTTAATATGAAAATGTATCTGATCAGTGATAACATAGACACTCAGACGGGCATGCGCCTGGCCGGAGTGGAAGGCGTTGTCGTTCATGAGCGCGAGGAGCTTTATGATACACTGGCAGAAAACACTGGCAGACAAAGAGATCGGAATTATTCTCCTTACAGAAAAGTTCGGAAGGAATTCCCGGACAATCATGGATGATGTCAAGCTAAACCACAAAATGCCTCTGATCATTGAAATTCTGACAGTCACGGTACCGGCCGAGCGCCGGACTTTTCATTACCTCATATGTAAATGAGGCCATTGGATTAAAACTTTAAAGAAAGGCAGAGGTGAGGATACAATGACACTGAAGGAAAAACTAGCAGCATTTTTATGAATCATTCCTGGACAGTGCAAACCGTTCTGAAGGAAATGCGATGATCGGCGATCACCAGAAAGCCCTGAATCTTTATTTGAGGAGCATAAAAAAAAAGCGACCGCAAGTGCGCCAGGCAGAATCAAAGCCGAGACCGAGAAAGCAAAACGTGATGTCAACAAGACACTGTCAGCGGATCAGCTCGACATCAGAGCGGAAACTGTCTGCCAAAAAGAATGAATTAAAAGAAAAGACTGTTTAAAGAAGTTCGGAAAAACTTACCGTTTTACAAAAAAGGATCGAATCCTGGAGGATATCTGGAGCGCAAAATCCGCGAAGCCGTTACATTTGCCGGAAACGATCAAACTGACCATTTATATTGGATCCGTCAGACGAAGATGATAAGAAACTTCCTGAGCAGAAAGCACCGGTAACCCTTACCATTTCAGTGAATATGATTTTATGGGCGGTATGCGCGCGGTAATCCGAGAAAAATATTCTGATCGATAATTCTTTTGGCTGAAAGGAAGAAAAGGGAGAATTTCATCTTTCACGGAGGTGTAGCAGCATGAATAAAACCGGAGTTATCTATGGAATCAACGGTCCGGTCGTATATCTGAAAGGAAACACCGGATTTAAAATGTCCGAGATGGTTTACGTTGGTAAAGAACGTCTGGTCGGCGAGGTTATTGCCCTGACAAAGGATACCACTACAGTACAGGTTTTCGAGGAAACCACAGGACTGAAACCAGGCGAAACAGTTACCGCATCCGGAGATGCCCTCTCTGTTACACTGGGACCTGGAATCCTGAACAACATTTTTGACGGTATTGAGCGTCCGCTGTCCGAGATTGCAAAGCAGTCCGGAATAAATACATTCCCGTGGTCTTACCGTTGACTCTCTTGATACAGAGAAAAAATGGGATGTCACATAACCGTAAAAGGAAGGCGTCAGAGCTGATGGGCACGCATCATTGCCGAGACACAGGAAACCGCCTCCATCCTTCACAAATCCATGGTTCCGCCGGATGTGGAAGGAACCGTTATCTGGCAGCCAAAGACGGGCCTTATACACCATCCTTGACCCGATTGTAAACCAAACTGGATGATGGAACCGAAAAAGAGATCACACTGGCACAGAAATGGCCGATCCGTGTCCCGCGTCCAACCCTGAAAAGATATCCGGCATCCGTTCCGCTGATCACAGGACAGCGTATCCTGGATACGATGTTCCCGATCGCAAAAGGCGGCACAGCAGCCATCCCTGGCGGATTCGGAACAGGAAAAACCATGACACAGCACCAGATCGCCAAGTGGTCTGACGCAGATATCATCATCTACATCGGCTGTGGCGAGCGTGGAAACGAGATGACACAGGTTCTTGAGGACTTCAGCAAGCTGATCGACCCGAAATCCGGAAACCTGATGATGGACCGTACCACACTGATCGCCAACACCTCCAACATGCCGGTTGCAGCCCGTGAGGCTTCCATCTACACAGGTGTTACACTTGCGGAATATTACCGTGATATGGGTTATGACGTAGCGATTATGGCTGACTCCACTTCCCGATGGGCCGAAGCTCTTCGTGAGCTTTCCGGCCGTCTGGAGGAGATGCCTGCAGAGGAAGGCTTCCCTGCATATCTGGCTTCCAGGAAGCTTTCCGCCTTCTATGAGAGAGCGGGAATGATGCAGACCCTTTGCGGCGCAGAGGGTTCCGTATCCATTATTGGAGCAGTATCCCCTCAGGGTGGTGATTTCTCCGAGCCGGTCACACATGAATACCAAACGTTTCGTCCGCTGCTTCTGGGGACTGGACAAGTCCCTTGCCTACGCCCGTCACTTCCCTGCCATCCACTGGCTCACCAGCTACAGCGAATATCTGCAGGATCTGTCGCCGTGGTACAAAGATCACGTAAACAAAAACTTTGTAGATATGCGGAACCAGTTAATGGGAATCCTGAACTCCGAGAGCTCCCTGATGGAGATCGTCAAGCTGATCGGAAGCGACGTTCTTCCGGATGACCAGAAACTGACGCTGGAAATTGCCAGAGTCATCCGTCTGGGCTTCCTGCAGCAGAACGCTTTTCACCCAGAGGACACCTGCGTATCCTTGGAAAAACAGTTCAAGATGATGGAAGTTATTCTTTATCTGTACAAGAAATCCAAAGCGCTCGTGACGATGGGCATGCCAATGTCCGTACTGAAAGAGGACAAGATCTTCGACCGCGTCGTTTCTATTAAATACGATGTACCGAATGACCGTCTGGATCTGTTTGATCACATACAAAAAGATATCGACACCTTCTACGATAAGGTACTCGAGAAGAATGGTTAAGGAGGGAATTCATCATGGCAATTGAATATTTGGCCTTAAGTGAGGTCAATGGCCCTCTGGTTGTTCTGGAAGGTGTAAAAAATGCTTCCTACGAGGAAATCGTAGAATTTACACGTAGACGGCAATGAAAAAAACTGGGACGTATCGTTGCTGTATACGAAGACAAAGCCGTTATTCAGGTATTTGAGGGAACCTCGAGCATGTCCTTACCAATACCCATACCCGTCTTACCGGACATCCTATGGAGATCGGGCTTCTCCTGAGATCCTTGGACGTACCTTTAACGGTATCGGAAAACCGATCGACCGCATGGGACCGATTGACGCAGAGGTCAAGAAGAAACGTCAACGGGCCTGCCGCTGAATCCGGTAACCCGTGAATATCCACGAAACTATATCAACACCGGTATCTCCGCTATTGACGGACTGACCACCACTGATCCGCGGCCAGAAGCTGCCGATCTTCTCCGGTAACGGTCTTCCACATGATAAGCTGGCTGCACAGATCGTTCAGCAGGCTTCCCTAGCAGACTCCGATGAAAAATTCGCCATTGTATTTGCGGCTATGGGTGTGAAATACGACGTAGCGGAATTCTTCCGCAGGACCTTCGAAGAAAGCGGTGGTCGACCACGTAGTGATGTTTCTGAATCTTGCAAATGATCCGGTTGTTGAACGTCTTCTTACTCCGAAGATCGCCCTCACTGCCGCTGAGTATCTTGCTTTTGAAAAAGGAATGCACATCCTGGTAATCCTGACTGATATCACCTCCTTCTGTGAGGCCATGCGAGAGGTTTCCTCCTCCAAGGGTGAAATCCCCTCCCGAAAGGCTATCCCGGTTATCTGTACAGCGAGCTTGCAACCCTTTACGAGCGTGCGGGAATCGTCCGTGGCGGCACCGGATCGGTCACCCAGATCCAATCCTCACCATGCCAAACGATGATATCACTCACCCGATCCCCGACCTTACCGGATATATCACAGAAGGTCAGATCGTTCTGGACAGACAGCTTCATGGTCAGGCAATCTATCCGCCGATCAATGTACTTCCATCTCTGTCCCGTCTGATGAAGGACGGTATCGGTGAAGGCTACACACGTGCTGACCATCAGGATGTTGCCAATCAGCTCTTCTCCTGCTACGCAAAGGTTGGCGATGCAAGAGCCCTGGCTTCCGTTATCGGTGAGGATGAGCTTTCTCCGCTGGATAAGCAGTACCTTGTATTCGGAAAAGCCTTTGAGGCGGAGTTTGTAGGACAGTCAGAAACAGAGAATCGAAGCATCACCGAAACTCTGGATAAGGGCTGGGAGCTTCTTGGCCTTCTTCCAAAGAAGAACTTGGCGTGCCAATGCGCTGAAAAACATCACCATCCCCAGATACGAAACTCTCACCCGAGATATCACCAATGCTCTGGAAGAAAAAAGAGCGTGAAGAGTTTACACGTCTGAAGGTGATCAAACGTATGAAACAAAATAGTTAAAAAAATCCTCCGCAGATCTTTCCGGTTCTGCGGAGGATTTTTTGGTTATCCACATTTATCCACACCTGAAAATGACTTTTCAACACCTTGCAGTGATCGTTTTAACTGGGCACTGTTCTTTTTTATCCTCATTTCCATACATCCGATAGTCCCCTTTTTAAATAGATTGGTTTTTCAAGAATTTATTTACTATTATCTGATTATTTGTTTTTATTCTTTTATATTATGTCTTTTTTACAATAAATTTTATGATATTTAGAATTTAAAAATGTCAATAGTTTTAAAAACTTTTTTCCCATTTTTTACAATTTTATCATTTTACACAAAACATATGTTTAAATTTATTTATGTAAATCAGGTCATCCACATGGTTATCCTTGTGGATAATGTGGATAAATTTGTGCATAACTTGATTATTGGCGGATTTGCGGATTTTTGTCATGTGGAAAACTTTTTGGAAAGTTTTTCACTTATCCACCATGGTTCGACAAGTTTTGTGCATATTGCCAGAACGACCTTTTCAGGGCTGATATTGCCCGTATCCGCACGCACCTGTCTAATGTTGCCAATCCTCTCCGATTTTATATCAAGCCTTTCTTTTTGCAGCTTTTTATGGTGTTTCTCCTGCGTGCGGTCTTGACATCAGCACTGTTTTTTGTTAATGTGAAAACACTAAAACAACGTGTGGATTTTTCAGTTTTGAACTTTTTTCGCCACACAATCTGTCCGATTCGAGAAGACAGATTGTGTGGCTTTTATTATGCACAAAAAACACGCTCTGTTTTCCGCACCTGATATTCTTACGATTCTGATATAAAGGGGGATTTTTCATGAACAGCACATTTATGAAGGAAAAGCCTGTCGGCCCGCTGCTGGCATCCATGGCGCTGCCTATGGTCTTTTCCATGCTTGTAAACTCACTATACAACATTGTGGACAGCTTCTTCGTGGCACAGATCAGCGAGCAGGCCATGACCGCCCTGTCCCTTGTCTATCCGGTCCAGAACATGATCAACGCCGTTGCCATTGGCTTCGGAATCGGAATCAACGCCAGAGTTTCCTATCACCTTGGCGCAGGCGACAAAAAAATGGCAGACACTGCCGCAACCCACGGATTTTTTCTGTCTGTGATCCACGGGATCCTGATGACCGTGATCAGCATCGCTGTTATGCCCGTATTCCTTCAGATGTACACCCAGGATGAAACCGTGATCCGGATGGGGCTGGAGTATTCTACCATCGTTTTCCTGTTTTCCACAGTAATTGCCATCAGCCTTTTCTTCGAAAAACTTTTCCAGGCTGTAGGACGGATGAAAGTATCCATGCTCGCCCTGCTTGTGGGATGTATCAGCAACATCATCCTGGACCCGTTCCTGATCTGGGGAATCGGCTTTTTCCCGAAGCTGGGTATCCGGGGCGCAGCTCTGGCTACTGGCATCGGCCAGGTGCTCACCATTGCGGTCTATATGGTCTTTTATATCCTGAAGCCTATTCCTGTACATGTAACGCCCAAAACCCTGAAAACAAGCAAAGTAACGGATCTGAGCCTGTATGCCATCGGTGTTCCCGCGATCCTGAACCTTGCACTGCCATCGTTTCTGATCTCTTTTCTGAACTCCGTGCTGGCCGCTTACTCGGACAGCTATGTGGTGATCCTTGGCATTTATTACAAACTGCAGACCTTCCTGTATCTCCCGGCCAACGGAATCATCCAGGGAATGCGCCCGCTGATCGGTTATAACTTCGGTGCCCGTGAGATGAAGCGTGTGAAAAAAATCTTCCGGCTCACCCTGGAATCCAGCTGTGTGATCATGCTCTTTGGAACCGTTATCTGCCTCCTGGCATCCGGACAGCTTATGGGACTTTTCACAACTACCCCGGAAACCATTGCCGCTGGCTCCAGAGCACTGAAGATCATCAGCGCCGGCTTTCTTGTTTCTGCTGTATCCGTTACCACTTCCGGTGCCATGGAAGGCCTTGGAAAAGGCACGCAGTCCCTTGTAATTTCCCTTTTCCGCTATGTGGTCGTTATCATGCCCACCGCATATCTTCTGTCCCATTTTATGGGTCCTGATGGCGTGTGGAACGCATTCTGGATCACAGAGGTGTTTACAGCCATCGTTTCTGTCATGATTTATCACAAAACGTTGAAAAAAGCCTAAGACTGCAAATGTCCGGCCCACTGGCCTGTTTGCAGCCACCTGCAGGTTTACGTCCCGAAAGCACAAAAAGCTTCGATCCACTCTCTGAGCACATCGCTCATCGATGAGAGTTAGATCGAAGCTTTCTTTATTAACCAAATCAGGAAAATCCCATGAATGATCCCTGATCTCCTCTTGACTCAAACGGATATCCGTGATCTGCGTTCATTTAATTCGCGGAAATTTCCTCTGTATCTCTTACAGCAGTCCCTTCTCACGGATCAGCTTTAAAGCGCCTTCATCGGCCACTACCGTCACATCCGGGTGAAGCTGCAGGATAGATGCCGGCACGTTGGGCGTGATCGGTCCGTAGAGAGATTTGTAAAGGGCATCTGCCTTTGCCTCTCCGGTAGCGACCAGAAGGATTTTCTTTGCAGTCATGATGTTTTTGATACCCATGGTGTATGCCTGTTTCGGAACTTCATCCATAGTTTCAAAGAATCTTGCATTTGCCTTGATGGTGCTCTCTGTAAGGTCTACGCAGTGAGTCTCCTTCTCAAATGCTGCACCCGGCTCGTTGAAGCCGATGTGACCGTTTCCGCCGATTCCAAGCAGCTGCATATCGATACCACCCACGCTGCGGATGATCTCATTGTAATCCGCACAGGCTTTCTCACTGTCCTCTTCCAGTCCGTTTGGCACATAGGTTCTTGCCTTATCGATATTTACATGGTCAAACAGATTTGTGTTCATAAAATAACGATAGCTCTGATCGTTATCTCCGGAAAGTCCTTTATACTCATCCAGGTTTACAGATGTGATCTGCGAAAAGTCCAGATCTCCTTTTTTGTACCACTCGATAAGCTGCTTGTACATTCCCACCGGTGTAGAGCCTGTTGCCAGTCCAAGAACTGCGTTTGGTTTCATAATAATCTGGGCAGACATGATATTAGCTGCTTTTCTGCTTACGTCATAGTAATCTTTTCCTGTATAAATGATCATAATCTTTTCCCTTCTCCTTATGGTAAAAAAGAACAACCGGATAACTAAGATTCACATATCTCCTGCTTTTCCTGTTGTTCTTTTTTATTATTGATTCGTTTTTTTACTCAGCCATCTCTACTTCGAGAACATAATCTACCGGGTCCGGAAGTACCGGGTCAGGTCCCAGATCAACGAATGCGATATCCGGGTAATCGCTGTGCATCCATGCGTTGGAGATCGGCACCTCATGTCCGTCATCCAGCGCACGCACCTTCACAATCTTATCCTTATCAAATCCCATCAGCGGCAGTGGTCCTAATGTATTCTCATAAATATGGACATAATACTTGTTTCCGTTTCTGGTGATACGTCCGTAATCCGGTTTCGGAATGTTTTCAGCCGGTACACAGCCGTAGATACTGTCATGATTCTTATCCATCCAGCGGCCGATTTCCGCCAGGATCGCGGAGGATTCTTTCGGGAATTTACCTTTCGCATCAGGTCCTACATTCAGGATCATATTTCCACCTTTGGAAACACACTCTACCAGCTTCTTGATCAGCATGGAAGCCGGTTTGTAATAATGGTCATTTGCACAGTAGCCCCAGTTATTGTTCATGGTGAAGCATGCTTCCCATACCATCGGATTCCCTTCTTTGTCACAGATTCCTTCCGGCGGGATGATCTGTTCCGGGCTTACAAAATCGCCATGATACGGTGTCGGATCGCATTCATACAGAGATCCTCTTCCCTCACCACTGACTTCCAGACGGTTATCGATGATAACCTGCGGCTGTAAGCTGCGCACCATGTTGATCAGCTTGGTTGCGCCCCATTTTTCCCCTCTCATATCGTCGTAGGAGAAATCAAACCAGATGATATCGATCTGTCCGTAGTTTGTACAGATCTCTTCTACCTGATTATACAGATATTCTGTATAACGTGAGAAATCACGGTTCTCATTTCCGCACTCTTTGTGGTTTCTCATCGGATGAATACGGTCTCCGTAATGCGGATAATCCGGATGATGCCAGTCAAGTAGTGTGAAATAGATTCCAACCTTAAGGCCTTCCTCACGAAGTGCCTCTACATACTCCTTGATCAGGTCTCTTCCTGCCGGTGTATTTGTTACCTTGTAATCTGTGTATTTACTGTCAAATAAGCAGAAGCCGTCGTGATGCTTCGCTGTCAGGACTACATATTTCATACCTGCTGCCTTTGCCTCTTTTGCCCACTGTTTCGGATTATAGTCTCTGGCATCAAATTCTTTCATAAACGGAAGGTATTCTTCCTCAGGTATTTCCTCTACGCTTCGTACCCACTCGCCTCTTGCAGGGATAGAATATAATCCCCAGTGGATAAACATTCCGAAACGGGCATCCTGGTACCACTCCATACGTTTTTCATATTCTTTTCTGTCAAACTGATACATGATTTTTTCCTCCTGTTTAGATTAAAAGCATCAGCCTTTGATAGCTCCGGAAAGCATACCTTTTTCAATCTGTTTATGGAACACGATGTAAATGATAAGCATCGGAATTACGGACATTACTACATATGCAAACTGACTTCCGATCTCCTGTGTATGCGCGGAAGAGAAGTTCAGCATCGCACGTGAAACTGTGAAATATTTGGTATCTGTCATCAGGATCATGGAGAATACAAGTTCACTGTATCCATAGATGAATACGAAGATCGCCTCTGTTGCGATGATCGGCTTGCAGACAGGGAAAAGGATCTTCCACAGCAGCTGCCAGTTGTTACATCCATCAATGATCGCCGCCTCATCCAGGTTCCTGGAGATTCCATCCATGAATCCTGTATAAAGGAAGATTGCCTGGGACATACCAAACGCAACATAGATCAGGATCAGGAAGAACAGGTTGTTCTTTGCATTTAATGCTGTTGCAATGTTGTTGATCGGGATCAGTGTACAGTGGACCGGAACCATTACTCCAATCATGAAGAATACATATACCCATTTCAGGAATTTGTAATCTTTTCTTGATAAGATGTATGCTGCCATCATTCCGACTACAGTATTAAATACAGTTGTCAGAGTTGCTACAACCAGGGAGTTCTTGATGGTATTCAATGCATCCGCTGTTTTGTTTGCGCTGATATAGTTCTGGAACATAATCTTCTTAGGGAAGCTTAACAGGTTCAGGTAAATCTCTGAGTTTGTTTTGAAGGAAGCCATTACGGTCACTACTACCGGAAACAGTGTAACAACTGTCCACAGGATCGCGATAACGTACAGCGCTATCTTTCCTCCGTGCATTTTCTGTTTATTAGCTGTTTTTTCCATATCGTCTCTTCTCCTTCCGCCTACATTGCAAGATCTTTATCTTCACGGAACAAATGATTGGTTATAAGACTCAGTGCAACACCCAGCACTAACAGAATAACACCGTATGCACTGCTTCGTCCGAACAGCTTATAGGAGAATCCCTGTGTATAAAGCATAATTGAAGGCGTGGAGCTGATATCGTTCGGGCCTCCTCTTGTCATCGCCCAGATAATATCGAATACTTTCAGACATCCTGTGATACACAAAATAGAGAATACCTTGAAGGAGTTTTTCATCAGAGGCAGGGTAATGTAACGAACTCTCTGCCATCCGGTAGCTCCATCCAGTGCTGCTGCCTCATTTAACTCATCCGGGATCGCTACCAGACCAGCTGCAAAGATCAGCATGTTATATCCGGCATACATCCACTCATTTACCAGGATAACGATCCAGACGTTTACAGTCTTTATCGTCAGCACATCAGGGATCGCACCATGAAGGCCGAAAATATTTTCAATGGTATTAAAGATACCAAAGTTCGGATTTAACATAAATGTCCACATCAGGGCTACTGCTGTTGTTCCTAACATATTCGGAAGGAAGTAGCAGGTTCTGAAGAATCCGGTTCCCTTGATCTTTGCAGTTACCAGCATTGCGAGACCAAATGAAAGCGGCATCAGGATAACGAAACCACCGATCATAAAGTACACACTGTTGAGCATTGCATTCCAGAACAGCTTATCTGAAAAAATCTTCTGATAGTTCTCAAGTCCTACCCATTGCTTTGCCGCACCAAACATACCGTTCCATTTACGGAATGATAAGCCTACGGTATCAAAAACAGGGTAGATGACAAAAATAACAGTTATTAAAATTGCCGGAAGAAGGAACGCTAAAGAAAGCGTAAGATCTTTTTTATCCAGCTTCTGTTTTACCTTTGGTACAGATTTACCTGCCATATGTATACCTCCGTAATAAACAAGGGGAAGCAGATGATGCTTCCCCCTGTTTCTCTTATCCACACATCATGCGTTCAGTCAAAATTCTCTTTATTCGTAAGCAGACATTTTGTCAACGATATCGTCTCCAACTTCCTGTGCACTTGCGCCTGTCGCTAATGCCTGAAGAGAATTACGGATTGTATCCATAGCTGCTGTGTTGCTGTCATATGTAGGAATCTCAAGTTTAGACTCTGTATTCTCAGCCATGATCGCATTTACATCGTCAAGCAGATAGTTACCTGTATCAATCGTAACCTTCTCAGCATATGTTGTCGGGCTGGATTTGCACATTTCGTTGATGGAATCTACACTTGTAAGGTATTTGATGAATTTAACAGTTGCTGCGATTTCCTCATCGCTCTTGTTTAATGTAGTGATGTAGTATGTATCAGAACCGCCGCCCATCTCTACAGTCTTGTTTGCTTCGTCGATATAAGGAATTCTTGTAACACCGATCTTCTGAGCATCGAAGAGAGTTGTATCGGAGTCATTCTGGAAGTTACCGCAGTTCCATGTTCCGTCAACTGTGAATGCAGCTTTTCCTGCCTCGAACATATTTCTCTCTGTGTTGAAGTCTGTGCTGAGGATTCCGTCTCCCCAGTATCCTGCATCGATCATATCTTTCATCTTCTGATAGATTGCAACCATCTTCTCGCCGTTGTAAGCCTCTTTGTCGCTTGCAAGATCATCTGCGATGCTTGTTCCGTAAGCTTTCAGAGCAAGAGCACTCATCAGATGCTCGAAGTGATAGTTATCTTTGTCAGAGTAGTTGAATGGCTGGATTCCTGCATCTTTTAATTTTGCGCAGGCATCAACAAGATCATCCCAGGACTCCGGAACATCTACGCCAACCTGATCAAGGTAATCTTTGTTGTAGTAGAGACAGAGCTGATAAGCGGACCACGGAATACCATAGGTTCCTTCAATGCCGTCAAACTGTGTTGTCTCCCATGCAAAATCCTGAACTCCCTCTTTCCATTCCGGATACTGTTCAAAGTATGGTGTCAGATCCAGTATATATCCTGCATCTACATACTCTCTTGTACGGCTTCCGCCATACTGAAGGAATGCGTTCGGTACATTACCGGAAGCGAAATCTGTTGTAAGCTTCTCTTCGTAATCAGACTCTGTAGAAATACTCTCATCTGTTACATGGATCTTTCCTTCGTTCTCTTTATTGAACTCTTCAAGTGCTTTGTAATACCATTTAGCCTGTCCGTCTGTATCAGATCCGTTGTTAAATCTGAATGCTACACGAAGCTCAACGTTTTCAAAATCCATATTGTCTACATCGTAGTTTGTGTCACCCTTTGCAAATACGGCGCTTCCTGTTACGCCTACTGTTGACATTGCTGTTACACCGGCGAGACACAGTGTTGCAACTTTTTTCATTCGTTTCTTCATGAATAAATCCTCCCTTAATATGATTTTTTATTATATAGTTTTCCCATTGATGTTCATAAATTGATCAATCGATGATCGCCTCAAAGATCGGCTCTTCTTCCTCAAGCTCCAGGCATACACAGTAGTTCTTTGCCCCCTGAAGCTTCTCCGGAAGCTCTACCTCTATCATCGAGTTTCCTTCGCAGCACTTTAATGCGCGGCACGGAAGCTTTTCTCCTGTGCTTACCACATATGCACCCTTTAACTGATTACCGATGTTCAGCAGTTCAACTCGATATCTCGGTGCAAGGACGTGTACGTAAAGCTTATGTGGTCTCTTTGTAAATTCAATGCTCGGGATCTCATACGGATAGATACCAACATTCTTGGTTCCGTAAATTGCTTCCGCATTCTCAGTCACGTATTTACCAACCTCATTCATAACCTCGACACAAGCTTCCGGAACAGTTCCGTCTGCCATTGGTCCTACGTTCAGCAGGTAATTTCCGCCTCTGCCGACGATCTTGAGAAGAAGGTTCAGGATATCATCCGGATTCTTCCAGTTTGTATCGTATTTATTATAACCCCATGTATCATTTACAGTTGCCGGTACTTCCCAGTCACCGTCGTATGGAAGACGTGGAATAAAGTTATCACCGGTGGTCATGTAATCGCCCTTCTGGTGTCCGATACGTCCGCTGATGATGCAGTCAGGCTTAATACCCTTAACCCAGTCTCTTAATTCCTGAGCTTCGTCTGCGGTCATTCCCATCGGAGTATCAAACCAGATCAGGGAAATATTATCGTAATTCTCAAGAAGCTCTTTTAACTGCGGTTTGCATTTCTCATCGAAGTATGTACGGAATTCCGGCTTCCATTCGTTCTTGTCTTCGTAATCCTTCTTATAGGCATTGTCATCATCCCAGTCCTGAGCCTGTGAATAATAGATACCCATTGTCATGTCATATTTCTTACAAGCATCGGAAAGCTCTCTTAAGATATCTCTTCCTGTAGCCTTCACTACATTAAAATCACTGACTTTGGAATCGTACATTGCGAATCCCTCGTGATGCTTGGAAGTAAGAACGATATATTTAACACCCCACTGTTCTTTCGCTCTTTTCACAAACATGTCCGCGTCAAATTTGTCCGGATGGAACTCATCTTTCAGCTTTCTGTAATCTTCCTTGTCAATGTTGAGATTGTTCTCGATCCACTCTGCGATACGGTCTGTCTTGGTGACCTCGCCGGTCTTCGGATCTTTCCACTCTCCTGCAAGGATGGAATAAAGTCCCCAATGGATGAATAATCCGTATTTGGCATCTTTATACCACTGCTGCTTTGTGTCTGCCATAACCTTCTCCTTGTTTCGTATAGCTGATTTTCTTGTTACGTAAAACGTTTCGTTTTTTGTTAAGACTGTCTTACCGCATCCGAAGCAGCTTTTCAAGTAAAATCATAGGGTAAAAATCATTTTTCCTATTTTTTACAATTATTCTGTCTTGTTTTTGTGTATTTTTTCGTATCAGGTTTTGTTAAACGTTTCATTTTTATCAATTTTCTATACAATACACTCGTTTTTTCTGATACTTTATGTGTAAAAAATGCCATGTGTATTGAGACATTTTCTTTTTCATTATATAATATGAAAATACTATATTATCTGTAAATGCATCAGAACCGGAGGCTTTACATGAACGTTACAATCAATGATATCGCCCGTGCGACAGGCCTGTCCACCGCAACGATCTCCAAATATATAAACCACAAAAAAATACGGGAAGAAAATCGTATCCTTATAGAAAAGGCAATTCAGGAGCTTGGATATACCCCAAACCGGAATGCCCAGCTTCTCCGTGCCAAAAACACACATACCATCGGTATCCTGATCTCAGATCTTGGTAATTATTTCTGGGGCGAGCTTGTCAACTCCATTATCAAGCATTTCACGGATCATGGCTATACAGTTATTGTCTGTTCTTTCTTTTTTGAACATCAGAAGGAGATCGATACGATACAGGATATTATCTCCCAGCACTTTGACGGAGTTATCATGCTCCCATCCTGCTGGCATGATGACCTGTACCAGCTTTTACAGAATGCCGGCATACCTGTTGTAATGCTCGATCAGATTCCTGCTTCCATGAGACATTTTCCTGTAGACTGTGTTATTTCTGATAATTACAGAGGCGGTGCACTGCTGGCAGAGCACCTTTTGGAAAAAGACCACACAAAGGTCTGGATCATGGAACAGTATCTGGACTCCTACACCATCGAGCAGCGGATCCAGGGCTTTGTGGATGTATATCAGAAAAATGGCATTGACCTTCTGAAACAGCAGGATTCTTTTCCCCCTGTTTCTTTTGGTTCCACTGCAGAAACGATCATCCAGAGCAACCTGCATTTCCAGAAGCTTATTGATTCTTCCGATCCCCCTACTGCTGTTTTTTTTGACTGCTATCTCTCCGCAATGGGCGGTTTAAGCGCTGCCAGCCAGGCACGGATTTCCGTTCCTCAGGATATTTCCTTTGTGTGCTTTGATGATGATCCGCTTTTCAAGACCATGAGCGCGACTATGACCTGCGTCTCACAGGATCTGACAAGCATGGGGAAACATGCTGTGGAATTACTTTTAAAAAGGATCCATGGAGACTATACGGATTTTCCCAAAATAGACATGCTGGATGTTGTATTCCACCCGCGGCGCTCCGTAAAAGACCTGTCCGAACACAACAGTACAGCATCCGGAAAGGATTGATTTATGAGTGCAACCATCAAGGACATTGCCAGAGAAACCGGTCTGGCACTGGCCACCATTTCAAAATATATCAACGGCGGAACTGTACGGCCGCAAAACAAAAAGCAGATCGACGAAGCGATCCGGAAACTGAATTACGTTCCACGAAACACGGCCCGGGGACTTCGTTCCTCCAAGACTTACCGTATCGGTCTGGTATCCGGTCCTCCCAATACTCCGCATAATGCTTTTCTTCTGAGCAAAATAGAAAACACCATGCGCGCTCACGGTTATTCTCTCACATTTATGAGCGGCGACAAGTATAAGGATCATGTCAATAAATTCGTCCCTCACATGCTCCGCTCTGGGATCGACGGCCTTATCATTACCTCTTTCAGTCTGAACCAGGACATCTGTTCTGCTGTGGAACACGCCAAAATCCCTGTTGTGGAGCTGGAAGAACACAGCCATTTCCACCGTACAGACTGTGTACAGACCAGCTGTACCTCCGGAGCCTACGAGATCGTGGAGCATCTGATAAAAATGGGGCATCAGAAGATCGCCCTTGTCACCGGTTCTCCTGCATCCTATACTGCATGTGAACGAAAAAAAGGCTATCTCCGGGCACTGGAAGACTACGATATTCCGGTTAATCCCGATTATATCATCGCTGAAAATTACACAAACGACTTTGGATATCAGGCAATGCAGAAATTATGGAATCTTCCGGAACGTCCGACTGCCGTATTTTCTGCGAACTATACACTATGCCTCGGTATTTATGAAGCGATCTACAGCCTTGGCATCCGGATCCCGGAAGACCTGTCTGTTGTCTCCTTTGATGATTTTGAACTGTCCATGCTGCTTTCTCCTCAGCTGACCGCTGTCCGTCAGCCGCTGACCGGTCTGGCAGAGCAGGCCTGTGATCTGCTGCTTCGCAGAATGAACGGAGACTACAGTGATTTTCCAAGGACGATACGCCTGAAGCCAGAATGTATCTACCGGGATTCCGTGCGTGATCTCTTTTCTGATGGTAAGTAATGCAAAGCAACTTTTATTACGGCAATTTCGGGAAGCACAACAGGCATTTTCATTCCGATCTGCCCGCATATTCTGAGCATCTGAACCACTGCAATAATTTCACAGCTTTTACAAAGGGCACAGACCGTCACCGACACAGTCGATGATACGGCCTGTGTTCCTTCTGTATATATCCGTTATATCTGTCACAGCAGTCTCAGCAGCATATCTCCGGTTCCCACATTGTATCCGCTGGTTGCATAGATCCCATTCAGGCTTTTGTTTGTCACAATGATCAGCGGAAGCTTATCCGGATCTACGTACATTCTTCTTCCCAGTGTATTGATGATCTCTGAAAAATCATCATATAAGATCTGAACATCTCCAAGCTTGCCCAGTGCTCTTGAAAGGGTAGGTGTCTCCAGCGCTTTTTTGCTTTTTACTACAAAAATGATCCTATTCGCATATCGGGAAAAAGCTTCTTCCTGCTCCATCATCTCATTTAAGATATGTTCCGTCGGTTCTTTCTCCTCTTCCAGAAACGCCAGGATATGCTTCCCATCTGCCGTCAGTTCTGACGCCTTCACGGTGCTTCCATCTTCTTTTCTGAGAGTAAATTCCGGTATGGAGATATTCTCCAGCATATCTTCCAGGTTTGCATTCCGAAATGCCAGCTCCACCCTCTTCATTTCTCCGATCTGAACCTCAAAATAATACTCCGCTGCAAATATATTTCCATTTGGCAATCTGTTTGAGGTAAGGATCCTGTAATTTCCCGCTTCCAGCGGCAGCTTCATCACCTGATCTCTGAAATTTTCGGCTTCCAGCTTCCGTGTGATATATTTTCCGGCTTCCAGTTTTGCGATGCTCCAGTTCTGGAAATATTTCCACTGTGTATCCGCACTTGCCTTCAGAAGGATCGATGCCTTTTTCTCCGTTTCCGCAGATACCGGGATGAATTTTCCGTTTTTCATATACTCCATGGAACGGTCATGAGGGTTCAGGCGTGCCGGAATTCCCAGCGTTCTCGCCATTGCCACAAAAAGGATCTTCTTTGACAGAAGACTTCCTGTTCCCGTTTTCAGACATCCGGACGGCGTGGTGATCACACTGCTGCGTTCTTTCTCCGGGCTGGAAACGATCTTATCCTCAATCCACTTCCAGATCTTCGCCGGTTCCTTTTGCAGCATATTTTTTTCTTCTTCCGACAGTTGCTCAAGAATCGTTTTTCTGTATTTCTGCAAAACTTCATCGTCAACTCTCGGGTTCAGTACATATGGTACAAAAATATCTGCATCCATGTTTTTTTCATACGGTAATGCAGATTTCAGGTGCTCCTCCAGAACCTGGCTGATACAGTCTGTTCTGTCTTTCTCTGTGAGGACTTCAAGGAGTTTTTTTCTCATTGAAGAATCTCCAGTTTCTTTTTCCAGGAATTTCCGACACTCCAGATTGCTCAGGTTTCTTACCTTCTGTTCCCTGTAAGCGTTTGCCTCTGCCAGACGTCTGCTGCCTCTTTCCTTCTGCTCCGATGTTGGCATATCTTTATTTACAGGTGCATCATGAGGTGCGATCATATCGATCTCCGTCCACTCCTCATAAAAAATACCCTTTTCCTTTCCTACGGGCATCAGACAGATCTCACAACAATCCTCTGTTTTTGTATCCATGCTGTTTTCTGCATGCAGCCATTCTCCATCTGCATACATCCTTGCAGAAATATGGATACTTCCAAGCCCTGTTGTCAGGCTGACTTTTCCCAGACTGTCGGTTTTCAGTTCTGCGATCGGGGCATATTCCGAATAATTCAGCACCTCAAAAGAAACTTCTGCACCTTCTGCCGGTTTTCCATGTGAATCCTTTACGGACACAGTGATCTCTTTTGTCAGTGCATATCGTTTCAGCTCGTTGAGCATAGTCACCATACCATCTTTGCCGATCACTTCTCCCTCCGGGATCATGGTATCAAAAACTCTTGAATGGACCATCATGGCCCTTGAGGAAGCGTTGGTAAACCATCCCTTATTCAGGATCTCCTCCGGCTCACAGGCTCCCAGAAAATACCAGCTTCCATCGCACCAGATTTCTACCCAGGCATGATTGTCATCACAATGAGACCACTTTGGCGCATATACCTGACGGGCAGGTACACCAACACTTCTCAGTGCATTAACGGTAAATACAGATTCCTCTCCGCATCTTCCGTTTCCTCTGCGGTATACGGCAAGTGCAGACAGGGTACGATCATCTGTACAATGATAGGTAGCCTCCTGTGCACACCAGTAGTTCACCTCCAGGGCAGCTTCCCGGAAGCTCATTCCCTCAGTTCTCTCTCCGATCTCCCTGCGGAAAAATGTACGGCAGGGTGCGATCTCCTCCTCATTTACTCTATGAAACAGCACATAATTCAAAAAGATTTCCTCCGGCAGCTCTGCCACCCCGGAGTTTTCCTTCCATAAATATACGCCATTCTCCGCATAATCCAGGAATACTTCAAACGCGTAATTTCCGATATCACTGTACGGCATGAACGCATATAAATATTTGCACGCCAGAGCCACTTCGTCTGTGCATTCCGCAAGCTTTTTATCAATCTCCGCAAAAACCTGCGGTAACCCCATCATCTGCTCCCGATATTTTTTTTCGATCCGATCACGGTTTTCTTTCAGAAAAATCTTCCCCTCAGCCATTATAATTCCTCCAGAACTTTCTTTGCAGCACGAACATTTTCAATATCTGTACGCCATATCTCATATTCACTGAATGTCGGAAGTCCCATATTGACACCTTCCTTGCGAAATTGCATCGCACTGTCCGTTACAACCTTGCCGCTCATATGATAAGCCTTGATCCCGGTAAGAGGATAAAGCTGGCGGATCACTTCCGCACCGACGCCACTCCCCGCCTGGATGGTGATACGTCCCTGACTCCTGGTTTCCAGTTCCTTCAAAAGCTCCGCACCCTGAAGGCAGGTATTCTTCTGTCCGGAGGTAAGGATTGTATCGATTCCCAGAGAGATTGCCTGTTCCATAGCCTCGATCGGATCTGCGCACACATCAAAAGCCCTGTGCAGCGTAACAGACATATCTCCCGCCGCATCCATCAGCTCTTTCATCTGTTCCATATTCAAGGTGCCATCCGGTTTCAGGATACCTACCACGACACCCTCCGCTCCCATTTTGCGGAAATCCTTTACGGCATTCCTTATCATAGAAAATTCCGCATCTGTATAACAGAAATCTCCAAACCTCGGACGGATCAGCGCATGGATCCGGATATCTGAACGCTTCCTTATTTCCTCAAAAAGCCATGGACCGGGAGTTGTCCCCCCGATGATCAGATTGCTGCAAAGCTCCAATCTGTCCGCACCACCCTCGGCTGCTGCCATGGCGGATTCCACAGAATCCACACAGGTTTCCAGAATATAGTCTTTCATGTAAAAATCCCCCTTTATTACTGTCTGCTCAGAGTAATTTCACTCCGGTATTCCTCAGTATGTTCACAATGGTATCATCCGGAAATTCATCGGTAATGATCCCGCTGATATCATCAAAATGTGTATATTTATAAGATTCGTTAAAATAAAACTTCTCTCTCTCCATAACCACATATTTATGTCTGCTGCTCTGCACTGCCGCCTTCTTGGTCAATCCATCCTCCACTCCGGATGTAGTAACTGCAAAATCTGTCATATCCACGCCACAGCTTCCCAAAAATGCCCGGTCAAAGCTGTACTGCTTGATCACCTCAATGGCCGCAGCTCCCATAAATCCATTCACTGAACGGTACATAGTTCCCCCTGTGCCTATGGCCGTGATGGACGGATTCGCAGCAAGGATCTGCAGGATATCGATCATATTGCTGACAACCACAACATGCATGCCCGACGAAGCGATAAGTCTTGCCAGCTCTATATTTGTAGTGGAAACATCCAGAAAGATCGTTTCGTTATTTTTGATCAGCTTGAAGGCTTTCGCAGCAATCACTTTCTTCTTATCAAGATTGTACATACGCCTGTCTACTACGTTTCTCTCCAGAGGATACTCCTGTGACAGGATTGCTCCGCCGTAAGTCCTCTTTAATCTGCCTGCATTTTCAAGGATCTTGAGATCCTTGCGGATACAGTCCTCCGTAACCTGAAACATCTCGCTTAATTCTTTGACTCTGACTTTTCCTTTTTCGCGGAGACATTTCTCTATTGCATTCTGTCGTTCTTCTGTAAACATGTTCCTATCTCCTCTTCCCTGATTTTTCTATAAATAATCATCTATAAAAGTTCCAGAAATCAATGCTCCGCAAAACAATATCCGGCGCATTGATCTCTGGAAAGTCTGTAATTTCAGTATAACAGTTCGGTATCTTACTGTCAATTATTTAGTATTATTTTTTATTGTTTTATCGTATTTTGACCAAATCAAGTAAGTTCCATGATTCAATTGCGAACATCCACTTGCCCCTGTTCCGGAAATCCCTTACAAAGCTGCAAATATCCCCCTGACTCAAAGCCACATGTTCTCTTGCGAAATTATAAAGGTCAATAAACATTGAAAATATTGAATAACTTATGGGGACTTGCCTGTACTCTTCCGAAACAGACAAGTCCCCACAGTTCCATAACAAATATCCAGTTATGAGCAGATAAAATCAGATTTTTACTATCTGCACATATATTCATCCAGCTCTCTGATAAATTTCCCCGGCATCTTTCTCTCAAATGGGAAAACCTCCGCATTCCCCAGTTCATCTGCAATACATCCCAGAAGGATCGCACTTCTCTCCAGCGACCAGGCAGACAGCAGATCAATGGTATCGTAACGGGTATGCATGCCAAAACCATCCCGGTTCAGAGTCATGGCCGGAATTCCCCTTCCATGCAAAAGAATTGGAATCACTTCCCCAGATCTGATTCTTCACAGACGCTCCGATCCCTGCTCCGTCAGCGATCTCAAGAAGCTTATCACAAACAGAAGCCTCTCCCGTCACTCCCAGAACATTTCCTCCGATCAGCTGCCCGGCCAGATCTACATTCATATTAAAACGATGCGCTCCAAGCTCACTCTCATGAACTCTGATATAATCCCGGCTGCCCAGCAAGCCCTTCTCCTCAGCACCAAACCACACAAACTCCATAGTCCTGCGCGGTCTGTACTGCTGAAAATATCTGCAAAGCTCCATGATGATCGCCGCTCCGGCCATATTATCATAGGCCCCCGGTCCCTCCGGTACCGAATCATAATGCGCCGTAAGCGTTAAAATCTCATCTTTCTTATCCGTACCTTCAATCCTCGCCACTACATTTCGGGATGTACAGGCCGTCACTTCCTGTTCTACAGCCAGACAAACCACAGCTGCACCCTCCGTCACCAGCTCCACTGCATCCTTATAATGAAGATTCGCCCCCGGAATCCTGCCACTATATTTTTCCTGCATCTCGTGAATATCCTCTGCAGACTCCGACAATCCTTCTATCACTTCTGCTGCATCCCCCGGAAAGATCATCGGCAGGCTACGCTGACAGGGAACCCTGTCCACTCCTTCATCCAGCGGAGAACCCTCCACACTGACAAAACCAACAGCCCCGGCGCTCACCAGTCTCTGATACACATCACCACTCACCCGGCCATTCACCATAACGATCTTACCCTTCGCCCGGGAAAGACTGACAGCATCTCCATTCTCCACATACAAAAAATCCGCTTTCAGACCTTCTGCCCCAGTATTTCCACATCTTCCATACCCGGTCACCACATACTCCTTCTGATAAGGCTCCACAACCTTAAGCACCGCCCTGTTGATCCGAAAACCCCAAAAAGAAAACTCCTCCATCCAATTCTTCACTCCGAAGCTGTCCAAAGTATCCCTGATCATCTTCGCCGCCTTCACTTCCCCCGCAGTACCCGCTTCTCTGACAAAATCAAATCCGGCCAGAAACTCCATCTGCCGCTTACCACTGATTTCCTTCGTATTCATAACCCCACAACCTTTCTGAATTTTATCTAAGTCCCCACCCACTGCTTATTGCTTTTCGCAACCTCCGCAGGGGACTTACTTGATTCGGTTAAATTATACACTATTTTTCTTCAAAAAAACTGCCCGCAGCTATTTTTCAGCCAACCCAACCAAAAAATCTCCGCAGACAGTTTATATTTCATATCAGTAAATCATTTATATCTATATCCTAAGCCACAAACGAACCAACCGCAGCCGGAGCCCGGTAATCATAGTCAGAAACCTTGATCCCTGTAGCCGCTGTACTGGCGTGAACGATCTTGCCATCACCAATATAAAGAGCCACATGATCAATACAACCCTCACCATAAAAAACCAGATCACCAGCCTCAATATCCGCAACACTCTTCTTCTCAGAAGCCGAACACTGAGCTGCAGCAACACGAGGAAGCTCATACCCAAACTCCGCAAACACAGACATCACAAACCCCGAACAATCCGCCCCGTTAGTCAGACTCGTACCACCATAAACATAAGGATTCCCCACAAACTGCAGCGCAAAATCCACAATCCCCTGCCGCATCTCCAGACGCGCAGCCTCAGCAGCCTTACGCTCCTCTTCCGCCTTACGCGCAGCCTCAGCAGCCGCTTCAGCCTCAAGCCTCTCCTGTGCGATCACCTCAGCCTCAGCCTTCGCCTCCTGATACCCCTGAACCTCAGAAACCGTCTTATCCGCCAGAGCACTGGCAAAAGCAGAAATAGAATCCACACCATCCGAAAAATCATCCTCAATAGAAAGCTCCTCCACATCTCCATCAGACACAGCACTGACATCATCCACATCCGCAAAAACAACAGAAGGAACCACACCCACAAGAACAGCACTCAGAACAACAGCAGCAAATTTCTTATAAAACATAAACAATAAAACTCCTCTCAGAAAACCACGCAGCAGCACCCACCCATTCAGGCAGACATTCACAATCCACTTCGCCACGCTCCTCATTCGCCATTTTGTTACATTTTTATTAAATTTGTTACGCAAGTGTGTATCCTACCATAAAAACCCCCACCTGTCAAACCCCTTTCACAAAACCTTCACACACCAATCAGCCATCCAACACAGCGACGATGCCCCAGCCATCACCTTCACCACAGGAAACTCAACCTTTCTCCCAGCCATCCAGCACAGCGACGATGGCTTCCACAAGAAACTCAGCCTTTCCTCCCAGCCATCCAGCGCAGCGCTGATGGCTCATCCAACTCCCGGGAATCCACTCAATCCTCCAGCCCTCATCAATCCCCACTTCCGCCAGTCGCCCCACACCCCCACCACTACCTCCCGCCCGGAACCGAACAGCCGGGGAGACGGGTGCCGGTTGGCTACGACTCTGCAGGAGGGGAGCTGATTCTTGGCTGGCGGAAATCTGCGTTGTTTTTAAAAAGTCCGCTGTCTGAGCGGCAGCAAGCCGCGAGTTCGGACTTTTTAAAAACGGTTTTAGCAGAATTCCGGCAGCCTAGAAGCCAGCCCCCGACGAAGCCCGGAGCAAACCGGCACCCGTCTCCCCGGCGTCCGCCATCCGCCATCCACCATCCGCCACAAAAAAGAGCGCCCCGCAGCCCATCCAGCCCGCAAAGAACGCTCTCCTAATTTCCATCAGCTTACAATCATACACAATCACCTACGATCAGCATACAATCAGCATACAACCCCATACGATCGCATCAAATATAACTCATAAACCCCTTCCCAACAACCTCACTACTCTTAGTAACCATCAAAAACGCCTGCGGATCCACCTCATCAATAAACCTCTGCAGAAGCACCGCCTGTCTCACATCAACAACCGTCAGAATAATCTTCTTATCCTTATGTGAATAAACCCCCTCCCCATGATAAACCGTAGCACTCCGATCCAGCCCATTCATAATAAACTCACAGATCTCATCCGGCTTACTGGAAATAATCGTAAAATACTTATTCAGCTTCATCCTCTCAATAGACTTATCGATCATCAACGTCTTAGCCATAAGCCCCAGTACAGAACAAAGCCCCGTAGTAAGATCAAACACCATAAACGAAACAACAACGATCACACAATCCACCGCAAACAATGCACCCGAAATATTCATCGTAGAATACTTCTTAATGATCATCGCCACAATATCCGTGCCACCACCCGAAGCATTCTCAAAAAACAGCAGCGCCGCAGCCAGCGCCGGCAAAATGATCGCAAAGCAAAGCTCCAGCATAATATTCCCCGTCAGCGCCCTGTCCATAGGAAAAATCTTCTCAAACACATTCAGAAGCAAAGAAGAAACAACCGTAACATAAGCCGTCTTCACTCCAAAATCCCGGCCAAGAACAATAAACCCGATCACCAGCAAAATCAGATTGATCACCAGGTTGATCTGCGCAGACGTCATCGGAATAAAATGCGAAAACACAACCGCCATACCCGAAACACCACCAAAGGAAAAATTATTCGGAAACTTAAATACATAAATCCCCACATCCATCAGAACAACAGCAAATGTGATAATGATATACTCCATCACACGCTTTGGTATCAGATTTTTCATTAAAAAATATCCTCCTG
>VOFE01001641.1_pt1 | contig 30000 bp, 43 predicted proteins | sample 5384071 | NCBI WGS metagenome assembly VOFE01 (sample SAMN12384724, study PRJNA508395) | human gut metagenome | isolation source: healthy gut D | host: Homo sapiens
AAAGGAAGCGGTCACAAACAAAGTTTTCACCATGAAATTGCGGATATCAACTTCATCCCCGACAATGTAATATCCATAATAGGGCCGGTTCGCTAAAAGAATCCCGTTTTCTTTCAGTGTCTTTTTGACTTCAACCATCAGCTTATTCAAAGTAGAACGGGAAATGAACAGTTGATCGATCATTTCCGACTGCGAAATTGTCGGATTCACAAGCAGACTTTTCAAGATTCCGAATTGCAGCTCGCCATTGTTTTCGGAGAACTCAAAAACCTTTGTTTTTCCTGTAAGAAAGCTTCAAAACGAGCAGCGTCGATAATTTCCAGCCGGTAACCGGTCTTATCGGATAGGATGCGGGCCCCGTGTTGTTCCAAAAGCGGAATTAACTCGGCAATGTAACGCTTGCAAGTACGGGCGGATAACTTAAGCTGCTGGGCAAGCATGCCGCTGGTCAGCGGAGAATGTCCCCGCTTCAGCAGTTGGATCAGCTGAAACATTTTTTCGTTCAGCATGGAGCTCACCTCCCTTGCGTCACAGCTGAATGTCGTTGAACAGAGCGTAGATCGCCGCGGGTTGATCCAGCTCGCGGAGCTGACTGACAAAGACTTCGTCGACCAGTTTTGCGGGCAAGCTGGGATAATAAACGATATGTGTGTTCTCAGCGTTGGACTGCGGAAACGGCCAATACCAAATGAGATCGACTTCCTCCTCAAGGACTCCAGCGGACCGGGGTTTTCAAGATGGGCAAGAAAAGAAAACAGACGGCTGGCGGATCGATTCCAGCCGGCAGTGGGGAATGGCGATCCCGTCACCGACTCCGGGTGGAAAACTCCGCCTCCCGATCCCATAAGCCTTTGAGAAACAAAGCTGCATCCGCGATGATCTCCGCTTCCGCGGCCCAGCGGCTCGCTGTCTGCAGAACTTCTGCCTTGGTAACGGCCGGGCAATGTAAATGAATATATTCTTGTTTTATAATTTCACTCATGAACTGTACTCCTTCGATTCCATTGTAGCGATTCCGGTAAGGAACTTCATTTTTCTACTTTTACGCCTCACGGTGACAGAAAAGAGGGATGTTTTGAAAGGAAGGTAAGTCTATTATAACAAGCGGGTCTGTGGTGAGAGCCTGGGGGAAAAGATGGAAAAAATTACCAGTGCAATGAAGGGTTGCGAAAAGGATAAGGTTGAGAGCGGCAGCAGAATTACAAAATGTGCGAGCAGGCCAAAAACAGTATGATTTTGATAGCCAAAGCAAGATAGAAAACGGTATTCGGAGGGGAAATCAGTTATAATCAAAGTAGCTTGAGATTGTTTCTGCGCGGGGATGAACGACGATGGTAAAAACGAAAATCCGATGACATTGCTGAGGAATTATTTTAAAAGGATGGGAACGCAGCCGGGAACGCCGGAAATGGCGAAACCGGTGTCTGCTGAGTATACTTGTCGTTGCCCTGGGTGCTTATCTATATTTCAAATACCAGGATAGAGTATCGCCGGTCTTGTTATCGCTGAAACCTTTCGGCTGCGATCATTTCACAGCCAGCGGTCAGGATGCGCATCACGATGCTCTGGGAGAACTCAATTACTCAGTGCAGCTGCGCTGTGAGGATACCGGCAATCCTTTGTCGGCAAGCGTGTCGCTGATCGAATCGGCACGGCCTTCGCAGCTCATGAATTTGATGAAGCAGGATCTGCGCGGCTATCTGAAAGGACAGCGAAATGCACAGGCGCCTTGTAAACAGGTTGTCTGCGGCTGCCGGAAGAAATTGACGAAACTTGGCTTGCATCGCTGACGTTTGACGAAGGCCAGATCCTCAAGGATCCACAGGCGGCAATCCGACAGATCCGGCAGGCGCAGATTCCTGGCACACCAGGACACCTATTTTTTCCTGCGGCGGGAAAATCGTGTGATCACCGTGCAGCTGACGGGCGAAGCTCCGCTATCTGAATCCGCGCTGAAAGAGCTGCTTTCCTTGTTTGACGCCGATTTCTCCTTTTTAGATAAATGAGTTGGCTGGCGCTTTTGGATGCGCTGTTCATACTCCTAAACTTTCATGAAGACCGGCGTTTATCCACGCCGTTTTTCTTTTCCCGCATAGACATGAATGAGGAGGTGAGATCAATGGCAAAATTATGGTTTATGATCCGACACCAATCAGATTTATACAGAATGGCGGGAAGAAAACGATCCGATGCCGTATTCCTACGGACGGACGTTGTTAGTCCGGGAGTTCCGCGGTTCCAGCCGGTCCACGGTTTTCTGGACGACGACCACGGCGATGGAAGCCTGGAACGCCACCCGCCGCACCTACGGCGCGGCGATTCCGGTCGGTTATGCGTTTAAACGAATCTGGGAGGGCGGCCACGGCCTGCAGTCGCAGCACTATGTCGGCGTTTCCTTTGACGTCGGCCAGCGGCTGTCGCAGAGTCAGCGAAATCAGATCTGGCGGACCGCGAATAACCTCGGCGTCTGGGGGGTATGTCGAACCGCTGTCGATGACGCCGACCTGGGTTCACTTCGACCGCCGGTATGCCCGTGGCGCCTGCGGCGGCACATCGGGATTTCCGACGCTGCGCGAAGGTTCGGTCGGCTGCCACGCTGGTGCTGCAGGACGCGCTGAACGCGCTGGGGTATTCGACGCGCTGGCTGGACGGTAAATTCGGCAACGCGACCCGGACGGCGCTGATTCAGTATCAACGCGACAACGGCTTGGGCGCGGACGGCATCGCCGGCTGCCAGACCTGGAAACGCATCGCGGCGGAAGTCGTCGGTATCGGGCGAACTCCGACGGTGATCGATCCGTAAGCCGACAAGGCAGGTTCACGCCTGCCTTACATAAGTAAGTAAAGAAATTAAAATTGAGAATGGAGAAGCCTGGAAAATTCCACACTATTAAAGAGGAAAAAACGGTAATCCCGCTCAATGAAGGCGTTTTCTTAAGGAAAGAACGAAAAAAAACAAATGAAAGCTAATTTTCAACTTTGCAAAAACATTTCTATGCTATAATCATTGAGTCTTATCGTATATCTTCACAGGAACAGCGTGAAGAGTTTCTACCCAATGGCTATATATTGGACTACGATAGAATTCAAGGACAACTCTGTCTGTGACTTCTATCGGTTTGGTAGAAGTTTTTATTTGAAATCAGGAAGGGAACTCATGAAAAAACAGTCAACAATCCTGCTGATCGCGCCGATCACGATCCTGCTTGTGGTCGTGCTGATCCTTCCGCTGCTGGCGGTTCTATTAATGACCGTATTTGAAGGCGGAGCGGTGACGTTAAGCCGCTACATCGCCTTTTTTTCCAGGATCCTTATTACATCAAAATCTTTGTCCGGACGCTGCGGATTGCGTTAGTCTGCACGCTGGTCTGCATGATTCTGGGGATTCCGACGGCGTATTTTATTTCCCGGGTCTCAAAGAAATGGCGCGGTATTCTGATGTCCGTCGCCCTGTTTCCGATGCTGACCAACTCGGTCATCCGGGCCTTTGCCTGGATCAACATTCTCGGCAAGAACGGCATCGTGAATCAGATTCTTTCCGCGCTGCATCTGGTCGATCAGCCGCTGTCGATGCTGTATACGGAATTCTCCGTTCTCGTCGGTACGATCTATCTGTTTCTGCCGTTGATGATCATCACTTTGGTCGGCGTCATGGAAAAACATTGACAACGATATGATGGAAGCGGCGAAAGTCTGGGCGCCAGCCGGCTGCTTTCATTCTTTAAGGTCATTCTGCCGATGTCGATTCCGGGCATCATCACCGGGGCAGTGCTGGTGTTTACCGGCGCGATGACGGCGTACACGACGCCGCAGTTATTAGGCGGTCCGAAAAAAAACATGCTGCTGTCGACGCTGATCTATCAGCGGGCGATGACGCTCAACGACTGGACCGGCGCGAGCGTGGTAGCGTTAGTGATGATCGTGACGACGCTGATCGTCATGAAGGGACTCAATGCCATTGCCGGCCGGCTGGATAAGCGGGGTGAAAACTGATGCGTAAAAATAAATTTCTGACCGTCTATGCCTGTCTGGTGTTCGGCTTTTGTTTCTGCCGCTGGCGATCATTGCGGTGACGGCGTTCAACACGGCGCCGACGATCAGTTTCCCGATCTCCGGCTTTACCTTCAAATGGTTTGCCAACGTTCGCGACGAAATCCTTCCTCAGCGGCTTCCAGCTCAGCTTCATGCTGGCGATCGTGGCGACGCTGATCGCGCTGCTGGTCGAGTCCCGGCCGCTTATGCGCTGCCGCAACAGCGTCAAAGGCAAAAAAACTGCTGAAAAGCTTTTCTTATCCCCGACGATCATTCCGGGCATCGTCGTCGGTTATTCGTTATATCAGTTCATCGTTCTGAAGCTGAAGCTGCCGGTCATGCAGGGCTTACTGATCGGTCACTTCCTGGTCGTGCTGCCCTATGTCATCCGGGTTGTCGGTTCCGCGCTGGAACAATTTGATTTCTCGATTGAGGAAATGGCCTGACGCTGGGCTGCGGCAAGGCGCAGGCGTTCTTCAAGGTTGTGCTGCCGAATATTTCTTCAGGGATTGTCGCGGCGTTTATGCTGGCGTTCATCAATTCCTTCAACAACATTCCGGTTTCCATGTTTTTAAGCGGGCCGGGCGTGTGGACGTTGCCGACGGCGCTGATGAATTACATCGAATATTTCTACGATCCGACGGTTTCGGCGGTCAGCGTGCTGCTGATGGCGGCGACGATCGCGATCATGTTTGTAGTCGAAAAGACACTGGGCATCGGGGCCCTGACGAAGTAGGAGGAAAAGCATGTCAAAGGTGACCTTTAAACGATATCAACGTCAGCTATGACGGCAAAACCCAGATCCTCAAGGGCCTGAATTTAGAGATCGGCGAAGGCGAGCTGGTGTCCTTGTTAGGACCTTCCGGTTGCGGCAAGACGACGACACTGCGGGTCATCGCCGGATTCATCATTCCCAGCAGCGGCCAGTTGTTTGTCGATACGGAAGAAATGACGAAAGTGCCGGTGCACAAGCGCAACTTCGGTCTGGTTTTCCAGAGCTATGCGCTGTTTCCACATTTAAGCGTCTATGAAAACGTCGCGTTCGGATTAAAGCTGAGAAAGATGGAAAGGCGGAAATGGATCGCAAGATCAAGGAAATCCTGGAGGTCTGCGATCTGACGGAGTACGCTCAGCGCGCTTTCCGAAGCAGCTCTTCCGGCGGGCAGCGTCAGCGTGTCGCGCTGGCCCGGGCGCTGGTCATTGAACCGCGCTTACTGCTGCTGGACGAACCGTTGTCCAACCTGGACGCGAAGCTGCGTCTGAACATGCGCGTCGAGATCAAGCGGCTGCAGAAGAAGCTAGGCATCACGACGGTATTTGTCACTCACGATCAGGAAGAATGCTTCTCGATCTCGGATAAAGTTGCGGTCATGAACGGCGGCGTGATCGAACAGTTCGGTACACCGGAGAAATTTACTCCCGGCCGAAAAACGGAGTTTGTCGCGCGGTTTATCGGCTTTGAGAATTTCATCCAGCTGCGCAAGACCAAGCCAATACCTACCGGGCCAACGACGGCTCCCTTTTCACCGCCGAGATGGATTGCGGAAAGGATGAATGCCTGGGCACGATTCGTCCGGACGATATCCAGATCGTCACGAATGAGGAGGCCGCTGGCAACACTGTCACGGCTAAAATCGAAGTCCGCACCTATTTAGGCAAGAGCTATCAATATGAGCTGAGCACGCCGATTGGGCGGTTAGTCGTTAATGACGGCCCGGTGCGCTTTTTACAAAGCCGGCGACACGATCAAAATCCAGCTGCCGGCCGCGAAGATCGTATTGGTTTAATTCCGGTTAAACCGGGCCGCAGGGAATCCGCCGCGGTTAAAAAACCACTCTGCTTCTTGAGAAGAAACTGTGTCTTTCCGCGAAACCTCCAAGGAAAGTAATCGGTTTTCGCTCAGATTCCATACGAGAACAAGCTGACATTTTAAGGAGGAAAAAGAAAATGAGAAAGCTGGATGATTTCGCTCTGCGCCTGGCCATGATTGGCGGCTGTGAGCGGCTGTTCCAGCAAGCCGGAAGGCGAAGGCAAGACCGAAGGCCAGCGCACGCTGACCGTTTCAACCTGGGGGTTAAGCGAAGACGTGCTCGTTGAGGATGTACGGTCCGTTTGAGGAACTGTGCAACTGTAAGGTCATCCTGGGAAACCGATACGACGGCCAACCGTTATACCAAGTTGTCCACCAACCGGATTCCACGGTCGATGTCATCGAGCTCAGGCTGCGGCGGCCCAACGGCTATGTCGCCGACCTGTTTGAAAAGATCGACACCACCCAGATTCCGAATCTGGACAACATTATCGAAGGCGCGAAATCAACGGTCGCCCAGGGATACGGTCCGGCTTATACGCTCAACAGCATCGGCATCATTTATGATAAGGAAGCCGTCGGCTTTGAAATTACCAGCTGGGCGGATTTGTGGAAGCCGGAACTGGCAGGCAAGCTGTCGATTCCGGAGCTGTCGACGACCTTCGGTCCGGCGATGGTTTACCTGGCTTCCGACTACAAGGGCGTCGATATCACAACGGATGACGGACAGCGGCGTTTGAAGCGCTGAATGAGCTGAAATCCAATATCGTCAGAACCTATTCCAAGTCAAGCGATTTGGCGAACATGTTTGCGGCCGGGGAAATCGCGGTTGCGGTCGTCGGCGACTTCGGCGTGCCGGTCATCAAGAATGCGGCTCGAATGTAGAATTCGTCGTCCCGGCCGATTACACCTACGCGAACTTCAATACGATTGATATCAACAAGAACAAAACAAAGATTCTGGCTTACATGTATATCAACTGGCGCATTTGTGAACTGCAGTCCGTCACCGCGGTTACGCTGAATGAAGGCCGGTTACAATAAGAACGTGTGGAACTGACGCCGGAACAGTCCGCGAATATGACTTACGGCGACGTAGCGAACGCGCGAAGTCGATCGACTATTCGTTTGTCAACCGCTGATGGCACAGTGGACGGATCAGTGAACCACGATCAACAACTAACATCTGGAAATTTTTCCTGAAGGATCAGGGAAGCAAACGACAAGGCAGGGTCCAACACGGGTCCTGCCCTGTTTCAAATCAGAGGTGAAAGGAGAAAATCGCATGAGTACAATGAGAATCCGCAACGCCCGCGTGTTCAACAGCTATACGCAGACATTTGAGGAAAAAGCGTGCGCTGATCCGCGACGGACAGTTCAGCAGCTGCAGGAAACCAAAGAGGAACAATGCTGTCCCTGTGGATCAGGGAAATCGACGCCCGGGGGCGCTGGATGATTCCCGGCTTGATCGACATCCACATGCATGTTGAAAGCTCGATGACCATTCCGACCGAATTTTCGGCAGGCACTGTCCTTCGGCGTCACGACGGTCGCCGATCCGCATGAGATCGCCAACGTGTTCGGACTGGCGGGCATCGAAGCGTTCATGGCCAGCGAGCCGGTCATGGATATTTTCTATGGAATTCCTCCGTCCCCCTCCACCAATCGGCGAAAACGACCGGCGGCGTGATCGGCTTAGAAGAAGCGGGACAAGCTGCTGGACAATCCGCAGATCCGCTGCCTGGGCGAAGTCAGCGAACTTCAAGGAGCTGGTCAGTGGGGAAGACACGCTGATCCGTCGATTATCGCGCTGTAAAAAGAAACGGCCGCTGCTGCCGTTAGAGGGACATTGCCCGAAGATCAGCGGGCGGATCTGGCGAAGTTTATCGCTTCTGGCGTCAATGCCGATCATACTCAGCAAACTCCGGAAAGCATCGTTGAGAAAATCACCAACGGAATGTACTTTGAAATGCAGGGCAAATCGATCCAGGAAGACACGATCCGCACGCTGATGGAGCATCAGTTCTACGAATATTTCAGTTTGCGACCGACGATGTGATGCCGGATCATTTCCCTGCACGGCCATCTCAATCAGGTTTTGCTTTCCGCTGTGCACTGCGGCCTGCCGATGGAAAAGCGCCATTTACTGCAGCACCTTCACCTCTGCCCGGCGGATGCATCTGGACGACCGCGGGGTGATCGCTCCGGGGAAAATCGCGGATTTCGTGCTGCTGGACAGTTGAAGACTGGACTGTGCATCAGGTTTATAAAAAACGGCGTTCTGTCAGCGAACCGCAAAGCGGCTACGCGATTGCAGAAAAACCGGCTTCCTTCCCGCCGGAATTTTACCATTCACTGCATCATAGGCCCTTGACGGAAGACGATTTACTCGTCCGGTTCCCTGTCGGCGAAGTCGGTGACTGCGCAGGTCATCGAAATTAATCCGCGGGCGACATTTACGCGGCTGACGACTGCGGAGCTGCCGGTGGAAAACGGCGTTGTTCAGTGGCAGAATCGCGGGCTGGCGCTGATGGCCTGCATCGAGCGTTATGGCAAGGGCGGACAGATCGCGCTGGCGTTCACGACCGAGGAATTCAGAAAAACGGCGCGGTTGCGGTCCTCCTGGGCGCATGATCATCACAATCTGATGGTCATGGGCTCCAATGTTCCGGACATGATTGCGGCGGCCAATCATCTGCTTTGCGATCCAGGGCGGCTACTGTGTCTGTGTTGATGAGAAAATCACGGCCTGCGCTTCATTGCAGGTCGGGGCATTGCCGATCAGCCGCTGGCGGAACTGGCCGGGCAGATCGAAGCGGTGCGCGCGGCAATGGAGGATCAGCTGGGGTAGCGTTCATCACAATGCAGTGATGTCGTTTGCGACGCTGTCCTTGCCGGTATCGCCGGAGGTCGCTGACGGATAAAGGATTGTTGATCGGCAAAAACACTGAATTCATTCCGCTGATCAAAGAGGAACACGCATGAGAGTCCGGATCGAGAATGTGACGCTGGTCACAACGGATGAAGCCAATCGTGTTTTTGAAAACGGCTGCCTGGTCTGGGAAGACGATACCATTTTGGCGCTGAATGATTTCAGCATGGATGTGGACGAAGTGATCGACGGGCAGGGAGGCCTGCTTGCCGGGGATGGTGAACACGCATTGTCATCTGGGATGATCCGTTCCGTTCGCTGGGCGACGATTGCCCGGACCGGCTGCGGCGGTTTCTGTTTCCGTTGGAAAACGCGGCGATGACGTGAGCTGGCGCAGGCTTCGGCCCGCTATGCAGCGGCGGAAATGATGCTGGGCGGCGTGACGACGGTGTTCGACATGTATTATTTTGAGGACGCGCTGGCGGAAGCGATGGTCGGGATGAACATGCGCGCGGTGCTGGCGGAAACGATCGTCGACTTTGCCAACTGCGACAGCGACGTCCCGTATGGCGGACTGGCGCTCGGCGAGCGGTTTATCCGGGAATGGAAAGGCCGGCATCCGCTGATCACGCCGGCGATCGGTCCGCACGCGACCAATACCAACAGCGCTGAAGTCTTGAAGCAAGCTCAGGCGATCGCGGAGCGCTTCGACGTGCTGCTTTCGTTGCATACGGCGGAAATGGATTATGAGATGGAAACCTTCCGCCAAGAGCGGAATCAGACGCCGGTCGAATATCTGGAATCAATCGGTTTGTTAAGCCCGCATCTGGTTGCGGCGCACTGCATTCACGTCAACGATCAGGATCTGGCGCTGATGGCGAAACATGGCTGCCGGATCGCGCACTGCATCGGCTCGAATATGAAAGCGGGCAAAGGGATTGCGCCCTTGAAGAAGATGGTGGCGCATCACATCCCGGTCGGATTGGGAACGGACGGCGCTTCCAGCGGCAACACGCTGGATTTGTTCGCGCAGCTGCCGTTAATCGGCAAAGCGCACAAGACGGCCAACCATGACCGGGCATTGTTTCCGGCGAAGGAAATTCTGCCGCTGGCGACGATCGGCGGGGCCCGGGTACTAAATCTGGACGATCAGATCGGTTCGTTAACGCCGGGGAAAAAAGCGGATCTTGTGCTGGTGGAAACGCAGTCTGCCAACATGTTCCCGATCTACGATCCATTCTCAGCTCTGGTTTACAGCGCCCATGCGGGCAATGTGGATTCAGTCTGGATCAACGGCGTGCAGACAGTGAAGCACAAGCAGCTGGTTCGTCAGGATCTGCGCTGCCTGCGGAAGATCTGGAAGGAAGATGCAGTTCTTCAAGGCTGAAGCACTGCGGCGGAGCGAGGATTTGTAAAAAGCTTAACCATAAACTTAATTGATCTGAAAGTTATTACGAATGAGAGCGCTGATCTTCAGCGCATAAACAAGAAAAGACCTCAGAGATTCTGGAGAACCGGAAAATCTGAGGTTTTCTTTTTTTATTCAACCTGCGCATTATTCAAGTTAAGAATTTCTAATTTCCTAAGTTTATTGTCTGCCGAGGCTCAAAAAAGTACCGGCTTTACCAATGAATACCCAGTTTTAAATTATCCGGGAATCAGAGCCTGATTCTGTAGAGTTTTACTAAACCTCAAAAGTAATTTTACTTTTTTTCCATTTTCTCAGGAGGCTTTTTGAATTTTGCGCAATATTAAAGATATAGGGTCATTGATTAAGGGACTGCCCGTCCTGGATGGATCATTCTTTTGATTCATTTGTTTTTCGAGCTTGTCTTTTTTCAGCTCTGAAAAGGAGGGGTTTTCTATGAAATTTTCCATGGAACTTTTTGTCTTTTAACGATAAGGGGCATTCTGGCGGTTGCCCAGCTTCTGACAACCAGCCTGACTGCATCTTAAAAAATTATAGAACTCAAAAAAGTGCCGCATTCCGTCGCAAGGATAACCGGCACTTATCTATCCACCGCCTCCCTTCAATGAAGAGATAGCGAACGATGGTATCGCTTTTTCTGCAAGCGTCCCTACATCCTTAGTGTAGGCCATTCTTGAGTTATTTCAAGACTTTTATAAGTTTTTATCAAGTCTCAACTGAAAAGTTAAGTTTCACTTTTGAAAGCGGAAAAAGAAAAATTCCACAGAAAATAAATTTCTCGAAAACTCGTTCTTTATCTTACTTATTGCTTTTGATTCCAAAACCCGGACTCGCGGAATAATGCAGGATCGATCAGCTTGGGATCGTATCACCTTTGGCATGGTTGACTATCAGTTCCTGATCAAACGCCACTTCCCCTGCTGGCTTTTGTTGATCGCTTTGCGCCGCACGATGTTATGCCGGTAAGCGCCGTCCTTTTCCCCAGGTGAAGCCTTTGTCCTGTTCATAGATATGGTATTTCAGCAGCTGCGGATGATCGCAGCGCAGCTCGCCGCACAAATAGCGCTCATTCGTTTCAATCACCAGCTGAAACGTATCGGACGTGCGGTTTTCCACCTGGTAATCCAGATAGTTATAAACGATAGAAGTCCCTGTTCCAAACGGCACCTGACGGCCGAAATCAGGAAACAGATCAAACCGGCCGTGGTGGTGATGCTCGGTGATCGTTAAGGAGCTGTGCAGCACCATCCAGTGGATCAGATTGGTCATCTGACACATACCGCCGCCGATGCCGGAGGACGGATGATTGCCGGAAATCGTCAGACCTTCCCGATATCCTTTTTCCGCTGTGCACTCGCCAACGCAATGCCAGAACGAAAAGGTTTTCACCCGGCTGGATCAGTAAATGAGTGAGTTTGGGAGCGGCCAGGGACAGATTGACCGCCTTGTTTTCCTGCAGCCGCTGATCGACGTTGCCCAGCTTTCGGCGGATCAGCGAATTATGCCGGTTAACAACAACGGGCAGTAAGGCTTCGCTGCGCGTTTGGGCAAAGTGAATCTGATGAATCTGGTCTTGAAACTTCCGTTTGAGATTTCTTTTTCCGCGACAGTGCGTAGGCCTGCGGACCAAGCTGATATAAATGTAACCGCTGCATACTGAGTTTCCTTGTTCCTTTCCCCTGATGTGCTGCTCTGCAATTTTGAAGTTATGAAAACGGAGAATGATCTTCAAGTTTTCTGCAAGAGAAAGCAGTAGCTTTTCTGAATCCTTCCTTATTAACGATATCCTATCAATAATATTGACAAATGTCAATGTAAGAAAACCAGGTTTTCTGCTTGTGTCCTGCGGGAGTTTGTTTATAATAATACACAGGAGGGTTTTTAAGTATTATGAAAACTGTATGGAATAAGACGCAGGGCGAACAGCGAAGCCTTGTTTGCCTTCAACGAAGCGTATAAGCATTTTATTTCCGTATGCAAAACGGAACGCGAATGCGTGCGGGAAACAGTCCGGCTGGCTGAGGATAACGGCTACCGGGATCTGAATGAAGTCCTGGCGGCCGGCGCCAAAATCCAGGCTGGCGACAAATTGTATGCCGTCAATAAGGATAAGGATATCGCGTTATTCGTGATCGGCAGTGAACCGCTGGAAGCGGGCATGAACATCGTCGGGGCGCACATTGATTCCCCGCGCCTGGATCTGAAGCAGCATCCGATTTATGAGGATCAGGGACTGACGCTGCTGGATACGCATTACTACGGCGGAATTAAAAATATCAGTGGGTCGCTCATCCGATGGCGCTGCACGGTGTCGTCTTCAAAAAAGGACGGCACGCGGATTGAATTGAACATTGGTGAGGACGAAAATGATCCGGTTGTCGGCATCAGCGATCTGTTAGTCCATCTTTCCGCCGATCAGATGCAGAAGACCGGCGCGAAGGTCGTGGAAGGCGAAGACTTAAACGTGTTGGTCGGAAGCATCCCGGCCGAGGGCGGCGAAGAAGAAAAAAGAGCCGGTCAAGAAAGCGATTCTGGCGCTGTTAAAAGAAAAAATACAACATTGAGGAAGATGATTTCCTGTCTGCGGAAATCGAAGTGGTGCCGGCGGGCAAGGCGCGCGATTACGGGCTGGACCGCAGTCTGGTTTTAGGCTATGGTCATGACGACCGCGTCTGCGCCTATACTTCGGCGCTGGCGACCTTCGCCATGGAAAATCCACAGCGCACCAGCGTCTGCCTGTTAGTCGATAAAGAAGAAGTCGGAAGCAATGGCGCCAGCGGCATGCACTCGCATTTCTTTGAGAACACGGTTGCGGAAATCCTGAATGCAATGGGTGATTACAGCGAGCTGAAAGTTCGCCGCGCCCTGCAGAACAGTAAGATGTTAAGCAGCGATGTCAGCGCCGGCTACGATCCGAATTATCCGTCGGTCAATGAAATGAAGAATACGGCGTTCTTAGGCAAGGGGATCGTCTTTAACAAATATACCGGATCCCGCGGCAAGAGCGGATGCAATGACGCCAATCCGGAATTCATCGCCGAGCTGCGTCGGATCATGGATGAGGAAGACGTCATGTTCCAGACCGCTGAACTGGGCCGTGTTGATCAGGGCGGCGGCGGAACCATCGCCTACATTCTGGCTAATTACAACATGGAAGTCATCGACGCCGGCATCGCCGTGCAGAACATGCATGCGCCTTGGGAAATCGTTTCCAAAGCGGACGTCTATGAAGCTTACCGCGCTTATGTTGCGTTCTTGAAGAAAGCGTAAGCAAGAGGGGACTTTAAAACTGAAATAAAACCGGTTTATCCAAGCTCCGCGAAGACGGCGGAACGAAGGTAAACCGGTTTTTTTGTAACCAATGGGAAACTTTTGGGCGGAATGAAATGCGAAATTTATTTTTCAGCCCATGATTTTCCCGGCGACAGCGCGCCGCCCATGCCTTTGGCAATCAAGGTGAAATAGCGCTCGCGGTCTTTCGGACTGTCGGAAATTTGCCGTCGGCGACATTGACGGCTAAATTCAGTGTGGTATCGATGACAAACTCCCAGAAAACCTCGGATCGGATTAAAATCGCGCTTTGTTCAGTTCAACGAAGTGATTAAAAAACGCAAAGGACTCGTCTGACCACGCATGACGTCGCGGGTATAGAATGAGGAATGACGAAACTGAGAGTAGAATTTAGCGTGATCACCATGGGATGTGAAATAACCGAAATATAAAAACCAAAGCTCACGGATGTTCCGCCGCAATGAAAATAATTTAACGTCCACTTGTTTCAGCTGCGCATCCACCTGTCTGTCGACATGATAAAAACATGCCGCTAACAGCTCCGGCTTACTGTGAAAGTAATGAAAGATACTGCCCTCGCTGATTCCACATTCCTTTGCGATTCTGCGTGTGGACAAATTTTCAGTCCTTCCGGGCGGTCTGGGCGATTGTAATTTCTAAAATCTGGCCTGCGTCGATCGTTTGTTTTCTCATGGCTTTAGTATAGATGATTTTACTGAAAAATGCGATTAAAAACTGTATTTTAAAGTTAACTGTTCAAGTCTCTGTGATAAACTTTTTATTGAGCGAACGCTCAATAACGATTGAGAGAAAAAGAATGAGGAAGTTACTGCAAATCTTATGCTGCATTGGACTCTGCGCGCTGCCGCTGGAAATGTTTCCGGCGTCTGTATCCGCAGAAACCGTGGGGGACGGGCGGAATTGATTGAAAATGTTGAACTCCTGCGCGGAGATTCAGCGTTAAACAACGGGGGACAGCGTCGCTGCGGCGGATGAGCTGGTTTTACGCTATACACTGAAGCCCTTGGACGAATCCATGAATCTTCCGGGCAGCGGTGGGACATCGCAATCCCGGGTATCTTGAAAATAACCATCCGGCTCTGAATCAGGAAATCAAGATCGGCGGACAGACGATAGCGCGGATTACCGCCGGAGCGCGAAAGGATCAGATCAAACTGACGTTTGAACAAGAGCTGGGCGAACTGCCGATTTATGAAATGAAGTTTGAGTTTGGGGCCAGGTTGGCAATGGACGAAATTGACGGCCGCCAGGAAGCGGCAATTGGCCTGGTAGCGGATCACACAGTGCGTTTGAAAATCACGGACAATGCCATCAAGGATCCCGCGGTCACCGGGAAAAGCGGCGTTTATGAGAAGACCGGAACGATTGCCTGGACGGTTTCGTTAAGCAAGCAGATCGCGCCGTTTGACGAGGATCAGAACGCTCTGAAGTATACGACAGGATTTCTGTTTTGCGATGAACTGACGGACAAACAAACTTATGTTGATAACTCGCTGACGCTGAAGGTTGGAGACTGGGAAACCCACCCTGCGGTCCAGGTCGACGGGCAGACGCTGCGGGTCACGCTGGATCAGCCGTTAAGTCAGGAAGGATCCATCACATACAGGACGATGCCCTCTTCCGCGGTGTTTGTCGGAGATGATGGGCAGCTGGCGGACCCTTCTCAAGGGATGAAAGTAACCAACACAGCTCAGCTCTGGCAGCCGGACGGTTCCACAAAACTGTCCGAGGCGCAGGGCGAGGTGCTGGTCAAGGGGTGACAGCTGGCTGATGAAAACCGGTGAAAGCTGCGATCTTGTCAACAAGACCATGACGTGGAAGCTCGTCGTTCACACCCAGTCGCTGCCGTTGGAATCGATCACGATTTATGACGAGCTGGAAGATCGCTTACGCTTTAACCCGGCCGATGCCAATGTGATGGTCAACGGACTTCAGTTGCTGCCGGGGTTACGCTGAATCCGGCCTTTGACGGGCGAAGCGGCGGCGATCAGAAGCTGCTGACGATCGATCATCCGCAGGAAGCCGAATACGTGATCACCTATCTCACGCACTTCGATCTCGATCTGACGGCGCAGAATGTCAATACGAATCTGAAAAACAAGGCGTGGCTGGAGATCAACTGGGATCCCGATGGCGCAGGCCGGAACCTGTCCGCCCTTACGGTACGCCGGTTATTGAAAAAACTACAGACTGCCGACCAGCGTCGTTGAGAAATCTGCGAACTACAATGCCGCAACACGCCGGATTACCTGGACGGTGACGCTGAATAAGAATCTTCTGGACGTCAAAAAAACGGCACGATCACGGATACGCTGACCACAACCAATCAGAAATATATCGGCAACCCCGAAGTGATCACACCGAAAACCGGGTATACGATCACGATCCAGCCGCTGGCCGATAAGACAACCGCGGCGACGCAGGATTATGAAGTCCTGATCGCCAATGCCGCCGGTGAAATGAATACTTTTAACGAAATGATTGTGTTCCAGTATGAAACAGAAGCGACCGATCCGCTGTTCTACGCGGATAACGCGGAGATGAAATTCGATAACAAGGTGGCCTTCGGTTCGGATGCGATTCCGACGCTGACCGCTTCTGCGCAGCCGCAGTTTTCCAGCACGGTGCTTCAAAAGAGCGCTGAAGGCTATGATTATCAGACGCATGAAATCCGCTGGAAGATCGTCGTTAATCAAAACGGCACGGAGCTGACGGATGTTCAGGTTAAGGATGCGCCGCCGGAGTATCTGCGGTATGTGGAAAACAGTCTGACTGTCCGGTATGCTTCACAAAACAAAGATGTTCCGATGACACCGGTAATCGAGAAGAACGAACTTCAGATCGAGCTGGGCACGCTTCATGAACAGGTCACGCTGACTTTCAGAACAAAGTTGGACGCGAACGCGAAGAATCTGCCGGAAGGCTTCCGGTTCGATCAATCCAATACGTCCAGCGACGCTAACGCCTTGTTAGCGCTGACCAATACTGCCGTTTTGGAAAAGCAGGAAGGCCAGCCGGTCAGTCACACGGCCAAGCTTTGAGATCGCGAATACAGCGTTTGATAAATCAAGCGTCGTTCACAGCGATCAGTACACCGTAGACTATACGATCAAAATTAACCAGGCCGGGGCAGATCTCAGCGCGATTTGTCCGGACGGCCTTGTCATCACCGATACGATGAGCGAGGCATTGCTTCTCGATCCGGAAAGCGTTGTTTTAAAGCAAACTGAAATTCAAACCAACGGCGATTTCAAAGGAAACGAATACGATTGAAGGAACCGCCGTTCAGGTCAATGGTAATCAGGCGGTGTTTACGCTGCCGTCAACATTGGATCTCAACGGTTCCTATGTCCTGCGTTACTCAGCCTTTGTCAACGTTGCTTCCAACGGAGAGTTTGCGTTGTCCAACCAGGCAAGTATGGGAAATCAAAGCAGCGGTCTGGCGAATAACGACGCGATCCAGTTCCAGTCGAAGTATTCGGCGGGCTCCGCGACGCGGATTCCCGGCCGTGCCAGTCTGGAATTGACAAAAACTGCGATTGACGACGATACGCCGGTTGCGGGAGCCGAGTATGGACTGTATGCGAAGAATACCGCGGGTGAACAGTACTTGATGCAGAAGGCCGTTACGGATAGTGCGGGGAAAGTGATGTTCACCGCTTTGAAAATAAAGGCAGGCGAGAACGAATATACGGTTAAGGAACTGAGCGCGCCGCAGGGCTTTGTACTCGACGATGCGGAATATCCAGTCACGATGACCGCGAAGGCTGGCACGATCCAGACGATGAAGGTCAGCGACGCGCGGCTGCGCGGGGAGGTTGCCTTTCTGAAACAAGATCAGTATGGCAAGCCGGTCTCCGGCGCGCTCTTTGCGATTTATAAAAACGATGCCGGCATAATGGATGAAACGACGCAGCTTTCTCAGGCTGCCAGCGATGATCAGGGCCAAGTTCATTTCATGGATCTGGATTTAGACCAGACTTATGTAATCGCGGAATTGAGCGCCCCGCAGGGGTATGATAAAACCGAAGAATTGTATGAAGTCACGGTGGATGCTGACGGGGTTTCCAGCGCGCTGAAGGAACAGAGAAGCGGGCAGGAAATGCACGCGGTCGTCAACCAGAAACACCCGGCACCGCCAGCTCCGGATCCATCGGAATCTGAAAATTCAACCCCTCCGCTCCGGCTGCAGTTTTGCCGTATACCGGGGATCGGGAGTTTGTGCTGGCGCTGGCTGGCGGTTTCGTTCTGATCGCTGCGGGATTGGCGCTGACCCTGAAAAAGCGCCGCCATTCATGAAACAGAAAATCTTTGGACTGATCCTGATGGGAACGGGGATTCTCCTCGTTTCCCTGACGCTGGGCAGCCGGATTCTGGAACTGAACCAACGGAAAACGCTGATTGCCCAGACTCGCGCTGTTATAACGCAGCGGGTAGAAGAAGCCCAGGCGGCGGAATTCACCGGGGATAGTTTTCCTTTGCGGGGGGCCGGCGCTGCTGCGGATCCCGTCGCTGAATTTAGAAGAAGCAGTGCGTGAAGGCACCGCGGCAGATACGCTGAAATTCAGCCTGGGGCACATGGAGAACACCGGGGATCCGGGAAGTGCGGGCAACTGCGTGATCGCCGGTCACCGCAATGTTGTAGGCGGATTCTTTCACGATCTGCCTTCGATCGCGATCGGCGATGAAGTCATTCTCGAGCACGGCGGCCGTCCGCTTGTCTATGAGGTTTATCAAACGTTGACCGTAACGCCGCAGGACGATTCTGTGCTGTTGAGCGACGGGACGGGACAGCTGACGCTGATCACATGCAGCTCGGCGGTCGAACCGACGCACCGTTTCGTCGTCCAGGCCCGGCTGAAAAGTGAGGAAGAATAAAACTGCCAGTCCGATCGAATCGCTGCCGGCCTTTCAAAGCTTAATGTTCTTTTCCTGCGGATAGAGAGGAAGAAGAACTTTTTTAGTCGTTGTTTAGCCGTTGATTTGCATAAATAGAAAAGCGAAACGCTAAATCCCTTGCAGGATTGTAAACGTTTCGCGCATAGACAGGTTACGTTGTAGTTTATTCTAGCTATTCCATTTCCGGATCGGTTTCGTCCAGATGCCCTTCATCCAGATAATACTGCGTATCTTTGACGATCACGCGGGTCAGAAGCAGTACGGCGATCAGATTTGGAATCGCCATCAGCCCGTTCAGCGTGTCCGCAATTGTCCAGACCAGATCGAGCTTCATCGTACAGCCCAGATACAGCACGACGATCCATAAAACACGGTACGGCTTCAGGATCTTCTTGCCGAACAAATATTCCATACACCGCTCGCCATAATAACTCCAGCCCAGAATTGTCGAGTAGGCGAACGTCAGGATGCCGAAGATCAACAGCGGCGTGCCGATAACGGGAATCTGCGCAAAGCACAGGGTCGTCAGTTCACCGCCCTCCAGGCCGATCGTAGAGATCGCGGGGTTGGCGATGATGCTGGAAACGAGCACCAGGCCGGTGATCAGACAGACGACAACGGTATCCCAGAACGTGCCGGTCGAGGAGATCAGTGCCTGTCGAACCGGATTGCGCGACTGCGCGGCGGCAGCGACGATCGGCGCCGAGCCCATCCCGGATTCATTGGAGAACAAGCCGCGTGCGCAGCCATACCGGCAGGCTGTCATGATCGTGCTGCCGATAAACCCGCCGGCCATCGCCCGGGGTGTAAACGCCGCCTGCACGATCAACTCGATCGCCGGAAGCAGATACGCCCGGTTATAATACAGAATATAGAAGCAGCCCAGCGTATAAAATAACGACATGAACGGAACGAGCTTTTCACACACGTTGGCGATGGATTTAACGCCGCCGAAGATGACGAGGAACGTCACCGCCGCCAGGACCAGACCGACCAGCGAAGCGTTGAAATTAAAATTGGTAACCAGCGCGTCGGCAATTGCGTTGGACTGTACGCTGCAGCCGATGCCGAACGCCGCCAATCCCGTCAACAACGCGAACGCCACGCCGAGCTTGGGATGGCCGATTTTTTCCAGGACGACCATCGCGCCGCCCAGGTAGGTGCCATCTTCCGTTTTGCGGCGGTATTTGACGGCGATCAGACTTTCCGCGTATTTGGTGGCGATGCCGAACAATCCGGTCAGCCATGTCCACAACACTGCGCCCGGACCGCCGGAAACAATCGCGGTCGCCACGCCGATGATGTTGCCGGTGCCGATGGTGGACGCCAGCGCCGTTGTCAAAGCCGCGAACGGACTGATATCCCCTTCGGTTTTATCCGGCGTGACCGACAATTTAATTCCCTTGAAAACCCAGCGCTGCACGCCGCGGGTGCGGATCGTCATCCACAGATGCGTGCCTAAAAGCAGAAGAATCAACGGCGGTCCCCATAATATCGCGTTGAACTGACTAAAATCTCATTTAATAATTCCATAATTCAATCCCTCACCGGTTTATTTTACCTCGCGGGGATGGAATCGGAAAGTAAAATTTACCGGGAAGCAGTAATTTTAAGCGTAAAACCTTTGTCCTTTGGCTGCGGATTGGGTAAAAATGAAGAACAGAGAAGCCGGGTTTTTCTTGGGTTCAGCGTCAGATGACGCGTTGAACACAAACCGGCGGACGGCATCGAAGAAAAGGAGGCTTAAGGAAATGGAACTGATCAAACCCGATTACCGCGGAGGAATCTTAGGTGTCATCAATGCCTGGCGGAAGGAGCTTGGATTAAGCGTTCATCACCCGGCGGATCGCAGGTGAGCGCCTGGCTGGCTGAACATCAATGGAATCAGATCGTCGTGCTGTTGATCGACGGGATGGGTTCCCGGCTGTTGAAACCAAACTGGAAAAGGACAGTTTTCTGCGGACGCATCAGCTCAAAGGAAGTGACGACGGTGTATCCTTCGACCACCTCGGCCGCGACGACCAGCGTGCTCAGCGGGAAATCCCCGGCGGAAAACGGCTGGATCGGCTGGCATCAATATTTTTAAGGAACTGGATGATTCCTTGATTTTGTTCATGAACCGCAGTTATTACGGAGAGCGAAGCTATCCTGAATACTCGTATACGCATATCCGTTTTGAATCAGAAGGATGAGCTGACCCGGATGGGGAAAACGGCGCTGGAGCTGTATCCGGCTTTCCGTGAAGGCGGGCGCACAGCTTCGATGGGTGTGCGGTCAGATCGCCGCGCACAGCCAGGCACAGGACGCGCAGTTCATCTACGCCTATTGGGATCACTTCGATTCCCTGATGCATGTGAAGGTCCCTCGGATCCGGCGTGTGCGGAAGAACTGAAGCAGATCGACGAGCGCTGCCGCAGGCTGGCCAGCCAGCTGGATCAAGGACCGGTTTGATCATCATCGCCGATCATGGACAGGTCGACGTCGACAACATCAACCTGAGAGAGGAGCCTGAGCTGTTGGACTGCCTGCGTTTCGGCCCGACGGTGGAACCGCGCGGCACGGCGTTTTTGTGAAGGATGGCCGGCTGGCGGGTTCACGGAAAAGTTTGAACGAAATATGCCGGCCGGTTCCTGTTGAAACCTTCGCAAACCTGGCTGGACGAAGGCCTGTTCGGTCCGGGTCGATTCATCCGCGGACGCGGAATTCCTCGGCGATGTGTTTGCGGTCGCGATCGGTTCCAGCTGTTTGGGGCTGTGGGAAAACGGGAAGCCGCCGTTTAAGGGGCAGCACGCGGGTTTAGGCGTGGAGGAAATGATGATTCCGGTCATTCTGGCCGCGCGCGAAACAGAGGATTCGGATGCGTTGGTTTGATCCGGAAGACCGCAGCGAAGCGGTGATCACGGCCCAGCGGCATGTGAAAAAGCAGTCATGGCACCTCAGCGCCGCCGGTTCTGCCGGAGGTGTGCGTGCTGTTTGAAATGGGGCGGGCGCTCGATCAGCTGCGTCAGGATTACCCTGTGAGGTGATCAGCGAACATCTGCCCTGTTTTCTGGATAATCCGCCGTGTCTGAGATTGCGGGATGCTCCGCATGTTTGCTTTACGAAAGGCGGCTATGGCGCGCCGGCGGCGGTTGATACGTTGGAAACTGTGCTGGCGCTCGGCGTAAAGAAGGTGATCGTCGCCGGCTTGTGCGGTGTTTTCGATCCTCAGGCGCAGGTGGGGACGTTCTGATTCCGGCGCGGATTTACAGCGAGGAAGGTACGTCCAGACACTATGTGGAAAACGGCGAATGGGCGGGGGGCGGATCCGGCGCTGTGCGCTTTTTCTGCGTCAGGTGATGGCGAAAACGCTGCCGGTCAAAGCTTTGGATACTGTGACCACCGATGCGGTGTATCGTCAGACGATGAACAAAGGAAGCCGCCTGGCGTGCGCTGGGCTGTGCCGGAGTCGACATGGAAGCCGCCGCTCTGCTTCAGGTCTGCGCGGTTTACGGCATCCCGGCCGCGGCGATGTTGTTGGCGTCGGACGGTCATCCGCTGCCTGAAACCAACACCGGCTGGAGCTGGGGCAGCGTGAACTTCGCGGAGGTCAGAAAACGCTGCATCGATCAGATCGTTCAGGCCGGCGTGCAGCTGGGGAAAGAAATCTGAATTGCGGGCTAACGAAAATTCCGATTCCATCAACCTGTCCTTTACCGCTTCGCTGTTTTCCTGGAAAACAGCGAAGCTTTCGTTTTTCCCGCCCGATTTCTGCTATACTGAAACTGGAAAATAAGGCGTGCAAAGATGCGCGGAAAGGGTTGGCAACATGATTCGCAAAGCGTTTAAAATGAAATTATACCCTGGCAAGGAAGCGGAGTACAAACGGCGGCATGATGAGCTGTGGCCGCAGATGAAGCAGATGATCCATGACTACGGCGGGCATGACTATTCGATTTTCTCGATCCGGAAACATTGACGTTGTTCGCGGTGTGCAGATTGAGGATGAGGAACGCTGGGCGGCTTCGGCCCAGACGGAAATCTGCCGGAAATGGTGGGATTCAATGGCGGGCTGATGGAAACAAACCCCGACAACAGTCCGGTCAGTGTGGACTTAATCCCGGTGTTTTATTTGAAATAGCGGGAAAAGAGAGGATCAGAGCATGACGGAACGTCTTGATTTCTGATCCCAATATTCATAAGGAGGAAAGAAATGACGGTTTCATCAGAAAGATTTCAGCTGGCGGCTGCGGTTACGCGCTTCTGGGAGTCGATGTGGAAGCGGCGCTGAACGCGCTTGCCGGAATTCCCATCTCCATTCATTGTTGGCAAAGGCGACGATGTGATCGGCTTCGACGGTGCCGGGGCGGTTTCTGGCGGGATTCAGGCGACCGGCAATTATCGGCCGCGCGAATTTCACGCAGCTGAAGCAGGATATTGAAACGGCGCTGCGCTTGATCCCGGACAGCACCGGCTGAATCTGCATGCCAGCTATGCTGTGTTTGAGCCTGGCCCAAAGGTGGACCGCGATCAGCTGAATCCGGAGCATTTCCAGCCGTGGATCGATTTCGCGAAGGAAAACGGACTGGGGCTGGACTTCAATCCGACGCTGTTCGGACATCCGCTGGCGGAGGCTGCGACCCTTTCCAGCGAAGATGAAGCAATCCGGCAGTTCTGGATCCGCCATTGTCAGGCCTGCATCAAAATCGCTGAAGCCTTTGCGGATCAGCTTGAGGACACAAGTCTGGTCAACATTTGGATTCCCGACGGATTAAAGGATATTCCAGCCGACCGGACGTCTCCGCGCGCCCGCTTAAAAGCTTCGCTCGATCAGATTCTGACGCTGGATTATGACCGCTCGAAGGTGAAGATCGCCGTAGAATCGAAGGTGTTCGGCATCGGGATCGAAAAGCTACACCGTCGCTCGCACGAATTTTACATGAACTACGCCGCGCGGAACCAGCTGCTTTGCCTGTTGGATTCGGGCATTACCATCCGACGGAAATGATCAGCGATAAAATTTCATCGATGTTATTGTTCAGCGACGAGTTGGCGCTGCATCAGCCGGCCGGTGCGCTGGGACAGCGATCACGTCGTGCTGTATGACGATGAAACGCGGCAATCGCTCAGGAAATCATCCGCAGCGACGTTCGCCGGGTCCGCATTGCGACCGATTATTTTGATGCCAGCATCAACCGCATCGCAGCCTGGGTGATCGGCGTGCGCAGCGTTCAGAAAGCGCTGCTCAACGCCCTGTTAACGCCACAGGCAACGCTGGCCGAGCTGCAAAGACAGCGCCGTTTCACCGAGCTGATGGCGCTGCAGGAACAACTGAAAATGGCGTCGCTGGGAGCGGTCTGGGATGTATTCTGTCAACGTCAGGGCGTTCCGGGCGAGTCGGAATGGCTGAAGGAAGTACTAGGACTATGAATGCCGTGTACTGGTAAAACGAGAGAAAGAGGAACAAGCATGAAATGTTTAGAAACACCCTGGATGCAGGGCATGATTCGGATGTGCGGCGATGGCTTCCGGCAAGGCTGGCACGAGCGCAACGGCGGCAATCTGTCGTACCGCATTCCGCAGACCGAGCTTGAGGTGATTCGCGATCAGCTGAGCTTTGATCAGCCCTGGCAGCCGATCACAGCGAAGGTGCCGGGGTTGGCCGGCGAGTTCTTCGCCGTGACGGAAGCGGCAAATATATGCGCAACATCGAGCTGAATCCGGCCGCCAATCTGGCGATCATTGAGATCAGTACCGACGGCATGCAATACCGGATTGTCTGGGGTTGACCGAAGGCGGAAGACCGACCAGCGAGCTGCCGACGCATCTTATGAATCATGAGGTGAAAAACGCGTCACGCAGGGGAAACACCGTGTGATCTATCACGCCCATCCGGCCAACCTGATCGCCCTGACGTTTATCCTGCCTTTGGATCCCGCGGTCTTTACGCGCGAGCTGTGGGGAAATGGCGACGGAATGTCCGGTCGTGTTTCCGGAGGCTTAGGCGTGGTGCAATGGATGGTGCCGGGCGGCCGGGCGATCGCCGAGGCCACGAGCGTGCAGATGGAACAGGTGAACGCCGTTGTCTGGGCGCACCACGGATTGTTCTGTTCAGGAACCGATTTTGATGAAACGTTCGGCTTGATGCACACGATCGAGAAGTCTGCCGAGATTTTGATCAAGGTGCTTTCCGTCACTCCGCATAAGCGGCAGACGATCACAACGGAGGATTTCATCGCGCTGGCCGAGGATTTTCACGTCACGCTGAATCCCCAGGCGCTGCATCAAAACGACTGAGCGGCTGTCCGGCGGATCAAATTTCAGGAATAAGTTTAAATGAAGTTTTCGGGTCAGACTTCACAAAAAAATATTGAAATAAGAAACAAGGAAGTAATGAAAAAGGGAATGAACGTCAACGATCGGATGGAGGATCTTGAATGTTCGTTCCCTTTATCATTTTGCGAAACAGTAAGAATTAAGCCTGGATCTCAGAGATAATATTTCTGCATTCTTTGTAAAAACTTGTGGGTAATCGGATAACCGGAGGCTTCGCCGATAACGGAATCCATGCCGCAATAAGGACAAACGGCTGTCCCTGCCGGATCATCAATCCACACTGTAATTTCGGGGATCAAAAAATGGCAAGACAATGAAACATCCGCAGCGTTGATCCTGAAGTCACTGTGCTTTGTGATTCGCGGAGAAAACATGACCTTTTTCAAAGCTTATTCATGACGGGAATCCTCCGATGTTTGTTTTTCTTCCTTCATCATCTGGCGGCATTGCTGAGGACTGAGACCAAAGCGGTTTTGAATACCCGGCAGAAATAATGCTGCGACGTGAAGCCGCACTGTTCGGCGATTTCCCACATCAGATACGGCTCCGGACTCAGCAGCATCGTCCGCGCCTTTGTCAGCCGTTTTCGTTGATCAGTTCGCTGAACGTACAGTTGACCTCTTCTTTGATGATCCGCGACAGATAGGAAGCGGAAACGTGAAATTGTTCGGAGAGCTGATTGAGCGAAAACTCGCTGTCCGTCGCCCGGCGATCGATTTCCTGCAGCACCTGCGTGATCATCCGGCGGTCCTGATGCTGCGGGACCACGATCCGAGAGGTTGTGATCTCCTGCTGAAGCATCGCCGCGCAGCGATCCAGCACGGCGCTGAGCTGTTCCTCGGTGACCGGCTTCAGCAAGTAATCGACGACATGGTAGCGGCACGCTTTCTGCGCGTACTCAAAGTCGCTGTAACCGGAGATGATCACAAACCGCAGCCGCGGATCCTCATGGTAGCGCTCAATGACTTCCAGACCGCTGACTAACGGCATGTTGATATCCATGAAGACGATCGACGGCCGCAGCTGTTCGATCATCGCACACGCTTCTTCTCCCCTGGGCCGCAGCGCCCACCACTTCCATATCCTTACGGCAGTGGCCGATCATCTTGGTCAAGCCCCGCCGTGTCATCGCTTCATCGTCGCAAATCAATATTTTCCACATCATGATCCTCCTCAATTGTCGGAATCCGCACCGTAACCACCGTGCCCTGTCCGCTCGTGCTGTCCAGTGTCAGTCCGTAGTCCTTGCCATAGGTTAAACGAATCCGCTGGTGGACGTTGACCAGACCGAAACCCAGACTCTTTTTCCTGTGTCGAACGCCCGGCGCAGCTGGCCGAGCGTTTCGGAGTCCATCCCCACACCGTTGTCGCTGACCTTAATTTCCCACGTCTCGCACCGCGGCGGCGCGCCTGAATCGACAGCGTACACGGATGCGGGCACGGCTTGATGCCATGCGCAACCGCGTTTTCGCCAGCGGCTGCAGCAGCAGCTTCAGCATTAACAACGATTGCGTTTCAGGCGAAGCTTCAATCGTGAAATCAAACTGCTCCGCAAACCGCATTTTCTGAATTTCCAGATAATACCGGACGTGGTCCAGCTCACGAGGCGGGGAATGAACTCGTCGCCGCGGTTCAGGGAAATCCGGTAAAGTTGGATAACGTGCTGATCAGCTGAAGCATGTCTTCATCGTTGTGATCGTAAGCCATCCAGTGCAGCATATCAAGCGTGTTGTAGAGAAAGTGTGGGTTGATCTGAGCTTGCAAGATCCGCAGCTCGGCCCGCCGTTTTGCTTTTTCCTGATCGAGCAGCTGGTTCATCAGCCGCTGGATCTGGGGCCGTCAGCTTGTTGAAGGAACGGGCCAGCGTCGCGATTTCATCACCGCCTCGTTCTTCTGCCCGGATGCTCAGATCGCCGGTTCCGGCCTGATCCATCGTCGCGCACAGCTGAGCCAGCGGCCGGCTGATCGTGCGGGAAAGCAGGATCGCCGCGAAGATCGTCACGCCCTAACAAGACGATCCACACCATCGCCAGCGTTCCTAATAAAGAATAGGTGTTCTGCATCAAGACGGAACGCGGCACCTGCGTGCATAAAAACCAATCCTCCGTCATCGGAATCGGCGTGAAGTAGAAAAACGAATTGCCGTCCGAGACATAACGGGTGGATACCGGCGGATCTACTTTCAGATGCTCGGCGAACTGCGCCAGCTTCGCGCTGCTCAGCGCTTCCGGCAGCACGGTGTAGTTGCGTCCTCGCTATCCATAATCCACGATACCCCGTCATAGAAATCAATCCCCTGCGCCAGCTCCGTCAGCCGGTTGAGCGCGATCGCGCCGTTGATAAAACCATACGGTACGCCGTCTTTGCGCAGCGGATAACAGATCAGGGCGATCGGGGCGTTGTCGGTCTTGGAGGTGACCGGTTCGCTCAGAATAAACGGTTCATCGCCGGTCATCGCGCGTTCAAAATAATCGCGGCCGGATACGTCGATCGTCTTATCCTGGGCTACCCAGCCGATCCCATCGCGCATGCCGATGGCGAAGGTGCCCCATTGATTGCCATAGCGCTGTCCGACGTCGGCGTTGAGCGTTTCGACAAACGGCCGGATGTTGTCAAAGTCCATCGACTGCACCGCCGGGCTGAGCGCGATGATTTCCAGTTCGCTGACACGCTGGGCCAGCCAGTCGCCGGCTTCGCGGGCTTTGGCATCGAACAGCTGGACGCTGGTGGAGGGAGACCAGCTGCTGATTGGCGTGGGAAACGGTCAGGTACACAAGGCTCATCAGAACCGCAAAGGCGGCGGTGATCAGCGCGCTGAACGTCACGATCATTCGGGTTTTAAATTTCATGGGGATCACCTCAGGTTGATAAAGTACAAATTTCCGAAAATTTGTGCAAATACAAACAAGTCCTGCCGGGCTATAATGCTAATGTAATCACAAATAAGTGATGTTGTCAAAAGGGAGGAAAAGAAATGAAGAAAGTAACTCTTTTGGCGTTAGCGGGCGTTATGGCGCTGAGCCTGACCGCTTGTTCGCAGAAGCCTGCGGAACAGCCGAAGACCAGTGACGAGCCGAAAACCGCGGACGTCAATACTGAAGCAGACGTAATCGTCTTGGGCGCCGGCGGAGCCGGCATGGCGGCGGCGATCACCGCGAAGGAAAACGGCGCGAGCGTTCTCGTGCTGGAAAAATGCCGATGGTCGGCGGCAACACGCTGATCTCCGGTGCGGAAATGGCCGCTCCGGGCAACTGGCTGCAGGAAAAGGAAGGAATCGAGGATTCCGTCGATCTGTTCTATGAAGACATCATGAAGGGCGGCGACAATATCGCGGATCCGAAGTCGTCCGGGTTCTGGCTGAAAATGCCCCTGAGCGCTGCGGAATGGCTGCGCGACGACGTGCATGTTCAGTTCGAGGATAATATGTTATTCTTCGGCGGTCATTCTGTCAAGCGCAGTCTGGTTCCGCTGAACGCCAGCGGCGTAGAACCGATTCAGAAGTTAAAGGCTAAATGCGACGAGCTGGGCATCGAAATTCAGACCGATACGCCGGCAACCAAACTGATCCAGGACGAAGCGGGCAAAGTGATCGGCGTCGAAGCGCAGCATGACGGTCAGACTCTGACCTACACCGCTCACAACGGCGTGATCATCGCTACCGGCGGCTTTGGCTCCAATCTGGAAATGCGCAAGCAGTACAACCCGATGATGGATGAAAAATCCTGTCCACCAACAGCGTTGGATCGACCGGCGACGGCATCACGATGGCGGAAGCGATCGGCGCGAAGCTGGTCGACATGGAATGGATCCAGACTTATCCGACCTGCGATGCGGAAACCGGACGCTTACTGTATGTCGGCGACGTCCGTCTGGACGGCCGTGCGATCTTAGTCAACCTGGAAGGCAAGCGGTTCGTTGAGGAACTGGAACGCCGCGACGTCATCTCCAAAGCGGTCACGGAAACCACCGACGGCTTCTCGTATCTGTTCTGGGATGAAGCTTCGATGGTCGCTTCCGGCGTCCGCGAGCAGCATCAAAACGAATATGATGATCTGATTGAACGCGGCATGTTGGTGAAAGCCGACACGATTGAAGAAGCGGCAGCGCATTTCGGCATCGACGCGGAAAAACCTGAAAAGCCACAGTTGCGAAGTATAACGAATATTGCGAAAAGGGCAGGATGAGGAATTCAACAAGCGCGGCGATCTGATCGCCTTCGGCGAAGGTCCTTACTATATCATGAAGTCGATCCCGGCAATCCACCACACGATGGGCGGCATCAAGATTAATCCGGAAGCTCAGGTAGTCAACGTTGACGGCAACGTCATCGAAAATCTGTATGCGGCTGGCGAAGTAACCGGCGGCATCCACGGCACCGACCGTTTAGGCTCCGACGCGATTGCGGATATCATGGTCTTCGGCCGGATCGCAGGCGCTAACGCGGCAGCGAACAAATAAGCAAAAAATTTAAGTTCAGCCGGTATTTTCTGAAAAGAAAACCGGTGATCAGGAAATCAAAAGCCCCGTTCTTTCAGAAATGAAAGCTGCGGGGCTTTTATCTGTTATTCTTCCGCTCCTTGATCAAAGCACTGCCCGGAACCAAGGCATCCATAAAACAGAAACATGCGATTCCTAGCGTTGTTCTCAGCCTTCATCCTGCGCCAATATTAAAGCGAGTCAGTGCTATCCTTTTATTTCTATCAATCTAAGCGCCGCTTACAAACGGCTCAGCTCTTTGAGAATTTCCCGCAGCGCCGTCTGCACGTCCTGATCGCTTAACGGCCCTCCGGCAGTTTGACGACCTGGTCAAAACCGAGAATTTCGGCCTGGGCAACCTGGGTTTCCGCCGGCGTCACTAAAATCGTGAGCATATCCTCATGATGTGCGATTGCCGCGGCCTGAGGGGGAACTGGGGGAGGCCGGGGACAGCGGTTTCTGCCGGAAGCAAAGCAAAGCGTCCGTGCCGCAGCCGCCCCGGAAGCCAATCGTCGACATTAACGCCGCGACGCTGTCCTGGCACTTTCCCTGCAGCAGCGCCTGGATCGTATAGCCGAGTCCGTGACCGGCGGCCGCGCCGGTTCGGCCGCCGCGGAAGTTTGCTTCAGCCAGCGGATTAACGGGGAAGCCGGCACGGTGTTCCGGTATAAGTCCTGGGGATCGCACAGCGCGATGAACGTTAAGCCGCGCAGTGTCTTTTTTAATTCCTGGTCGTCCGCCTGAACGATCTCCCCCGATCGTCAAAGATAAACTTCATCCCCAGCGCTTCCAGCATGCCCAATCCGCCGTCAGCCGGACCCAAGGGACTCAGCACAAGATAAAACCGGCGGCATCC
>VOFE01002039.1_pt1 | contig 30000 bp, 45 predicted proteins | sample 5384071 | NCBI WGS metagenome assembly VOFE01 (sample SAMN12384724, study PRJNA508395) | human gut metagenome | isolation source: healthy gut D | host: Homo sapiens
CACCACTGTCGTAGGGGCATTAAAAGGCTCCGCAGTGGACAATGCACTGATGACCTACGCCACCGGATCCAATATGATCGTTACATTTCTCTATATGGTGATCTGCGCGCCGATCCTTGAGGAATATATTTTCAGGAAACTGATCGTGGATCGTACCGTAAAATACGGTCAGGGAGTAGCTGTTGTTCTGTCCGGTCTGATGTTCGGATTGTTCCATGGCAACCTGAACCAGTTTGCCTACGCCTTTCTATTGGGAATGTTTCTGGCATTCCTGTATGTGAAGACCGGAGAACTGAAAGTGACCATCGGCTTACATATGTGCATTAATTTTATGGGTGCCGTAGTCAGTGTACTGTTATTGAAAGCAATCCATCTGGAGGAATACCAGGAGATCGTTATGAACGGTGCAGATTCACAGGCTGTCATGGACTACATGATGAAGTACCTGCCGGGCTGGATCGGCTATATGATCTATGTATTGTTTATTCTGGCAGTATGTGGTCACGGGAATCGTATTGTTTATTGTATTCCGTAAGAAGCTGCATTAGATCCGGGACAGATGCCAAGGGACAGAGATTTAAGACAGTGATCGGCAATCCCGGAATGATATGCTATTGTGTTTTCTGGATCGTGATGATCCTTCTGCAGATGTTCCCGGAGATTGTTACAGCAATTACGGGAAATCTGTAAAAAGAACGGCTGTGGCAGAACATCGCCGCAAAGGAGATCGGAAGATACATGTACGCATTTGACAGCAGAATACGTTACAGCGAGACAGACAGCGAAGGGAGACTGACGCTGAATGCCCTGCTGAACTATTTTCAGGATTGTTCCACCTTCCATTCGGAAGATGTGGGGCTGGGAATCGGCTATATGAAGGAGATCGGTCAGGTCTGGGTCCTTTCCTCCTGGCAGATCGTGGTGAACCGTTATCCGAAATTAGGGGAAAAAGTAAAGATCGTGACGCTGCCCTATGAATTAAAAGCATTTCTGGGATACCGTAATTTTGCCATGCTGGATGAAAAGGGTGAATATATCGCGAAGGCTAACTCCCTATGGAGCCTGCTGGACGTCGCCACGGGCAAACCGGTGATCGTAAACGAAGCGATGCATAAGGGCTACGCGGCAGACGAAAAGCTGGACATGGAGTATGCCCCCCGCAAGATCACCGTACCAGAGGTGGACAGCTGCTGGAACCCATCGTGGTGAAAAAACACCATCTCGATACCAACCATCACGTGAATAACGGGCAATATGTAAATATTGCCATGGAGTATCTGCCGGATGATTTTGTGATCCGTCAGATGCGGGCGGAATACAAGAAACAGGCATTCCTGGATGATGTATTGCATCCGTATGTAGTGTCTACAGAGAATGACTATATCATCTGCCTGCAGGACGAAGCCGGCAGACCTTATGTATCAGTAGAATTTTTCAATAGGGACAGAAAAAACCGATAATCAAAAGCTGTGAAACAGTCAGAACAGGAGAGAACGTGGAATTGAGATTAGGCGAAAAACAGACGCTGGTAATAGTGAAAAAAGTAGAATTCGGAGTGTATCTGGCAACGAAGGAAGCACCGGAGGACAAAGTGCTGCTGCCGGCGAAGCAGGTGCCGGAAGGAGCAAAGGTCGGAGATGAACTGGAAGTATTCCTGTACCGGGATTCCAGTGACCGTCTGATCTCTACGACGAGAACCCCGAAGCTGTGTATGGGACAGGTGGCTCTGCTCACTGTAGTACAGGTAGGGAAAGTCGGAGCTTTCCTGGACTGGGGACTGGAGAAGGATCTGCTCCTGCCCTTTAAGCAGCAGACCCGCAAGGTGACCGGAGAACAGGTGCTGGCAGCCCTCTATATCGACAAGAGCGGCAGACTCTGCGCGACCATGAATGTCTATGAACATCTGCGCACGGACAGCCCTTATAAAAAAAAGATGACATGGTGACAGGAAGAATCTATGAGATCAGCAAGAATTTCGGTGCATTCGTAGCGGTGGATGACTGCTTCTCCGCACTCATCCCGAAAAAAGAACTCTTTGGTGCCACAGAGCCGCCGAAGATCGGAGAACAGGTGACCGCCCGCGTTGTAAAGGTATTGGAAGACGGTAAGCTCACACTGAGTGTCCGGGAAAAAGCCTATCTGCAGATTCAGAAGGATGCGGAGAAGATCGAGAGACTGCTGGACAGCTATGAAGGTTCTCTGCCGTTTAATGATAAGGCGGCGCCGGAGGTCATTACCCATGAGACCGGCATGAGCAAGAACGAGTTCAAACGTGCCGTGGGACACCTGCTGAAGGAAGGCAAAATTCAGATCACGGAGAAAAATATCCGCAGAATCTGAGAATAGTAGAAATGAAAAATACCGATATTCGGAAAGAAAACTTATTTCCGGGATCGGTATTTTTGTTGCTTGTGAAGATGGAATTTTTGGCTCTCTCGACATTATATAGCAATATATTTATCGAAATCACTACGTATCGCAACCGCTGCAGCACTTTTGGCCCCGGCAGTTCATCCCGGTTCAGAAAAATGATATGAAAGCGGAAGGAACTGGGATGGAAGGAATATTTATAAAGAGTATCCATGAAGAGATCCCGGTATTTCTGATGGACAAAATAGGGAGCGTCCACAAAGGATACACTTAGGACGGACCAGGTTGTCCTCGTTGGCAATAGCCACACCGAGATATAGGATTACATCTCGGATCAGTTCATCGATCACTTCATCATGGGTAGCACTGTCCATCAGCTGGGTCTCTGTAGGCAGAGCATCGCCGCATAGGGAATACAGATAAGGAGCACGTCCGGAGATTGCGGCTGCCTGCGCCTGCTCCTTCAGGGCACGAATGCCGGCGAGGTTGTTCAGACTGCCGGTGCTGCCCCAGGTGCCGAAGGGCATCTTCGGATCCATGATCATATAACCCAACTCACCGGCACCTACCGGGGAACTGGACAGGAGAAATCATTTTCTTACAAATGGTGAAGCGATACCGATGGATACATATAAATAAAAAACGATGGTACCTCTTTTAACTGATCCCGGAGGAACAGCTGTGCAGCAAGCGCTCTGGAGGAGGCATCATTTTCTATGGTAATTGGTCCGGTGTAACCGGTCAGCAACCGCAGATCCGATACGATATCTTTGTCATACCAGCCAAACTGTCGGTGCGCCAGCAGTTTTCCGGCTTCGGAATCGATCAGACCGGGGAGGCAGACACCGATACCATAGATTCGATTCGAGGAAACCACGGTGGACTGGAGGGCTGCCTGCACGAGACCGGCAGCGGACTGCTAGTACTTCGTCATATTCCTTATACATGGTATTGTCAATACTGGTATAGACTATTGCCCCACGGTAATTACAAATGCAGACACTTCTGGAGAGCTGCGTGATCTCCACACCGATAAAATACCGGGAATTCGGCACGATATCCACCGGCAGTGCAGAACGCCCGGGCGTCATGACTACATTGTCCCGATCTTCAAATAAAATACCGCTCTGAAGCATGGCATTCACATTTGTTGTAATAGTAGGAAGTGTTAGATGCAGATCTTCTGCAATAGAAGAGCGCAGTACAGGTCCCCGCAGATAAATGATCTTGCGGATAGAGGACTGGTTCTCCTGCTTCAGACGCATCATATTATTTCCTTTGGATGAGGTCGAAGATGCCATATCTAAAAATCCTCCCTGACACAAAATACATATTTAAAATAATTAACTATATTATAGATATGAAAAAACTGACCGTCAATAATATCCAACAAAATTTGTGATTTTCTACCAAAAATTACTTAATTAAATTGTCTAAATAAGCAATTGCAATTGCCATATGCCGGTACTATAATGGTGACATAATTAAAAGAATTAATTAAGCAGTAAAAAACAACTGCGTGAAATGGAGCATAAGAATAAGAAATGATCGATTTAAAAGCTAAACCATTTTACTTAAGCGATGACGACATTACATGGGTGCATGAGACACTGGCGGGCATGAGCACGGAAGAAAAAGCGGGACAGCTTTTCTGCGTATTGTTGAAAAATAACAGCAAAGAGACAATGGATTATGTATTTAATCTAATGAACCCCGGCGGATTCATGTACCGGATCATGCCGACAAAGAATGCTGTGGAGGCCACCAGAGAAGTTGTCCGCCGCAGTAAAGTATATCCCCTGATTGCAGCCAACCTGGAAAAGGGCGGCAATGGTATTGTGGAAGAAGGAACTCTGGTAGGATCTCCCATGGAGATCGCGGCTACCGATGATGAGACAATGGCAGCGAAGATGGCAGAAGCGTGCGGTAGAGAAGCCGGAGCTGTGGGAGCCAACTGGTCCTTTGCTCCAATTATTGATATTGATTCGAATTTCCGTAATCCCATTACAAATACCCGTACCTTTGGTTCTGATCCGGAGAGAGTTGCCCGTATGGGTCTGTCCTATGTAAATACGATCCAAAAGCTGGGAATGGCAGCATGCATTAAGCATTTCCCCGGTGATGGACAGGATGAGAGAGACCAGCATCTGGTGACATCTATCAACGATCTCGACTGTGAGACTTGGATGAATACTTACGGTATGGTATATAAGAAGTGCATTGATGCCGGAGCGCTGACTGTTATGACCGGCCATATCATGCAGCCGGCATGGGAGAGAGCCATCAATCCCGATATCAAAGATGAAGAACTGATGCCGGGAAGCCTGTCCCGTGAACTATTGCAGGGACTCTTAAGAGAACGGCTCGGATTCAACGGTGTCATCAGTACCGATGCCACCACCATGGCAGGATTCATGCTGGCGATGGGCAGAGAACGAGCAGTTCCGGAGACGATTGCAAGAGGATGCGACATGTTCCTGTTTGCAAGAAATCTGGAAGAAGATTATCATTTCATGCTCAAGGGCATTGAAGAGGGTATTATCACTCCCGAGAGACTGGATGAAGCAGTGACCAGAGTACTGGCACTGAAGCAGCCCTGGGACTGCATCATAAAAATACACACTGCCGGAGACAGAAGAGGCCGAAGCAATCGTCGGATGTGCCGAACACAAAAAATGGGCGGCGGAAGTAGCGGATAAGGGAATCACCCTGGTAAAAGAGGAAAAAGACGTATTGCCTATTACACCGGAGAAATATCACCGGATTCTCCTGTACCGTATCGAACCCACCGGTGAAGGCTATTCCATCTATAAAGTAGGCCCAGCAATCGAGAGCATCAAACAAAAACTGATCGATGAAGGCTTCGAAGTGGACGAATTCGTACCCCAGCCTTACGGAGAAGGCTTCACTACCAAATACAAAGACATGGTGTCCCAATATGATCTGATGTTGTATGTGGCAAACCTGGCAACCAAGAGTAATCAGACAGTTGTCCGGATCGAATGGAAACAGCCCATGGGAGCGGACTGTGGATTGTATATCAACGATGTTCCCACCGTATTTGTATCGTTGGAAAATCCGTATCACTTGTTGGATTTCCCGAGAGTACGGACTTATATCAATTGTTATTCCGGAAATGCACAGACCGTGGATGCTTTGATGGAGAAATTGCTGGGGCGCAGCGAGTTCAAGGGAAAAAGCCCGGTAGATCCGTTCTGCGGAAAATGGGATGCACATTTATAAACGTTACAAGTCTGGTAAGAACATAGGAGGCGAAACTTCCTGTATGGAAAAGCAACAGAATGAAATATTTTTTGAAACAAAAGATCTGACCAAGAAATTCGGAGACGTCACGGCAGTCAATCACGTAAGTATGGCGATCCGGACCGGAGAAATTCGCGGACTGATCGGAGAGAACGGTTCCGGTAAATCTACCATATCCTCCATGATCAGTGCAATTCACACTGTGACGGGCGGCGAAATGTTCTTGTATGGGAAGCCCTACAGTCCGAAAAATCCCGGGGATGCCAGAAAATGTGGAATCACCATGATCGTGCAGGAAGCCGGCACCATTGATGGACTGAGCATCGCGGAGAATATCTTCGTAGGCGATGAGAAGCGTTTTGCCCATCATGGAATCATTGACAGAGCAGAAATGAACAGAGAAGCAGTCAAGGCACTGGAAAATATCGGTGTGACAGATGGATGTTACCAGACCGGCAGCTGCTTACAGCTTAGAGACCAGAAAGCTGGTTGAGGTTGCAAAAGCACTGTATTACGACCCTATCCTGTTTATCGTGGATGAGACAACCACAGCATTGTCCCAGAGCGGAAGAAAAACCATCTACCGCATCATTCATGAACTACGGGACAAGGGAAAAGCGGTGTTGTTCATATCCAATGACCTGGAAGAACTGATGGAGAACTGCGATGTGCTGCCGGTGCTTAGGATGGCACACTGGTAGACACCATAGAGAGAGCGGAGTTTGATGAGAACCGTATCAAACATTCGATGGTAGGCCGCGAGATCAAGGGTGATTATTACCGCAGCGATTACGACAGCTCTCATGGAGAAAAAGGTAACCCTTGCAGGCAGAACATATTTCCAACAGAGATCTGAAGGATGTCAGCGTGACACTGCACGAGGGAGAGATCCTGGGTGTGGCCGGACTGTCCGGATGCGGAATGCATCAACTGGGCAGAGTACTGTTCGGTCTGGATAAGCTGACAGAGGGTAAGGTACAGGCATTCCGACCGGATGGCACTGAAGTTACGGTGCGTAGTGTGCAGGATGCATTGGACAGTAGTATCGGTTACATCTCCAAGGACCGTGATAAGGAAGCGCTGGTGCTCCCGGCATCCATTAAGGACAATCTGGTACTGGCGAACCTGAACCGTATGGGAACCTTCATTCTGCCGAAGAAGGAACGGGAACATGCGAAGGAACAGATCGAATCCCTGGCAATCAAGTGCTCCTCCATGAATCAGGCAGTTGGAGAACTATCCGGTGGTAATAAACAGAAGGTATCCTTCGGTAAATGGATCGGCAATAAGTCCCGGATCATTATCATGGACAGCCCTACCCGAGGCGTGGACATCGGTGTCAAAACCACCATGTACCAGCTGATCGCCCGGATGAAAAAGGAAGGCTATTCGATTCTGATCATTTCCGAAGAGATGCCGGAGCTGATAGGTATGTGTGACGAGATCCTGGTAATGAAGGATGGAAAAGTAACGCAGAGATTCAAACGTTCAGAGAACCTTTCAGAACAGCAGATTATCGAATATATGATTTGAGGTGTGAAAAATGAATGCATGGAAATTTATAAAACAACATCGAAACAATATTGTCTGCTATGGCAGTCTGACGCTGGTATTCGTCCTGTTCGCAATTCTGACAAAGGGCAAGATCTATTCCGCTTACAACCTGAAGAGCCTGGTAGGACAGATGGTAGTGCTTATGATCATTTCTATCGGCATGATCTTCATGTTCGCTCACGGAACCGTGGATATTGCTTCCGGAGCGGTGGCAGGTCTGTGTACCATGGTAATTACTCTGGTATTGAATGCCACCGGCAACGTACCGGTGGCGGTGCTGGCTTCCATAGCCACGGCGGTGGCGCTGTATCTGTTCATGTGGTTCGTCACAGCCTACCTGGGACTGATGAGTATTATTGCTTCCCTGGCGGTCATGTTCATCGCCAGGGGTATGGTGACCTACATTCTGTCTCTGCATGACGGACGTATGAACATCACCCGTTATGATCTGATTCAGCCGTTAAAAAGCAATGTGGCATATGCCCTGGCGGCAATGATCATCATCGCGCTGATCGGTATCGTGCTGTTCAACTACACAAAGCTTGGAAAATACTGCAAGGCAATCGGTGACAATCCGGTGAGTGCAGAGCAGAGCGGTGCAAAATTAAAAATTGTAAAGTTATGGTGTTACATTATCGCAGGCACGTGCGTGGGAATGGCAAGCTTATTCCTTCTGGCGCGCAGCGGCAATGTAGGTAAAAATATCGGATCCGGTACCGAAATGGATGTCATGGTGGCAGTCATTCTCGGAGGCATGAACTTAAACGGAGGCTGCAAGAGCCGGATCGGAGCAGCGATTGCCGGTGTGATCACCTACACTTTACTGGCTAACGGACTTACCATCTCCGGTGTGAACCAGACTTATATCACACTGGTCAAAGGTATCATTTTCATTGTTATCATTGGCATGACATTGCGACAGAATAAATCTATCGCAGAGATGCCCAGATAAATAGAGTAATCATAAAGGACCCAAAAGAGGAAGGAGTTTTACTATGAAAAAGAAAATAATCAGCCTGATGATGGCAGCAGTACTGCCGGTTATGATGATGGCAGGATGTGGTTCCGCTGACAATACACAGAGCGGCAGCTCTGAGGCAGCAGGTACCACCGCAGTACAGGAGAGTGCAGCGGGAAGCGCGGAAGCAGCAAACACCGAGAAACCGGTGACCCTTACAAGATCGGTGTGGTAATGTATCAGTGGACCGATGCCCAGGGTACCAACATTCAGAATTTCTGTAAGTATCTGCAGGGAGAATATGAACGTAGAGTTCGAATACGAATCTACTTTTTACGATGATGATGCACAGGTATCCTGTGTGGAGAATCTGATCAGCTCCGGCTGTCAGGCAATTATCAGCGGATATGATACCAACATTGTGGCAGCTATGAGCACTTGTGCGGATGCCGGTGTATACTATGTGGTAGCGCTGGACCATATCACAGAGGATGATTTCGCAGGCACAGATCCCGGACAGTATTTCCTGGGTGGTACCAAGCAGTTCGGTGGAGATTTGGCAGCTTTAGGTAAAGAGTATGCAGACGCTGTTGCAGATTCCGGTATTACCAACGTAGGCGGTATTTCTTTCCCCGCATGGGCATTTTCCGATGCGCCTGAGATCTACGCAAGCTTTCAGAGTGAACTGCAGTCCAAGAACATTGCAGTACAGGATCTTACCTTTACCTCCGGTATGACTTCTGACGATGTACAGCAGAATACCAAGGATCTGATCAACCAGAATTCCGATATGGACGCTGTCTTCGGTATGGCTTCCGGTCTGGACTATGTATATCCCGCACTGCAGGGCAGCAATGTTAAGCTGATCGCCATGGGCTATGATACTTCCGTAGAATCTCTGATGAACAGCGGCGCTCTGTTGGCAGCCGGCAACAACAACCATACTCAGGCAATCGCAAGCTGCGTAGCCAGAATCATCAATGCACTGGAAGGCAACAGCTATCCCGATGCAGCAGACGGTCAGTACAACGAAGGTAGCATTGTCAACGGTGTAGCCGGTTATCCTGTCATCGGAAATGCTGAAGATCTGCAGAATTATCAGAACTATGTAGTACCCGAGAACGGTGCAGATGGCTGTGTTACCGCAGAGGAACTGGAGAACTGCATTATTTCCTACAACGCTGATGCAACTCTTGCTGATCTGAACACCCTGACCAACAGAAGTCTGTCCGATATTGTGGCAGCACGTCAGTAATTTAAACGATAGATATACACTTTGCGGCACCCTCAAAAGTGCCGTGAGGATTCAGATGGGCAGACTTACTGCTCTAAGATGGAGGAACGTAAACTATGAGCAAGAAAACAGGATACTTCAAAAGGTATGCAATGACTTTGCTGTTTCCGTTAGGAATGTATGCGGTCTTTGCGCTGATTACACTGATTATTGGAAATGCATCCTTTTTCACAGGATACACAACAGAAGGCATTATTCATGATACTGTGGAAAATACGATCATAGCCCTGGCAATTGCAATCCCGTTGTCCGGTGGCAGATGGGATTTCGGTCCCGGAGCCATTATCATGCTGGGAGCCATCATCGGCGGTAACCTGGGAATGCAGCTGCATATGGGAACCTTCGGAGTACTGCTGTGTTGCGTGGGAGCCTGCATGATGTTGGCACTGATCGAAGCTGTTTTCTATGTGACATTACGTGTCCCCAACATGATCATCTCCATGGGTATTGTTATGGTATATGAGGCAGTCAGCGGACTGTTGAATAACGGTCTCGGCGTCAACTTTTTTGCTAATGATACCGAATACACGCAGGAACTGCTGCGAATGAACCAGTTCCCTCTGATCTATATTCTCCTCATTGTGGTGATGGCAGTGACCTGGTTCCTGCTATACAAGACCAAATTCGGCTATGATACCAGAAGTCTCGGAGCCAATGCCAAGCTGGCGGTGAACGCCGGCGTCAATGAGAAGAAAAATATTATTCTGACCTACGTACTGGTAGGTGCACTGCTGGGCTGCGCAGCCATGCTGAGTGCCTGCAGTAGTAAAGTGGAGCCTGCCAATAACTTAAGCTCTACTGCTCTGATGTTTGGATCCATGGCGCCCGTGCTGATCGGACTGTTCCTGGGGGGCTTTACCAATATGCCTTGGGGTATCTTCGTGGGAGCCCTTGGAATGGAAGTGTTTACTTACGGATTAAATGCCTTTGGCATCGACAGTTCCATCCAGACTATTGTAACAGGTGTTGTATTGGCACTGATCATGGCTTATATTAACGATGGCGCGAGAATTGTGCAGATGGTAAAACAGTTATTCGGGCATAAGAGCAAGGCGGTTTCATAGAAAACAGGTAGTGTACAGATTACCCAGTGGAAAATGCCACTGTGGGTGAAGAATAGAGCAAGACAGCTATGGCAAGATTTGAGACGAAATTTATATCACAAACATTATTGCGTTCCGTGGAAATGACAGTGATTATTCCAAGCCCTACCATTCCGGAATCTTTGGGTGTGGCAGACAGACCGGCTTCCTACGAAGTGAAGGATCCTTATCCGGTATTGTATCTGCTCCACGGACTGGGCAACGATCACAGTGACTGGACAAGTTATACGAATGTAGAACTTTTGCCGAAGAACAGTCCATGGCAGTGGTTATGATCTCTGCGGAGAATAAATTCTATCGCAAGAATGCGGACGGAGATGATTTCTTCCACTTCCTGTCCGAGGAAGTACCGGCATTCATCACAGGGATGTTCCCGGTATCGAATAGATCAGAAGATACTTATATTGCAGGCTTGTCTATGGGCGGCTATGGGGCAATAATTCATGGATTGAATCATCCGGAGCGCTTTGCAGCCATTGGAGCCTTTTCCGCAGCTATCGGAACCGAGGATGAGCAGGAGAAAAATAAGCTTCAGGACGGACCCTTTGACCCGTACGGACTCGTTCGTAAGAATGTGGCAGAAGGAAAGAAGATTCCGCCTGTATATTTTGCATGTGGTATGCAGGATATGCTTTGGGAAAAGGTGTGTCATTATGAGAAATTCATGGAAGAGAATGGTGTGGATGTGACCTGGGTTCCCGTATACGGCTTCCGCCATGAGTGGAGATTCTGGAATATCCAGATCGAGAAATTTTTAGAGTGGATTCCCCGGACGGACGCATATGCTGCGGACCAGAAGAAGCACAGAAGCGTGTAAGAAATACGAAAATATGGGCAATATGGGAAAGGAAGAGACATCGTGGTAAAGACAATTATTTTTGACCTGGACGGCGTCCTGGTATACACGGATAAGTTCCATTATCTGGCATGGAAAAAGATGGCGGATCGCATCGGAGTTCCTTTTGACGAGACGATCAACAACCGTCTGCGGGGAGTCAGCCGTATGGATTCCCTGGAGATCATCCTGGAGAGGAGCACCAGAAAATATACACAGGAAGAAAAAGAAGATCTGGCAGAAGAAAAAAACGGCTATTATAAAGAGTTTTTTGAAAAAAATGTCTCCTGCGGATGTGAGACCAGAGATCCGAGGAATGCTGAAAGAACTTCACAAAAAGAGGATATCAGCTGGCTATTGGCTCTTCCAGCAAAAATACGAAATTCATTCTGGCGCAGACACAACTTACGGATGATTTTGACGCTATCTCCGATGGCACAAATATTACGAAATCCAAGCCGGATCCGGAAGTGTTTTTAAAGGCTGCGGAATATACGCAGACCACACCAGGAATTGCCTTGTGGTGGAGGATGCCATAGCGGGAATCGATGCGGCGAAAGCAGGAGGGATGCTTGCTGCCGGAGTCGGTGAGGCAAAAACATACGAGAAAACAGATTATCCCATGGATAAAGTGGAAGATCTGCTGACTCTGCCGTTGTAATTGCAGGAGCATCGTGGTAAAATATCAATATCTGAAAGATACTGATAGAAGTCCAGCTAATAAATGTCAATAGATAAATGAGAAAAAATCTATTTTATTTTCTGACTAAAAAGGGCGGACTTTCCCCTTGGTGAAAATATCGTTTTTTGAAAGATATTGATTCATTGGGTTCATAGTATTTTATGCAGCTATGTCGCATTTAGCAGAATTGTATTGTTTGATATGCTCCTGAGGAGCAATGATTTTGAATGGTTTGTTGTCTCTGAGTATTGCAAATATCATATTGCATACCTTATGTGAAACAGCTCCCATTGCTACGAGCTTTGGTTTTGAGTCACATTTTTTGAGGTAGTACTCACGAAGAACTGGATTTTTAGCTTCTCTATTACGGGAGATACTGATACTTTGTAAGGTTAACGTGTGAATAACACGTCTAGCTATGGCAGAACCACGCTTAGACATTTGAACCTTGGTGCCTTCAAATTTACCGGATTGCTTTACTGCTGGATCAAGACCAAAATAAGCGAAAAGTTGTTTGGGCTTTGAAAATGCTGAAAAGTCACCGATCTCCCCATAATGGATACAGCAGACAAGAAACCAGCACCTTTGAAAGTTTCAATCAAATGAATCTGCTTGACAAAGTCAGAATCTTCATTAGCATCAACAAGCTCGTGGAGTGATTCAAGAATGCTGTTGATTTCTTCATCATATTTACGTATGAAGCTGATATAAAGGCGAATACGCTTGATGTTGCTGTCTATGATGTAACCAAACTGATTTGCATCAGTTGCCGCCTGAATTATGGCATTATACTTATTTTGAGCATATGTAAGCCCAAATCGAGCTGTGGATTTGATGATATCAATAATCTCTTGCTTGTCTGCTTTAAGAAAAGCTGATGGAGAGGTATAAGTCTCCAATAATGTAAGAGAAGTGTTGATAGTAACCTTGGAAAAGATGCCAAGATACTGTGGAAATGCCATGCGTAATTCACCCTGAAGCTTATTCACATAGGCACTGCGATTATCCATTAAATCGTAGTATTCACGGCATAGGTTACGGCAGTTTAGAGCAAGATCTGAAGGCATAAGTGAAACCTTTAAATCAGGTTTCAAACCAACCAAAGCAGCTTTTTAGAATCAAAACGATCATTATGTACTTTTCGTATGTTGATATTTGTGCTATTCTTAGTGATGATAGGATTAATAACCGAGCAGTTAAAACCCTTATCACGAAGATAGCAGAAGAGTGGGTAATGATAAATTCCCGTGGATTCGAGGAAAATGCGACTTTCCAAAGAATACAACTCTTCTGCTTCTTTTATTTTAGAAACAGCGGTTGTAAGGGAATCAATACTGTTATGTAGGATTTTGTAAGGTTTTCCTACGAATTGTTGGTTTGGAAGTGCTATAGACATCCATGAGAAATCAGCACCGACATCAATACCAACAGAGATGAATAATTCATCAAGATTAAAAATAACATTGTTTGACATGAGCAATAGCCCCTTCTTGATAGGAATCCATTTCCAATCTGGCAGGTACACAACCTAGCGTGTTATTCGGGTATTGCATTCAGGCTCCCAACCAGCTAAAACATAAAACCCTGTCGAATGGACTAATTGACTTTATTGCAGGTATCAGTCACAGAAGTGACTTCCCAAGGAGGATTACATTCTTTGTCCTATCCTAAGAGATAATACCTTATGTTTTATCTGGTGTCTATCAGGAACCGTCAGACATGATGATTATTATGGATAACATCTGATGAAGGAAGAACCCCTTCTTTTGTTATCTGATTTACAGAAACTTATTAACCAAGTAGTCTTGATTGACTACACCATTATTATACTAGGAGGTGTTCCTATGGATATCGCAGGATTATCAATGTCAATGGCTTCGAACAATCTGCAGACGAAAGTCGGAACGGCTGTACTTAGCAAGGCGATGGATACGAACGAAGCACTGGGACAGGGAATCGTCCAGATGATTGATTCCGCTGCTATGGAACGCAGCGTAACACCGGAACTTGGTGCGAATATCGATCTGCGGATTTAGCGCAGAAATAATACATAATAAACGCTAAGACAAAAAGAGTTCGGAATATTAGTTTTCCGAATTCTTTTTTTGCGCGTATTTAAAAGAAAAAGGCATTTTTACTAAAAAATGCATAAAAAACTATTGCATTTTTACCAGTTTTTCTGTAAATTTATATATGATATGGACTCTCATATCATTTTTCGGGGTTATAGCAAAAGAGAAGTATGTTTGGGGACTGAAGGAGCAGAAGATGATATCAAATCAGATTTTACAGAACACCATTGAAGGACTGAAAGGAATCGCCAGAGTCGAACTGTGCGTCATGGATATGGATGGCAAGGAAGTAGCGGCCACCATGGATATGGGGAACTGTTCTAAGCCTGCGGTGGAATTCGCAGCATCACCGGCTGACTCTCAGGAGATCCAGGGATACCAGTATTTCAAGATCTATGATGAGCAGCAGCTGGAGTATATTCTCGTAGCCGGAGGTACCGGTGAGGATGTCTATATGATCGGCAAAATGGTTGCTTTCCAGATCCAGAATCTGCTGGTAGCTTATAAAGAGAGATTTGATAAGGATAACTTCATCAAGAATCTGCTGCTGGACAATCTGCTGCTGGTGGATATCTACAGCCGTTCCAAGAAGCTGCACATCCAGACAGATGTGCCCAGAGTGGTTATGATCGTGGAATCCGCGGGCGGCAAGGATAATAACGTCCTGGAGATCGCCAGAACCCATTTCGGCACCAACAGCAAGGATTTCATCACAGCGGTAGACGAGAGCAACGTGATCGTGGTGAAGGAATTCGCAGAGACCGATACCGGCAAAGAAATTGAAAAATCGGCAAGAGCACTGGAAGCGGCTCTCCTGAAGGAAGGTATCCGTGAGATCCGTATTGCATACGGTACCATTGTACATGAGATCAAAGAAGTCAGCCGTTCTTACAAGGAAGCAAAGATGGCTCTGGATGTAGGCAAGATCTTCTTTGACGAGAGAGATATTATCGCATACAGTGAACTGGGAATCGGCCGTCTGATCTATCAGCTGCCCATTCCTCTGTGCAAAATGTTTATCCGTGAGATCTTCGGAGGCAAGAGCCCGGATGATTTTGATGAGGAGACCCTGACGACCATTTACAAGTTCTTCGAGAACAGCCTGAATGTGTCAGAGACCTCCAGACAGCTGTTTATTCACAGAAATACGCTGGTATACCGTCTGGATAAGCTCCAGAAGAGTACCGGACTGGATCTGCGCGTATTCGAAGACGCCATCACCTTCAAGATCGCGCTGATGGTTGTAAAATATATGAAATATATGGAAACTTATGAGTATTGATTTCTTGCGGAGCCATGAAATAGCGGAAAGTGAATGCTTGCAGTAAGAACACGTTATTTCTTTGGCGAGAAAGCCTCAAATGAGCAAACAACAAGTTAACTTGTTGTTTAGAAGAGCATCGTAGATGCGATTTTGCGAATGAGGCTCTGAATAGGGATCAATATGGTAGCACAAAGGCAGCAACTGTCCGCAGGGTGGGATCTTACGGGCAATAGAAAGGCATGATCATAAAATGACAAGAAAAGAAACACAAAGGCTGAAAAGAGAGCGGATCATTGAGGAAAACGGCATCATTTTCCTGGACAACGTCAGCAAGTCCTATTCCTCAGGTTCTCCGGCACTGAATGGTGTGTCGTTAAGCATCGGAAGAGGGGAATTTGTATTTATTGTAGGTGACAGCGGATCCGGTAAATCGACATTGATCAAATTACTGCTGCGGGAGCTTACAGCAACCAGCGGCAGTGTTTATGTTATGGGAAATGATCTGGCTAAATTAAAGCACAGGCAGATCCCCCGTTTTCGTCGTAACCTGGGTGTCGTATTCCAGGATTTCCGACTGCTGAATGACCGCAATGTCTATGAAAATGTAGCATTCGCACAGCGTATCGTAGAGACTCCCGTCAGCGAGATCCGCAGAAATGTCCTGCGATCCTGGCTACGGTAGGACTGGCAGGCAAATACAAAGCCAAGACCAAACAGCTCTCCGGCGGTGAGCAGCAGCGTGTGGCACTGGCCAGAGCGCTGGTGAACAATCCTTCCGTACTGCTGGCAGATGAGCCCACCGGTAATCTGGATCCCAATAATTCCTGGGAGATCATGAAATTGCTGGAGGAGATCAATGAGAGCGGCACCACGGTAGTCGTGGTCACCCATAACCGCGAAATCGTCAATGCCATGCAGAAACGAGTGATCACCATGAAAAAAGGCGTGATCATCAGCGACGAAGAGAAGGGTGGGTATATTGATGAAGATTAGTACACTTTTTATACGATCAAGCAGGGATTTGCCAATATTTTCCGGAATAAATGGTATTCCCTGGCATCCATTGCCACGATATCCGCATGCCTGTTTCTGTTTGGACTGTTCTACTCCATCGTGGCTAACTTCAGAATATCCTGAAGACAGCAGAGGAAGGCGTGTCCGTGACGGTATTTTTCCATAGTGATATGGATGACTGTGAGAGTCATGTAGAGGGACAGATTCCTTCCGAACAGCAGATAGAAGAGATTGGACAGGAGATTGCCAAGCGTGCAGAGGTATCCGAGGTACAGTTCCAGTCTGCAGATGATGCATGGGCAACCTTCGGACCGGATTATTTCGGTGAGGATTATGCAGAAGGATTCCCCGAGAATCCGCTGGCGGGAGAAGACACTTATGAGATTTTCCTGAGCGATGTGTCCATGCAGGATGCACTGGTGACCTGGCTGCAGTCCATTCCGCAGGTGCGTAAGGTCAATTATTCCGAGATGACGGCCAATACCCTGAGCGGACTGAATCTGCTGATCGCCTACGTGTCCATGGGTATTATTGTGATCCTGCTGGCAGTCAGCATCTTCCTGATCAGCAATACCGTAGCGATCGGTATTTCTGTCCGGTCTGCGGAGATCAATATCATGAAATATATCGGTGCCACCGACTTTTTCGTGCGTGCGCCCTTTGTGCTGGAAGGTATGCTGATCGGTCTGATCGGTGCGGCAGTACCGCTGGGACTGATCTATTCCCTTTACAATTATGCGTTGAACTATGTGATCAACCGTTTTATGGTACTCAGTGGCTTCCTGAATTTCCTGTCGGTAGACGAGGTGTTCCATTTCCTGATCCCGGTATCTCTGGGTGTCGGTGTGGGTATCGGTTTCCTGGGAAGTATCGCTACTGTAAGAAAGCATCTGCACGTGTAAATACAATTCCAGCATTCCCGGGTATTTGTCATGGCAGTACCGGGGTTCTGCACTGCATCATGACATTTTAAGAATGGAGACTAAATCAAATTGAATAAGAAGAAAAAAGGAATCCTTCTGGCACTTTGCCTGGTGCTGGCGGTCCCGGTATGCGGCAGCGGTCTTCCCGCGTACAGGCTACCAAGCATGTCATCCATTACCTCTGACAGTATCCGGGAGAAACAGGATCAGATCAAACAGGCGGAAAAAGAACGTGAACAGATGAAAAGCAATCTGAGCAACCTGGAGCAGATCAAGAAAGATCTGGGACACAAGAAGAGTAATCTGAAAAAGTTATGTAGCCCAGCTGGATCAGAATCTGAGCCAGATCGAACAGAATATTGCGGATCTGAAAAATAAGATCACAGCAAAAGAAGAAGAAATTGCAAAGACCCAGGCGGAACTGGATGCGGCACTGGAGAGAGAAGAAAATGCGCAGAAAGATGCCATGATCCGCCGCATAAGAATTATGTATGAGAAAGGGGATTCCTACATCCTCGATATGATGTTGAAAGCAGAAAGCTTCAGCGATTTCCTGAACCGGGCGGATTTCATGGATCTGATCATGGCTTATGACAGACAGCAATGGAAAGATTTCATGGAGAACCGCAAATATATTGAACTCTGCAAAGAGGAACTGGAAGCGGAGAAAGCCATTCTGGATGAGGCCAAGGCCGGCGTGGAACAGGAGCAGGCCAATATGGAGGCTCTGATCGACCAGAAGAGCCGGGATATCACCGCTTACGAATCCGATATTACCAACAAGGAACAGGCCATCAAGGAATACAAGCAGTCCATTGCGGATCAGGATGCGGAGATTGCAGCCCTGGAGGCTGCCATTGCCGCAGAGAAAAAGAGGATCCTGGAGGCCAGTGGTACTGTGCTGACCTACGATGGCGGTACCTTCAAATTCCCGCTGGCAACCTATACCCGGATCTCGGATGATTACGGCAACCGTATCCATCCGACACTGGGAATCGAACAGTTCCACAACGGCGTGGATTTCGCGGCGCCCAAGGCACGGCTATTTATGCGGCTTATGATGGACAGGTGGTGGCAGCCACTTACAGCAACACCATGGGCAACTACGTGATGCTCGACCATGGTGGTGGACTGTATACGATCTATATGCATGCCTCGGCATTATATGTATCCAAGGGTGATATTGTAGTCAGAGGAGAGACGATAGCCGCAGTGGGCTCCACCGGACGTTCCACCGGCAACCATCTGCACTTCAGCGTGCGTAAGGATGGAGCTTACACTTCCCCCTGGAATTACCTGTCGCAATAGTTCTGCAATCGCAGAGCGCGTGACTGCTTGCAGGCAGAGCGCTATGGCGATTACGCGCCGTGTTGCAACGAAAGCTTGGAAAATAAAGGAGAGTATATATGGAAGAAAATAAGCGCGAATTGGACAAATCTTGGAAATAACGGTGATTTATGGAGGAAAAAGGAATGAAACCACCACCGGAAAGGGTTTGTTCCTCCAGCGGCAAATTATCGTAGGATTCGCTGCGACTCTTTCTCGTGGTGGGGGCATCTTTATCGCTTTCAGATCCATCGTATCGTTACCGTGAAGGACGATGTGGCAGCACAGGTATCCTATGGAGAAGATTCCGCGGTCAATGCACAGACGATTAAAAAGCTGCAACTGCTGGAAGACACTGTGAAAGAGAACTTTTACTTGAGTGAGGTCACCAATGAACAGCTGGAAGACGGTATGTTCCGTGGCCTGATGGACTCTCTGGATGACCCGTATTCCGAGTACTATACTGCAGAGGAGCTGAACGAACTGACGGAACAGACACAGGGAATCTACTTATGGCATCGGAGCCTATGTCAGCATGGATTCCGATACCAATCTGCCGAAGATCAGCGGCGTGATCGAAGGAGCACCGGCAGCTGATGTGGATCTGCGTGCCAACGATATTATCTATGAAGTGGACGGTGTCTCCACTGCAGGTAAGACGTTGACGGAAGCGGTGAATATGATCCGCGGAGAAGCCGGCACCACGGTAGATCTGACGATTGTCAGACAGGGTGCGGGCGATTATCTGCACGTTACCGTGGAGAGAGCCAAGGTAGAGAGTCCCACCGTAAAATACGAAATGTTGGATGACGATATGGCATATATCCAGATCGTGGAATTCGACGATGTGACCATAGACCAGTTTACCGATGCACTGGCAACCGTGAAGGGCTCCGGCATGGAAGGCCTGATCCTGGATCTGCGGGGCAATCCCGGTGGAAGTCTGGACGCAGTGGTTAAAATTGCCAGAAAGCTGCTCCCGGAAGGCATGATCGTATATACCGAGGACAAGGCGGGCAAGCGCACAGAGTATACCTGTGACGGCAAGACTCCTCTCGAAGTACCGCTGGTGGTACTGGTGGATATGAACAGTGCCAGCGCCTCCGAGATTCTGGCCGGAGCAATCCAGGACTACGGCGTTGGAACCCTGGTAGGTACCACGACCTTCGGTAAAGGAATCGTACAGCAGATCATGCCCTTCACCGACGGATCCGCCATTAAGATCACCATCAGTGCCTATTATACTCCCGAACGGCCGCAATATCCACGGAACCGGTATTGAACCGGATGTGGAATGCGAGTTTGACGCGGATGCTTACTACAACAGTGATACCCCGATGGACAATCAGCTGGAGAAGGCAAAAGAGGTCCTGAAAGAATTAATGAAATAAAAGCTTGACAAAGCGCACAAAACTGTTTAAGATATAACCCATAAAAACAAAGGCGTTTTTACCGGATCGGTAAAAGCGCCTTTTTCTGTTATCAAAAATTCCTGCCCGGAACGTAGAATGGAGGAGCAAAATGATCAGACTGGAAAATGTATGTAAGAATTTCGGAGATCTCCAGGTACTGAAAAATGTCAATCTGGAAGTAAAAGAAGGCGAGAAGCTGGTTATCATCGGACCCTCCGGTTCCGGTAAATCCACCACCGTGCGATGCATGAATTTCCTGGAGGAGCCTACCAGTGGTCAAGTATATATTGATGGACAGAAGCTGACCCATGCGAACAAGACCAAGATCATCCGGGAGTCCATCTCCATGGTATTCCAGCAGTTCAACCTGTATCCGCATATGACGGTATTGAAGAACCTGACCATAGCACCCATGAAGCTGCATCACAAGAGCAAAAAGGAAGCCGAGGATCTGGCTTATCATTATCTGGATGTGGTAGGACTCAGGGATAAGGCTCATGTGTATCCCACAACACTTTCCGGCGGACAGCAGCAGAGAATCGCCATAGCGAGAGCCCTGTGTGCACAGACAAAGATCATACTATTCGATGAGCCGACTTCCGCACTGGATCCGGAGACAATCCAGGAAGTATTGGATGTCATGATCAAGCTGGCTAGAAAACATCACCATGGTAGTGGTTACCCACGAGATGGGATTCGCCAGACAGGTAGCGGACCGTATCGTATTCATGGCAGACGGACAGATCATTGAGGAAGGTACGCCGGATCATTTCTTCGACAATCCTTCCAACGAACGTGTAAAACAGTTCCTGGGCAAGATCATCCGTTAGACCGCAGATTACATATCATGGCGGTCTATCCATGAAGCCGCATATTTACAGCGTGTCAGTCAGAAGGCTTCGTGTTTAGATATATAGTTGAGGGAATTAAAGGAGGAGAAAGTTATGAAAAATCTGAGAAAATGGACTGCATTGGCAGCAGTCATGGCAATGACTGCAACTTTATTTACCGGATGCGGCAGCGCTGATGCCTCCGCTTCCGGGGCAACAGCACCTGCAGCGGAAAGTACCGCAGCAGCAACCACAGAAACAGGAGCGGAAGCTCCTGCAACAGACGGCGAGCTGGCAGCAGACGTACAGGCGATTGTAGACAGTGGCGTATTGAGAGTCGGTGTTAAAAATGCAGTAGTCGGCTTTGGCTTCCAGGATACCCTGACCGGTGAGTATTCCGGACTGGAGATCAGCCTGGCTGAGAAGATCGCAGAGAGCCTTGGCGTGGATGTAGAATTCACCGCAGTTACCGCAGCTACAAGAACCGAGCTTCTGGATTCCGGCGATATTGACTGTGTACTGGCTACTTCACCATTACCGATGAGAGAAAGCAGAGCTGGGATTTCTCCACTCCTTATTTTACAGACTATGTAACCGTACTGGTAGAGGATAAGAGCGGCATCACTCTCTGGCAGACCTGGTAGACAAGAAGGTCGGCGTATCCTCCGGTTCCACTTCTGCAAAGGCACTGGTAAAGGCTATGATCGAAGCCGGTCTGATCGATGGCAGCGGCTTTGATGCAGATACCTTTGATCCCGCACTGTGGACTACCGGAATCTCTTTCCAGCAGTATGATGACTACCCTGCAATCTCTACCGCACTGAGTGCCGGTGAAGTAGATGCCTTCTGTGTAGACAAGTCTATTCTGGCAATCTACAAGACCGAGGGACGTTCTTACATCGATGACAAGTTCTCCCCTCAGGAATACGGCGTAGCTACCACTAAGGGTTCCGGCCTCTCCGCTTATGTGGATGAGCTGATCCAGGGATGGTTGGCAGACGGTACCATTGACAGCCTGATCACAGAGAACGGATTAGAGTAAAAAAGAAAAAAGTAACTGGGAGGAAACACTATGTCTGGTATTATTTCAGCAAGAGCCTGGGGCAAGGTCTGGGCGTACAGGAGCACATTCCTGTTAGGACTTCTGAATACTGTGGAGACAGCAATTTTTCGCCATTCTGTTGTCACTGGTGCTGGGTGTGATCTTCGGCCTGATGGCGACCAGCGGGAAAAAGATATTGCAGATCATCAGCAGAGTCTATGTGGAGATCATGCAGAATACACCGATTTTGCTTCAGCTGTGTTTCTTCTACTATGCGCTGGCTTTTTCCGGTCACAGTATCGGAATCCTGCCGACAGGTATCGTTGCACTGGGCGTATACACCGGAGCCTATATGGCCGAGGTGGTGCGCGCGGGCATCGAGGCCGTCCCTAAGGGACAGTTCGAGGCGGCTGTGTCCCAGGGATTCACTTATGTGGAGCGGATGTATTATATTATCCTGCCCCAGAGCATCAAGATCATTCTGCCGCCCATGGTGAACCAGATCGTAAACCTGATCAAAAATACCTCCTGCCTGTATATTATCGGCGGAGCGGATCTGATCTCGCTGACTTACAGCTTTGTCACCGGTGAAAATACCGGCGGTGCTTATGCACCGGCATATCTGGTCAGCGGACTGCTATTTTTCATTATATGTTATCCACTCTCCAAGACAGCCAGTGTCTGGGAGATTCATCTGAAGAAAAGAGACCAACGGGTGACATTCCAGAGAACAGAAGGGAAGGTGACAGACAATGAGTAACCTGGAAGCAAGCTTTTCCATACTGGGACAGAAAGGTGTTATGGCCTACATTCTCAAAGGTACGGTATTCACTCTGATCATTGCGCTGATCGCCGTCGTGCTGGGAATCGTCATCGGTTCCGTACTGGCTCTGTGCAGGAATTACTGCACAAGCAAAACTACGAAAATATTTGGTATTATCGCCACCGTATACATAGAAGTGTTCCGAATACACCGTTGCTGCTGTGGATCTTCATCTGCCTGGTGTTCTGCCCCTGCCCGGAGCTGTTCAACCGGAAGCTGTTCGGGCTGACCACGGTAGAGACCAAGCTGTTGTTCAAGGCAGCAGTTGCTCTGATCCTGTTTACCTCTTCCGTTATTGCCGAGATCATCCGCGGAGGACTGAACTCCATCGCCCACGGGCAGTTTGAAGCCGGCCACGCGCAGGGATTCAATGTGGTACAGGTCATGATCTATATTATTCTGCCGCAGGCTTACCGCAATGTCATTCCTACCCTGTTGAGTCAGGTAATCACCACCATCAAGGACTCTTCCTATCTGGCAAATGTGGCGACTATCGAACTGATGGCCCGGACCAAACAGCTGCTTTCCGCAGCCAGCCGTTACAATGGTACTGGTAATGTAAACGTATCGGATGTATTTGTGCTGTTTGGTATGGCTGCATTGATCTATTTTATCATCAACTACACCCTGTCCTGCGTGGTACGTACCATGCAGAAACGGCGGAAGAGACCGGTACGTGTGACCGCAGATTAAACGAGAAAAGAAAAGAGGATATCCATGGAACAGTATGTGATCACGATTTCAAGACAATTCGGAAGTATGGGGCGATCTATCGCCAAAGAACTATCAGAAATCTGGGAATTGAATTCCTGGACAGAGATATTGTGGAGGCTACGGCGAAGCGCATGGGACTTCCGGTATCCGTCATCAGCGACGAAGAAGAGAGTATGAAGTCTACATTTCTTCCGGAGGCAGTATCCGCTCGGGATGGGAATGTCCAGCCTCAAGGATGAGATCTTTCTTACCCAGAAAAATATCATCCGGGATTTCGCAGCCAAGGATCCTGCATCATTGTGGGACGCTGTGCGGACTATATTCTGGAGGATATCCCGAATCATCTGAATGTGTATGTCTATGCCCCCGATGAGGCAAGGCTGAAAAACTGTGTGGAGAACCTGCAGATGGATCCCCAGACGGCAAAGAAAATGATGCGGGATGTGGATGCTGCCAGAAATCGTTACCACAAAGCCTATATTCCCGGCTGGCAGAGTGTCTTCTACCACAAAGATCTCATGATCGACAGCAGCCGGTTCGGCATCGACGGCACGGCAAAGATCTTAGCGGATATTGTCAGAAACCAGTGGGGCTGACGGTCCAAAGATTTTTGATCTGCGGAGACAGCGTGTCATAATCCCAGGTGCGGGAAGAATTGCTTACCCGATTGGGATCTTTGACGCAAAAGCCTGTGTCATCATAATCAAAGAGCAGGATATAGTGGCCGGAGGTGGTGAAATCCCCCGGTCGCATGCTGCACACGATAAGCTTGCCCTGATCCAGGGCTTTTTTCATACTGTTTTCACCCAGGGGAAGTTCCTTGCCGGACAGGCCGAGGGCAGGAAGCCCTTCGGTCCACAGGGACCAGCTGGTGCCATTTTCCGTATAATAACCGTTCTTTTCACAGTAGGAGGCAATCTCTCTCGGGGTGCCGTTCAAATCGTGGGTGAAATAGACATAGACCATGGACAGACAGGTGGGACCACAGCCGGAGAGACCGATGATGCTATCGCCGAAGGACTCATAGCCCCAGCGCTTGTCCCATTGCAGGAACAGAGGCACCTGTCCAATGAGAACATCGGAAGCAAGATCGATGGACTGTCCCAGATAATTTTGTCTGTTGGGGTAGTCTGCCACGAAATCCGCGGCTTCGGCATTATTTTGGGCAAGCTCGGCCAGTGCTTCCGTGATGCTTACGGTATCTGCGGTGGTAGAGAGACTTCCGGCAGCGTCAGATTCATTTTCTTCCCGCAGTGCAGCAAAATCATATTGGACAACCGGCAGATCATACCGGGCAGTCAGCTGATAATACAGATGATTGACGGCAGGAAGAATCTCATGGCCGTAATCCTGCCAGAAAGAGACTGCTGTCAGGAGCAACACGATGGCAAATGAGACCCGGAGGAAGCAGACTATGCGTTTTCTTCTGCGGATCGCCCGCTTCCTGCGGAGCATCTCCTGCCTGGAAATTCTGCGGCGGCGTTGTTGCACCGGAACCTGATAAGCTGCATTTACATTCATAGAAATCCCTCCCGTTAGAACCTTTTTTGACAAAATAACCGTCTTTTCTATAGAAAAGTATAAAGGATTGTCCCATAAAAAGTCTTTTAAGCAGTTTTAAGCTTTTTGACAGATATCTTTAAGAATTCATGAAGATATGTTACAATAAAGCATGAACCAAAATCATTCGGAAAGGGGAAGGGACCGATGATCAGGAGAAAATATGTCCCGCTGCGCATTGTGCAGCCGGGGATGATGATCGATCAGGCAATCATAGACCGTGCAGGCCGTGTACTGATCGCCAGACGTACCCGACTGGAGGATTTCCATATCGATGCGCTGAAGAAAATGGGGGTTACAGGAATCTATACCTGTGAGGGTACAGAGGATGTGAAGCCGGCGGATGCGGACAAGCCGCAGGAACTGCCGGAACCATTACAGAAAAAATATGAACAGGTGAAGGTGAAGGATCCTGCCAAGGTACAGATCTCAGAGAGCGTGCGAAGCCGCGTGGCACAGGGAGTGCAGTATTTGTATCAGGATACGCAGTCACCGGATTTTACCAATGCTTCCCGGAGTATTACGGATGACCTGCTGCGGGCTATTGAGGATAATGATGCAGTAGCAGTGGATATCGGTGCATTGAAGATCAGTGATGAGTACACTTTCAAACATAGTGTGGATGTGGCAACGATGTCCATGATCGTGGCGCAGAAATACGGACTGGATGACAAGCAGGTCTACGAGATCGGAATCGCAGGACTTTTACATGATATCGGAAAATCAAAAGTACCCAATGAGATCCTGAATAAGGCGGCGCGGCTGACGGATGAAGAGTTTGCCATTATGAAGCAGCATTCCGTGTACGGATATCGTATTCTGCAGTCTAAGGAAGAGCTGTCCATGGAGATCAAGCTGGGTGTGTTACAGCATCATGAGAAAATGAACGGAAAAGGATATCCTATATCCACGAACTCCCGGAGCATGCGATACACATGTCTCGATGTAAGGTCTCCGGATGTGAATTTTCTACGAAAAGTGATGAGTAGTTCTCGTCATGACAGGGGCCTACAGTCGACATCCATGTCGACAGTCGACATCCATGTCGACAAACATCTTCGACATGGCACCGCATACTCCGGGACGCGGACAAGGGCTATTAGTTTCGATACTTATTTTACTATATTTATGAAAAAAATTCTTAAAATACATTCCTTTTTTTCATAAATCCTTTATTTCCGCTTATTTTTTTCAAACCCCAGATTGTGTAAGAAAGAAAAGGGTATAATGGCAGTCAAAGCAGAAAGTACCTCCGGATTTCCAAGCTGCAAAAGGCGTTCCCTTGCTCCTTTTCCATAGATCAACACCGTTTTATTCTCCAAATCTATATCTGACGGCTTCAATGAGCACAATTCAGAGATACGCATACCGGTAGCAAATAGAAGTTCAATAACAGCGATATCCCGGATACTGCAACGAAGCTGGTACGCAGAAGCTGCGGTATTTTTTTGCTCATAAAGCGCAGATAGAAACTTTTGAATAGAATGGAAGGGAATTGTTTTAGGGAGCAGTTTTGCTTCCCGGAAATGCACATCCAGCTTGTTAAAAGGGTTTTCTTCCAATAAATCTTTGTATTCCAGATAATGAAAAAGGCTTTCAGACTGGCTATTTTTCTTTTGACAGTCTTAGGCTTGTATTGTTTATGCAAATTCGTAAGAAAGGAATCTAAAGTATTACGAGACAGATATTCCGGCAGATCACAGGAAAAGGTATCATATTGTTTCAGGTCTATTTTGTACGCTTTTAGACTTTTGATGTTCAGATGCTTCCGGTATTCACAGTATTCCAGATATTCAGTAATATAATTTCCTAAGGTGTTCATAAGCAGACGCTCCTTTGTTTTTGAATAAATTATGAGTGTCAGCTTATGATTTGTCTATTCATCCGTTGTTGCATTTAACGCTTAAAAATGGAGTTCCGATAGCTGACACAAGAACATAGAGGTGGAAGTACATATGTGATTGTGATGATAAACCGAAATACACATCTCGATTTATCGAAAAAACAAACTTTTTATTGACAACTGATAATCAATATCATAAAATATTTCAAAACACTTTATCACGACAGAGGAACAACGTGTTAAAGAAGCAACCGGAACAAACTTTAATTGCGGTGCAGAAGCACAAATGAGGAGGACAAATGTATAGTGTAAAAGGAAAGAAGTGGAACAGAAGGCTGAGCTTTCTGCTTGTTTTGGTACTGCTTTTTGGAGACAGCTCATTGCAGCACGTCATGGCGGCAGAGACCGGGACAGCAGAGACCCAAATAACAGAGCACCGGGTGGAAACAGAGGTTTCCGTATCCGGCGGCAATCCGGAGCAGACACCGGAACCGGAACAATCGGCAGAACCGGAACAATCGGCAGAACCGGAACAATCGGCAGAACCGGAACAATCGGCAGAACCAGAACAATCGGCAGGACCGGAACAGTCGGCGGAGCCGGAACAGACCATGGAACCGGAACAGACGCCGGAGCAGACACCGACTCCGCAGCCTGTGCCGACACCGGCCAGCGTATCCGGGAACGTTCCGCCCAGACAGCCGGAGAACTATTATCAGGATCCGGAACCGGAAAATTATGGTACGCTGGCAGCTTATGATGCGTACAGCCGAACCTACCATGTAGACGGTGACCGGTATGTGACAGTGATCGGCTACGATGGTAACAGCTATCTTGATGAGGACGGCAATCTGCAGCAGGCAGACAATACTCTGGTAGAGAGTGAGGTCTCCACCTATTCCTGTATGGAGATGCAAAAGCTACGTGAACAGTGCTGGAAGCTATCAGGCGATGCTTACAGTCGGAGCGGAGGAAGGTACAGAGCTACTGACCATTGCAAGTGACGACCATCTGCTGACACTGACTCCTGCCCGGGGAGATTTCAGTGACGGTATCGTAAATGACAATGCTATTCGTTACAACAATGTACTGCCGGATGTGGATTATCAGTACACGGTATTCGGAAACAGTGTGAAAGAGGACATCATCCTGTTGCAGAGGCACAGTCCACAGCTTCCGGTATCTGTTGAACACCTATGGACTGAAAGCCGCCCTGAGCGGCAACACGCTGTACCTCTATGAAGAGGGAACAGATCCCGAACAGGACGCAGTATTCGTTCTGGAGGCTCCGGAGATGGAGGACGCGGCGGGAGAGATCTCTTTCGGCGTGGAACTTCAGCTGGAGGAAAGCGGTGAAGAATCCACCTATGCGGTTACCGTTTCCGCGGACAGTGACTGGCTGGATGCAGATGACCGCGTCTATCCGGTACGGATCGATCCTACCGCTATTCAGGTAGGCAAAAGTGCGATCCATGTGGCCTGCGCTGAGCAGGGCAGCCCGAATTCCGTGATCGGAGATAATGCATATCCTTATGTGGGCTATGATGACGGTATCACCTCCGGAAATCTGGCAGGCTTCCACAGCAAACATTTAAATTGCAGATCTTATTTTGCCATTGATTATGATTTCTCAGCGCTGGCGGAGGAGCCGGAGATCGTCAGTGCGGCATTTCAGGTGACCCAGAAGACCCGCTGGAGCAAGGGCAGTTCTGAATTCGGACTTTTCGGAGTGGAAGAGCCCTGGCAGGTGGGAAGCCTTACCTGGAACAATCAGTTAAATTACAACCATTATTTTCTGGATAGCAGAACGGCTTCCACTACCCGCGGAGAGGCATTATCCTTCGATGTAACGGAAGAAGTCAGTGCATGGATCAACGGAACCGCAGAGAATCACGGACTGGTCATGAAAGCACTGGTGGAAGCACCCAACGAGACAGCGGGCGATGCCGGTGCCTCCATGTAGTGTGAGGTATTCTACAACAATTCCTCCGCATCCTATGCACCGAAGCTGATCGTCTCATGGACAGGAGATCTGACGGATCTGGCGAAGCTTACGCTGGATGATACTACAGTGGATGTTTACCCGGTCGTAAGAAGAAATGGGACAAATCCTGTGATACACTGGGAGTGGCAGCCCATGGACTGGCGAAGCCCGGCAGTACCGTGACCTACGAACTGGTCAACGGCACTACCGGAGAGACCGAAGCGCAGACAAAGCTTCTCTATCCGGATTCCGATGCTTATGCAGGGGAATATCCGGAGGCGATCGCCTATAAGCGGAGACTTTCCAACTGGCAGAGCGAGGTGTTTTCAGGATTACAGCCCGGACAGGTCTACTATGTGACGGCGACCGCTTCCTTTGGGGGCAAAAGAGGTAAGACCGTAGAATCCGACCGCTTCCCTGATCTATGAGGAAGGTGCTTTCGACCTGATGCCCAGGATCGCACAGCATTACGGTGTGGAACTGAATACGATCCTTGCCGACATGCGGATGCAGGACTGCCTGACCAGACAGGGCAACCGTATTTTCATCAGGGAACCGAAGAATACCACAGCTTACAGTTCCGGCGTGTTAAGTGAATATTATAAGGCGATCATTGACGGACTGCTGTTAGGCAGAGCGGAGAACTGTGAGTTCGGCTATGAGCCGGTGAACCTGAACACCGGTAATTTCTACATGGAACAGGCCGATGCCACGATCGCGGACATCGGCAGTGATTTTGCCCTGACCAGACAGTACAATGCAAAGGGTGCGGCGTATGAGGGAAGCCTGGGCTTCGGCTGGACCTTTGCCTATGATGAACGTATGGGAGAACTGGCCGACGGATCGGTCCTGTGGCTTAGAAATAACGGCGGCATCATCACGTTTACTCCGGCGGGAGAGGGATACACCTTGCACCGGTCGGATGCGACTATGGACTTTCAGAGACAGAGAACGGATATGTGGTAGAGATTCCGGATGACGGAAGCCGTCATGAATTCGACAGCTTCGGTCTGCTCCGTGCGGTGGAAGACAGCTGCGGTAACCGGACAGAACTGGCTTATGATGTGGATCTGTACCTGAAAAGCATTACCACACCCTCCGGAAAGGAATTCCGGATCGCGCTGGATGAAAAG
>VOFE01002044.1_pt1 | contig 30000 bp, 26 predicted proteins | sample 5384071 | NCBI WGS metagenome assembly VOFE01 (sample SAMN12384724, study PRJNA508395) | human gut metagenome | isolation source: healthy gut D | host: Homo sapiens
ATGTATCTGCTCGCCTGCGAGCGCGCGGGCTTTGCTCCCGAGGAATGTGCCGTGGTCGAGGATTCGCGCAACGGCTGCGTCTCGGGCATTACGGCCGGCTGCCATGTCTTTGCCGTACCCGATATCGTGCCGCTGCCGCAGGACGTGGTGGATGGCTGCGAGGCCGTGCTCGATACGCTGTTCGATCTGGCGGCGGCAATCAAGGCTGTGCGCTAGAAAATTGCGGCGTTAAAACGAGCGATTGCTCACGTTTGCGCTTAAGCAAAAGGGGCCCGGCAATGGTCGGGCCCCTTTTGCTTAAGCGGCGACTTAGCATACTCGCGGGCGTGCTATAGATACGCACCGAGGTTGATGGCCGTGGCGTCGGTCTGGCTGCTTGCCTGGGTGCTGGCGCGTTCCAGCAGGAACGGCCGCACGAGTTCTTGGCGGTTGATGTCCTCGATGGCCGTGACCGCGGTGACGGTGCGCGCGGCAGAGCTGACGTGGATATGCTTGGTCTTTGTCGGGACCTTGTTCTCGATTTGCTCCATGAGCAATTGAACGCCCTTGCGGCCAATCTCGTAGCCCGGGGGCGCTACCGTAGTGAGCGGGACCGATCCGCTCCAAGCGAGTGGGTTGCCATCGCAGCCTGCTACGCGTACTTGCCCGGGGACAGAGATGCCCTTGTCGACCAGTGCCGAAACGACACCCGAGGCCAACACGTCGGTCAGGCCGACGACAAAATCGGGACGTTCGTCCGCGGGGCGCTCGGCGATTTGGGCACCGATGCCGTAGCCGTCGGCAGCGGTATTCCATTCGCCGGCGTCGATGACTTCGATCTTGATATCGGGGTGCAGGGCGAGCGCCTTATGAATGCCAAGGACGCGCAGGGTGAGTTGCATAAATGCTGCTCGGCCGACAACGACAATATGGTGCGCGCCGCGGGCGATGGCAAGTTCGGCAATGATGCGACCCTGGGCCTCGTTGTCGGCCGCTACGTAGTAGCCGGGCTCGGAGCAATGGATGTCCAGATGGACGATCGGCACGGGCATCTTGGTCATGGCGGGGTGCCAGTCGGGGGATGCCATGGGCTGAACCATGACGCCGGACATCTGGGTGCCCATAAAGTAGCGCAGGTAATGGTCCTGGAGAATATCGTCGTTATCGGCGTTGGCGATGAGCAAGTCGTAGCCGTGCTTGCGGGCCTCGTTGTGGGCGCCGCTGGCGATTTGGAGCGAAAAGCCGTGATCGAGACGGGGGAGCACCAGGCCAAAGGACTTGGTGGCGCCGCCCGCGAGCTGACGAGCGCTTTGGTTGGGCAGGTAGCCCAGTCGATTGATGGTTTCGTTAATGAGCTTGAGGGTCTCGGGGCGCAGCTTTTCGGGGTGGTTGAGCGCGTTGGAAACCGTGCCCAACGAAACCCCAGCCTCGCGCGCGACGTCGCTGATTTTTACCTTTGCCATAGCGGCCCCTTTGATGCGTTTCAAGTACAAGGCAGATTGTAGCATCCCAAACCTACCAAAAAGGGACAGGTTTATTTTGGCAGGTTTTATCTGGGGAAACGCTGTTGCCAACGCGACCACCACGAAGGGGACAGGCACCTTTGTGGTGGTTTGGACCGGCTGGACGTGTGTACATCGGGTGGTATCTAAGTTGAGATACCACTTCTGGTATATCAGCTTGCGCTTGCGTGAGTACAATACTCGAACGTTGTACGTCTCAGCGCCCCTTGTGCGTGGACGTCTTGCAGTCACGCGAACGAAGGGATTTATCTTATGTGCGGAATCGTCGGCTACACCGGCTCTGATATTGCAAAGAACATCCTGGTCACGGGCCTCAAGCGTATGGAGTATCGCGGCTATGACTCCTCGGGCGTCGCGCTCGAGGTGGGCGAGGGCGCCGCGGCGCACCTCGACGTCATCCGCCGCGTGGGCAAGGTCGCGGGCTTGGAGAGCGAGCTTTCCAACATCGACAGCGACGCTACCTGCGGTATCGGCCACACCCGTTGGGCCACCCACGGCAAGCCCTCCGTCGTTAACGCTCACCCCCACACCAGCTGCGACGGTCGTATCGCCATCGTCCACAACGGCATCATCGAGAACTTCGCCGAGCTGCGCGAAGAACTGGAGGGCCGCGGCCACCACTTTAAGAGCGAGACCGATACCGAGGTCTTTGCGCATCTGATCGAAGAGGCTTATGCCGAGACGCACGACCTGATGGCCTCCGTGCGCGAGGCTTGCACCCACGTGGTCGGTGCCTATGGTCTGGCCGCCGTGTGCGCTGACGAGCCCGGCGTGATCGCCGTGGCCCGCAAGGATTCCCCGATCGTGGTCGGCGCGGGCGAGACCGGCGCCTATGTCGCCTCCGATGTCATCGCGCTCATCGACGCCACCCGCGATGTCGTGGTGCTCGAGGACGGTCAGTTTGCCAAGCTCACGCCCGCAGGCGTCGAGTACACCGACGAGGCCGGCAACGTTATCGAGCCCAAGGTCACCCACATCGACTGGGACCTGGACATGGCAGAAAAGGGCGGTTATCCCGACTTTATGCTCAAGGAGATCCACGAGCAGCCGCGCGTCGTGCGCGACACGCTGGTCGGTCGTATGACGCCGGCCGGCGAGCTCGACATCGACGAGCTGGGCCTTTCGCTCGAGGAACTCAACGACATCGACCGCGTCTACGTGATCGCTTGCGGCACCAGCTATCACGCCGGTCTCATTGCCAAGAATCTCATTGAGGGCTGGGCTCGCATCCCCACCGAGGTGGAGGCGGCCAGCGAGTTCCGCTATCGCAATCCCATCATCACGCCGACGACGCTCGTCGTGGCCGTGTCCCAGTCGGGCGAGACGGCCGACACTCTCGCCGCCATCCGCGACGCGCGCATCAAGGGTGCCAAGGTCTTCGGCATCACCAACGTGGTGGGCAGCCCCGTGGCGCGTGAGAGCGACGGCGTCATCTACACCAAGGCCAACAAGGAGATCGCGGTCGCCTCGACCAAGAGCTTCATCGGCCAGGTCGTGAGCCTCACGCTTTTGGCCCTGCTGCTGGCGCAGGTCAAGTACCGCTTGACCACCAAGCAGGCGCGTATGCTGTTCCGCGAGCTTTCCGATACGGCCGAGCAGATCCAGTGGATTTTGGATACCCAAACCGAGGCCGTTCATGAGGCCGCCCTGCTGTGCAAGGACGCGCAGTCCGCACTGTTTGTGGGCCGCGGCATGGGTGCCGCTATTTCCTACGAGGGCGCGCTTAAGCTCAAAGAGGTCAGCTACCTGCACGCCGAGGCCTACGCCGCCGGCGAGATGAAGCACGGCCCTATTGCCCTGATCGACCCGGGCTTCCCTGTCATCGCCGTGGCCACCAAGAGTGCCACCTACGACAAGACCGTGTCGAACCTCATGGAGTGCAAGGCGCGCGGCGCCAAGGTCATCGTCGTTGCCACCGAGGGCGACGAGGAGATCAACAAGATCGCCGACTGCATCGTCCGCGTGCCGGCAGTCCGCGACGTGTTCAGCCCCATCACGGCGAGCGTTCCTCTGCAGCTGCTCGCCCGCGAGGTCGCCATCCTGCGCGGCTGCGACGTCGACCAGCCCCGTAACCTGGCGAAAAGCGTCACGGTCGAATAATCGAGTTCCGCCGTTCTAGCGACTAAGGCCCGGCTCCGCATCAAGACGGAGCCGGGCCTTGTTGTATTTTCCCAGATAAAACCTGCCAAAATGAACCTGTCCCTTTTTGGCAGGTTAGCGGAGCTTGCTGGTCTCGAAGTACTCGGGGAACTGGTCCAGAACCTCGGTCTGGTTGCGGAACATCATGTGCAGGTGCTTGCTGACCAAAAAGCTCGCTTCGATGGGGTCGCGACCGGCGATAGCGCGGCGAATCTGCTTGTGCTCGTTCACGATGTCCTGATTGTCGAGAACCTGCGTGGCGGCGCGCAGCCAGCGGAAGCGCTCCAGGTCGGCATTGGTCTCTTCGAGCCACGACCACACGGTGCTGCGACATGCGATGCTAAAAATCATGTGATGCATGAGGTTGTCGCTCAAAAAGAAGCCGATGCGATCCTCTTCGGCCATGGCCTTTTCCTGCAGCGCGATGGCGCGGTCGAGCTGCTCGATGCCGGCCGACGTGGCGCGCGCACAGCACTCCACAATCACCTGCTTTTCCAGATGCTCGCGGATGTAACAGGCACTCTCGGCAAGGGTGAGGTTGATGGGTGAGACGTAGGTGCCGCTCTGGGGCACGGTGCGCACCAGGCCTTCCTGCGCCAAGCGAACCAAAGCCTCGCGCACGGGCGTGCGACCCATATCTAGGTCGTCGCAAAGCTGCTTGACGCCCAGCTTTTCGCCCGGCTTGTAGTCCAGGTAGACGATTTTGCGTCGAATGGTGTGGTAGGACTGGTCCTGTAGGCTCGTTTCCTGCTCGCCGACGTGCATCGATTCTTCCATAGCGCCTCGCAACTGTTCTATCAAACTCATATGTCAGTTGTTAATTATGCCGCGAATCAGCTCTCCGCGGTGGGTAATTCGGCTGTTGCCTGAGAACTATTGCGGCATCTTAGTCTGTGTTTGCGCAAGGCTGCGCTCAATGTTGCCGTATCATAAGCCGTCGCAAACGTGAAATAGAAAGAAGGAATCCCATATGCAACTGGCAAACATCGTACGCGAGCGCTGGAAAGGCGTCTTGTTCTGCCTGATCATCGCCATTCCCGCGACGTTGCTCGGCAAACAGATTGAGGTGGTCGGCGGTCCGGTATTTGCCATCCTCTTTGGCATGGTCCTGGCGCTCGTCTTTCCCAAGAATCGTCGCGAACAGCTCGCCGCCGGCGTTACCTATACGTCCAAAAAAGTCTTGCAGTACGCGGTTATCCTGCTTGGCTTTGGCATGAACCTCTCCCAGATTCTGTCCAAGGGCGCCCAGTCGTTGCCGATTATCGTGGCGACAATCTCGACATCGCTTGTCATTGCCTTTGTGCTCTGCCGCGTCATGAACGTGCCGGGCAAGATCGCGACGCTTGTGGGTGTGGGTTCGTCGATTTGCGGCGGTTCTGCCATCGCCGCGACCGCACCCGTCATCGATGCCGACGATCGCGAGATTGCCCAGGCTATTTCGGTCATCTTCCTGTTTAACGTTATCGCGGCGCTCGTGTTTCCGACGCTCGGCGGCATGCTCGGGCTGACCAACGAGGGCTTTGGCCTGTTTGCCGGTACCGCCATCAACGACACCTCGTCCGTAACGGCTGCGGCGAGCGCTTGGGACAGCATGCATCCCGGCGCCAATGTGCTCGAGAGCGCCACGGTGGTCAAGCTCACCAGGACGCTGGCCATTATTCCCATCACGTTGGTCCTCGCATGCTGGCAGATGCATCTGGCACGCAAGGCCGGTGGCGACGCTAAGAGCACGTTCTCGCTTAAACGCGCGTTTCCCATGTTTGTGCTGTTCTTTGTGCTGGCGAGCGTGATCACCACGGTGTTTCAGCTTCCTGTGTCCATCACGGCGCCCATCAAGGAGCTGTCGAAGTTCTTTATTGTGATGGCCATGGCGGCTATTGGTTTTAATGCCGATATCGTCGAGCTGGTCAAAAAGGGCGGCAAGCCCATCGCGCTGGGCTTTTGCTGCTGGATTGGCATTGCGTGCATGAGTTTGGGAATGCAGCACGTGCTGGGAATCTGGTAGAGAAGTAGCTTATTTGCGTGCTGGTGAGCGCATGCCTGCGGTGGAGCGATAGGAGCTCTTGCGGGTATGGCTTGTCCGCAGGTTTATAAGTCCCGAAGAGCTCTTATCGCCCCGCCAGGATGGCGATGCGGGGCAACACCTATACTCGCAGGACGGCGCTTTCTGCCCTATAGTGTTTGGTGAGCAATATCGTTCAATTTTGAAACACTCGGTCGTACGACCGTCGGCGGTTGCACGTCGCCGCGGACAGGGGCAAATCATGGATAGCGATGCCAAGCTGAACATCTTGACCGATGCCCTAGCTGCTGCCGGGGCCTCGGCATTGGCAATCGATGCGCGTGGGGACGTCGCGATCTCGACCATGAATGACGCGGCGCTTGAGCGGGATGTGGCGGCTTTTGTAGCTGAGCGCCTCGACCGTATAGGAGACGGCGCGCGTCTGGTTATGGGGCGTGCGGGTGCGCGCCTGAGCCTGACCGTTCGCCCCACCGACAAAGAGGGCGGGGGGCTTTGGGTCGTCGTGGTCCGCGAGGTGCGCGGTGCCGCGGCGCATGCGGGCATCGAGTGGCTCAACGCCGACGAAGTTGAGGCCCGCTACGAATCGAGCGCGTACGGCATCGTTGAGGGGGCGGCCTCGGTGGCTGCGCCGGTTGCAGAGAGTTACGCGCGCGGTGTGCCTCTTATGCTCGAGGGCGAGCTGGGAGCGGGTCAGGTCGAGATCGCCAAGCGCCTCTATCTGGACGGTCCTTTTGCCGATCAGCCCTTTGTTTCCGTTGCGCTCGATGAGCTCACCGAGCGCGGTTGGCGCCATGTACTCAAAAGCGTCGAATCGCCGTTGTTCCAAATGGGGCTGACCCTTTGCATTGAGGGCTGGAACGCGGTTGGCCCCCAGCGCCTCCGCGAGCTGGTCTCCACGATGACCGACACCGCGTTGGCGACGCGCTGCCATGTGGTGCTGACGGCGAATGACATGCCGGGCGGCGGCGAAAGTGATCAAGCCGCCTTTGTGACCGAGCGCTTCGCCTGTGCGGTGAGCGTCGCGCCGGCAATCGCCGAGCAGGGAGCCGCGTCGACGAAGGTCGCGCGCTATTTGGAATATCTCGCTGATGCATTTGGGACGGCAGCGCCCACGCTGTCTGCCGCGGCGACGAAGACGCTCGATGCTTACCGCTGGCCGCGCAACTATCTGCAGCTCCGCGAGGTCTCGGAACGACTGTATATATTGGTGGGGACGGGCACGGTGGACCGCGCTGTGGCGGAGGAAGTGCTCGCCCAAGAGGACGTGATTAAGACCGCAACCTTTGGCGCCCCGACGCTTGAAAGTGACCTGTATATCCTGCGACCGCTGGCCGATACCGAGCGAGATATCGCGCATCTGGTTGTAGACCATCTCCACGGCAACCGAACCCGTGCGGCGGAGGTGCTGGGCATAAGCCGTACAACGCTGTGGCGCTTGCTGAAGGACGATGACCGTTGAGCGAGGCGCCCGTGACCGCACGCGACGCGTGTGCTACAGTCCAAAGCGTTATTGTTTCGATTTGGTTACGGCGTGCGAGGGCATATGGCTGAGACTTCAAAACCGAGCCGCAGAAGGCGGAGTGCCGCGCCGGTCAACCGACGCACAACATCGGTGACGTGGGGCAAACACGCCTCGGGGTTTGATGGCTCGTTCAAGCGCACTAAATACGGCTATCCTTCGGCAAGCGCCCGCTTGGCAATGCAGGCAGAGTCCTCGCTGTGGGGCCGCAAACGCGTGGTGGGCTCAAAGCTCAAGCACGACGGAACGCTCGGCTACATCAGCCGCGGGGCGGCTCGCCGCAGCGGGCTCAATCCCGCCGGCTGGCATCGCTACGTGCCGATCGTGGCCGCCGTTGCAGTGATTGTCATCGCGCTCGCTGCGCTCGGATATGCCGGCGGTGGCGCCAACTTGGACGCAATGTTTAAATCGCCCGAGCTCGCGCATGTAGGTACAGAAGTTGTCGAGGGCGCTCAGGCCCAGACGAGCGTCGCGCCCCAGCGCGGTATCGTTGCGGCGGCCTCCACCATCGCCGATGTGCAAAAGGACGAAGACAAGCAAGGCGACGACGTCGAAACGACCCAGACAAGCGAAGCGACGACAACTCAAATATCAACATAGCTTGCCGGCAGAAGGGGACGTTCCTTTTCTGCCGGCAGTTTGGGACACTCCTGCGCTACCTAACGTACACCACGTTGTCGCGGCGCGGCTTTGCCTCGGGTAGCGTGTCCTCGGCGTAGCCCAAAATGCAGTTACCGACACCGCGCAGGCTGCCGTCGGCGGGCAGGCCCCAGCTGGCCAACAGCTCCAGGCCCTCGGGCGAGTCAAAGACCTCATGCGCGCGGTGAATCCAGCACGAATCGACACCCAGTGCATAGGCGGCGTTGAGCAAGTTGCCCATGGCGAGCGAGCCGTCTTCCAGATGGGTGGGCACGCTGCGGTCAACCAGCACCACCACAACGGTCTTGGCACCGTAGAAGGGGTCGCTGTTGCTGCCCATGACCTGGGCGTTGAGCTGTGAGAGACGCTCGACGGTCGCGGGGTCGGTGACGGCGACAAATGTCACCGGCTGGCGGCCCATGCCGCTCGGTGCATATTGGCCGGCTTCGATAATACGTGCAAGCTTTTCAGCCTCGACGGGACGATCGCTGTAGTTGCGGCAGCTGCGGCGGTGAATGAGTGCTTCGATAGTCTCCATGGTGTCTCCTTGCGGTGGCGTTGCAGATGCCCCGTTCATACCCGTCGGGCTCAAACGATAGACGGTCAATTGCCCGGCCAAAGGATAGATTCAATTGGGAAAGTAGGTTTGCATAAAAGTACCTTCAGAATGTGACAAACAAATGGGATGGTTAAACGTTTTATCCCGTCTACCCTGCGGTTTTTTACCACTTGCCTAAATGACGAACGCATAACCTCTGATAAAGGTTTTACTAAAGGAGTACCAACGTTTATCAATGCGCCGTGGTGGCGCCGGGCCAGGAGGTAACATCATGTTCCAGGCTGGAGATGTCGTCGAGACCGATTTCGAAGGATTTCTGAAGCTGCTGCGTTCCAAGACGCGCGCTTTCGTGTCGATCAACGATCACGAGTACTACATCACGCACACCGATGGCTATTGGCGTGTTCAGGATTGCGAGGCCCTCAACGACAAGGGCCACTTTACTGACTGTTCTGAGTTGGTCAACACGGTCTGCGAGGTCGTCGAGCTGCCGTGGATTGCCGGCAAGAGCCTGCATGACAGCTTCTCGGGCGCTACGGTCTATGAGGCCGTCGCCGCTTAACAGGCAATAAAACCCGATTTTCACGTGACCGCTGGCGCCGCCCCCGCGCCGGCGGTCTTTTTCTGCCGATAGGCCATAAAAATGCACGCATTTGCGGAGAGCCTGTTGACGATAGTCAAAACTCGGACTAATCTAGAGACACATAATTGGTCAAAAATCGGACAATTGAATGGTGGGATAGATGAATAGTGCGGTTACGCTGGTCGACTTCGATCGGTTGCTCAATGGACTCGACCATATCTATTCGGAGTTCTCGCGCGCCTGCGGCCTTTCGGACTGCGCCTATTGGATGCTCGTCGACACTAGCACGGCGGGCGGCAGTATTGCCGTAAGCCGTCTGACAAGCGAATGGTTCTACAGCAAGCAGACCATCAACTCGGCAATTAAAACCTTGACGGCGCGGGGCTTCGCAACGTTGGGGTTTGCCGAAGGCAGTCGTAAGAACAAGGTTGTGAGCCTGACCGAAGAGGGCAGGCGATTTGCCGAGCGTTATGCGCTGCCGGCACTCAAGGCCGAGCAGCGAGCCTTTGGCGCGCTTGAGCCATGTGAGCAGCGCGAGATTATGCGCTTGATCGGCAAATTCTCTCAGGTGCTCGGCGATGAGTGCGATGCCTTTAAGCAGCATATCGCTGCCGAGAGCCAAGCCGAGAATCAAGGTGAGGGGGAGTCGTGCGACTGTTAATGAGGTTTTTGAAGCCCTATCGAGGGCTTGTCGCAGTGACGCTGCTGGTGCTGCTGGTGGATAACGTCGGTACGCTGCTGGTTCCCACGATGCTGGCGAACATGGTCAACACCGGTATTACCACGGGCGATATCGACTACATTTTACGCAACGGCCTATACATGTTTATCGCGACCAGCATGGCTAGCGGCGGCACGGTGCTGGGCTGCTATCTTTCGGCGCGCCTGGCCGCCAACGTGGCTTGCGATATCCGCAATGCCGTGTACGACAAATCGCTCGAGCTCGCGGCCAGCGATTTTGAGCGCTTTGGCACCGGATCGATGATCACGCGCTCGCTCAACGACATCAACGTGATTCAGCAGGCGATTCTGCAGACGATTCAGCTGGTGCTGCCCGTGCCGTTTTTGGCTGTGGCGGGCATCATCTTCGCCTGGTTTATCGATCCCGCCATGGGCACGCTTCTGGGCGTAGTCGTTGCGATTGTGCTGGTGGCGGCGGTCTTTACGGTTGCCAACGCGGCGCCGATTTTTATGCGCCTACAGGGCTTTATCGACCGCATGAACGTGGTGCTGCGCGAGAATATTGTGGGCGTGCGCGTCATCCGTGCGTTTAACAAGGAGCGCCACGAGGAACGGCGTCTGGACGAGGTGTTTAGCGAATACGCCGCCAACGCCATCAAAGTCAACCACCTGTTTGTGGGCCTCGACAGCTCAAGCTTCTTTTTGATGAACATCGCCGAGGTGGCGGTGCTGTGGGTGGGCGGCAACCGCGTAGGCGCCCACGCCATGCAGATCGCGAGTATCTCGGCGGTGCTGGAGTATGCAATTCTGATCCTGTTCTTTGTGATGATGGCCCAGATGGTGGTGCTGACGCTTCCGCGTGCTGCCGCGTGCCTGAACCGTGCGCAGCAGGTGTTGGAGATTGAGCCGAGCATCGTCGATGGCGAGCGCACGCTGGATGACGGGGCGCGCGAGCCCCAAGACGAAGCCGATGCGGTGGCCGTGTTCGACCACATGTCGTTTCGCTTTGACGATGCCGACGAGGACACCCTGTGCGACCTGAGCTTTGCCTGCCGTCGCGGTCAGACGACTGCGATCGTTGGCTCGACAGGCTCGGGCAAATCGACGGTGGCAAAGCTTCTGCTGCGCTTCCACGATGCCACCAAGGGCTCCATTCGCCTGAATGGTGTGGACCTGCGCGAGCTTACGCAAGACGAAATCCGCGGGCGCATTGCCTATGTGCCGCAGAAGGCGTGGCTGTTCTCGGGCACGGTGGCGAGCAACCTTCGCTTTGGTAACGAAGGCGCGACCGAGGGCGACATGCTCCACGCGCTTGAGGTTGCCCAGAGCACCTTTGTACTCGACCAACCGCAGGGGCTCGATACCCCGGTTGCCCAGGGCGGTACGAACTTTTCGGGCGGCCAGCGCCAGCGTTTGGCAATCGCCCGTGCGCTCATGAAGCATGCCGATCTATATATCTTCGATGACAGTTTTTCGGCCCTGGACTTTAAGACCGATGCGGCCCTGCGCCATGCATTGCAAGACGAGACGCGCGATGCCGCGGTGCTCATCATCGCGCAGCGCATCTCGACGATCTTGCACGCCGACCAGATCGTCGTGCTCAAGGATGGCGAGGTTGTGGGTCTGGGCACGCATGGCGAGCTTATGGAAACCTGCGAGGTGTACCGTGCCATCGCGGAATCGCAGATGAAGGGAGGTGAGTAGCATGACCGAGGAGCTCAAGAAGCAGGGCGGCGTTGATGACGCCGCTGCCGCGGGACTGGTCGAGGAAACGGCTGCCGCGTCGACCGAGCTGGATGACGCCGCCAAGGCTGCAGCCGAGCGCGAGGCTCGCCGCCAAGCGCTCTACGAGGAAAACGAACGTGCCGAGGACGAGCGCGCCCGCGCCGAGGCAGAGCGTATGCGCGACGTGGACGACGAAGACGAGGACGAGACACCTCGGGATACCTGGGCGACGGTGCGCCGCCTGTGGAGTGAGGCTGCCGGCGACCATTGGCGCTTCTATATCGTGTTCGCGAGCATTGTGTTCTATGTCATCTTTAACACTGCCGCGCCGGCATATAGCGCCCGCGTGATCGATGAGCTGTGGGGCCACATTCAGGTAGCGTTTGTCAACAACGCCACCTTCAGCATCACCTGGGAGAACTGCGGCAGGACTATCTTCATCTACTTTTTGATTTGGACGGCCGCCGCTTCGTTCTACGCGCTCCAGAGCTTTTTGATGTCGAGCGTGGCCGAACGCCTCAATCTGCGCCTGCGCAACCGCATCGCGCAAAAGCTCAACCGTCTGCCGCTCGCCTATTTTGACGCGCATCGTCCCGGCGAGGTCGTCAGCCGCGCGACCAACGACCTGGACAAGATGTCCGAGAGCATGCAGCGCGGATTGCTGCAGCTGCTCGTGTCGATCGGCACGGTTGTTGGTGCTGTGAGCGTGATGTTCGTGTTCAGCGTGCAGCTTACGCTCGTCTTTCTGTTCTTTACGGCACTGTCGCTGCTGGTGACGAAGGTCGTCTCGCGCCGCACACACGATGTGACGGGCGAGCGCCAGGAGTGGGTGTCCAAGATTACGAGTGCGGTCGAGGAAGGCTATTCGGGCCGTCTGGTGATCCGCGCGTTTAACCGCGAACGTCAGAGCTCCGCTGAGGTGCACGAGGCTTCGAAGGAACTGGCTCGTGTGAGCACCAAGGCCGACTTTATGATCAATGCTGTCGGCCCCGCGGTGCGCTTTATCGGCCGTTTGGCGCAGATCGTTATTGCGCTTGTGGGCTGCAGCATGCTGGTTGCCGGTCACATGACCGTCGGCGTGTTCCAGGCGTTCTTCCAGTTTATCTACGAGGCGTCCGAGCCCATGACGCAGTTGTCGTTTACCTTCAACTCGCTGCAGAGCGCGCTGGCGAGTGCAGAGCGCGTGTTCGACCTGCTCGATGAGCCCGAGATGGAGGCCGATCCGCTGCCGGACAAGGCCGCCAAGCTGCCGGGTCGCGTGGAGGGCCGCGTCTCCTTTGAGCATGTGCGCTTTGGTTATTCGCCCGACAAGCCGCTTATGCGCGACGTGTCGTTTACCGCCGAGCCGGGCCAGAAGATTGCCGTGGTGGGAACCACGGGCGCAGGCAAGACGACGCTCATCAACTTGCTCATGCGCTTCTACGAGATTGACGGCGGGCGTATTACGCTCGACGGCGTGGATACGAGCCGCATGGATCGCGGCGAGCTACGGCAGCAGTTTGGCATGGTGCTGCAGGACGCCTGGCTGTTCGACGGCACGATTGCCGAGAATATCGCCTACGGCTGCCCCGAGGCAACGCGCGACGAAATTGTGGCCGCGGCTCGTGCCGCGCAGGTCGACTTCTTTGTGCGCACCATGCCGCAGGGCTACGACACGCACGTGGCCAACGATGCCGAAAGCATCAGCCAGGGCCAGCGTCAGCTGCTGACCATCGCGCGCGTGCTGCTCAACAACCCGGCGATTCTCATCCTGGACGAGGCGACGTCGAGCGTGGACACGCGCACCGAGCTTGCCATCGGCCGTGCCATGGACGCGCTTATGCGCGGGCGCACGAGCTTTGTGATCGCGCATCGCCTGCCGACGATCGTGGACGCCGACCTGATCTTGGTCATGGACCACGGCAACATTATCGAGCAGGGGCGCGCATAAGGAGCTGCTCGCAGCCGAGGGCGCTTATGCCGACCTCTATCTGAGTCAGTTCGCATAATGTGACAAGGGGGCAGCCTCTTTGTCACATCGAAAAGAAGGCGCGCCGGGGATGAATTCCCTGGTGCGCCTTTTGCGTTGATGCCGATGCCGTTTTGTGTCGCTTGCGTTCCTAGCGCTCGTTCACGAGCTTGGCGACGAGGGCCTTGAGCTCGGCCACCTCTCGCTCGAGTTCCTTGACGCGGCGGGCATTCTCGGTGATGCCTTGACGGTTTTGAGCAATGGTTGTCTCGATGACGACGCCCATCGTCGGGCATGTACTCGCGATGCTGCTTGGCATCGAAGTTCTCCTCGAACACGCGGCAGCCGTTGCGCTTGATGATGCGTCCCGGCACGCCCACGACGTGGTCCAGTTGTCGGCAGGCCAGGATAGGACGACAACCAGACCGTTTTTGCCGCGGGATCTTGACGTTGTTGCCGATGCGGATGTTGCCGAGCACCTTGGCGCCCGTGCCCACGGTGACGTTATTACCGAGCGTTGGGTGGCGTTTGCCGGTCTCGTTGCCGGTACCGCCGAGCGTGACGCCCTGGTAGAGCACGCAGTTTTCGCCCACAATGGTGGTCTCGCCGATGACGACGCCCATGGCGTGGTCGATAAAGAAATGACCGCTTGCCGATCTGTGCGGCGGGATGAATTTTGACAATCTTCCGTTCCAACAGGTGTCAGTTATGCAAACTTGCTGATCGCGATGGGCGTCGCCCCGACCCTCGGCTTCATCTTCCTCATCGTCTTCATCGAGACCGGTGTGGTCTTCTTCCCGTTCCTGCCGGGCGATTCCCTGCTGTTCGCGGCCGGCTTCTTCGCCGCGCCCGACGCGAAGACCGGCGTGTCCGCGCTGCCGCTGTTCGCGCTACTGCCGGTGGTCTGGTGCGCGCCGATCATCGGCGACCAGTGCAATTACTGGATCGGCCACTTCTTCGGCCGTCGCATCCTCGAATCCGGCAAGGTCAAGGCCATGACTCCGGAGCGCATCGAGAAGACTGAGAAGATGACAACTGTGTATGTAAGGAGCGACATATGACTGTCGAGAAGAAGGATATCGATTGGGGTAGCCTCGGCTTTGGCTACATGAAGACCGATTACAGCTACGAGGCTCATTGGAAGGACGGCGAGTGGGACGAGGGTGGCCTGACCACCGACCACACCCTGCATGTCTCCGAGTGCGGCGGCATCTTCCATTACTGCCAGGAGGTCTTTGAGGGCCTGAAGGCCTACACCGCCGAGGACGGCAGCATCGTCTGCTTCCGTCCCGACATGAACGCCGAGCGCATGTACAACTCTGCGCAGCGCCTCGAGATGCCCCCGTTCCCCAAGGACAAGTTCGTTGAGGCCGTCAAGCAGGTCGTCTCTGCCAACGCCGCCTGGGTTCCGCCCTTCGGCTCCGGCGCGACCCTGTACGTGCGTCCGTTTATGATCGGTTCCGGTGACGTGATCGGCGTGGCTCCCGCTCCTGAGTACACGTTCCGCATCCTCGTGACCCCGGTCGGTCCGTACTTTAAGGGTGGCCTCAAGCCCGTCAAGCTGCGCGTTTCCGAGTACGACCGCGCCGCGCCGCACGGCACCGGTAACATTAAGGCTGGCCTGAACTACGCCATGTCCCTCAAGCCCACGATGGAGGCTCACCGTGAGGGTTATGCCGAGAACCTGTATCTCGACTCCGAGTCCCGCACCTATGTCGAGGAGACCGGTGGCGCCAACGTCCTGTTCGTGAAGGAGGACGGCACCCTCGTCGTTCCGCAGTCGCACACTGACTCTATCCTGCCCTCCATCACCCGTCGCTCGCTCGTTCAGGTTGCTCAGGACCTGGGCATGACCGTCGATCAGCGCCCCGTCGAGTGGGCCGAGGTCAAGGCCGGCACCTTTGTGGAGTGCGGTCTGTGTGGTACCGCTGCCGTTATCTCCCCGGTGGGCGAGATCGACAACAAGGTCTATGGTGCCGACGAGACCGTAACCTTCCCGGCTGGTTGCACCGAGATCGGCCCCGTGATGAAGAAGCTTCGCGAGACCCTGACTGGTATCCAGTCCGGTGCTGTCGAGGATAAGCACAACTGGGTTTACACCGTCGCGTAATTAGCCTTTCCTGTCCGGGCGGAGAGCAAGTTCCCTCCCGGCGCGTCCTCGGACATGCAAGAAGCCCTCGCTGCGCACTTCGTGCGGCGAGGGCTTCTTGCGTCCTGCGGAGTGCGCCGGGAGGGAACTTGCCTCCGCCCTGCGGGTTCGGCGTTGTCACAACAGGCAATAATTAATCTGATTAAAGATGGTGCGCGGCCTATTGTCCGCGCGTTGTGCGTGGATAATAAAAAGGGTCCAAGGTTTGTGCCTTGGGCCCCAAAGGGTTGATGAACTGGCTTGAGACTCGGCCGTGATTGTTAGAACTTGACGGTCGGGGCCTGGCGGGCGGCCTCAGCTGCCTCGAAGCCCTGGCGCTCCTTAAACTGGAAGATGCCGGCAAAGATGACAGCCGGGAACGTCTGGATAGCGTTATTGTAGCTGAGCACGCAATCGTTGTAGCTCTGGCGTGCGTAGCTAATCTTGTTCTCGGTATCCTCGAGCGATGCCTGCAGCTGCGTAAAGTTGGTGTTTGCCTTAAGATCGGGATAGGCCTCGGCTACGGCGAAGAGCTGACGCAGCGCACCGGTCAGCACGTTGTCGGCTTCCATCTTGGCCTCGGGCGTGGTGGCCTTGACGGCGGTGTTACGCGCGCTGATCACGGCGGAGAGCGTCTCCTGCTCGTGCTTGGCGTAGCCCTTGACAGTCTCGACCAGGTTGGGGATCAGGTCGTTGCGGCGCTGCAGCTGCGTATCGATGTTCTGCCAGGCGTTATCGATGCGGTTACGCTTGGTGACCATGTTGTTGTAGATGCCGGCGATGGCGCAGACAATCACAATGACAACAACGATGCCGATGATGACGGTAATCATGATGTCTCCGTTTCGAATGGCCGCGGCGGCATGCGCCAGCTGCCGTTGGTATAACGCTACTAGTATACCCGCAACGTTTTGCCGTGCCGAACTTTCCGGCAAGCGTTATGTTTTCGGCGGGGTCGGCACCGGGGCAAAGCGCGCGAGGTACAGGTGTAAGATATGCGACAGATTGACGAGTGTTGTCTTTGCCCTGAGGATGGCGATACCAGTGGACCTTCGCATTAAGAAAACCTACCGCGCCCTGTTCGATGCCTTCACCGAGCTTCTCGAGGAGCATCGTTTTGAGGACCTGACGGTTGCCATGCTGTGCGACCGCGCCATGATTCGCCGCACGACGTTCTACAAGCACTTTCGCGACAAGAACGATTACTTTGCCTTTTATATCGATGAGCTCATGTCGGGCTTGCCGCAAAAACAGCCCGATGAGGCCGGCGCAGTGTCTGCCGAGGACGTGCGCGCGCTTCGACACGCGATTTTGGACGATGCCATGGATTTGATTCTGGCGCACGAGCAGCTCATGGATAACATTTTGGCAAGCAGCATGTCGGGCATGTTGACCAACGTTATTTGCGACCGCATTGCCCGCTCCATCCGCGAGCGTGTGATGAACGTGCTTGCCGAGGATGCCCTGGCCCCCGTGTCACTCGAGACGACGTCTGAGTTTGTCGCCGGCGGTATTATTCGACTTTTCACGATATGGTGGGAATCGGGCCACGATTTTGAGCGTCGACCTGAGATGGCCGACGTGGTCGATGCACTGTTTGAGCGGACCATGACGCCGGTGCATCACTAAAAGTGGCGGAGAGAGGGGGATTCGAACCCCCGGAACGCTCTCGCGCTCAACGGTTTTCAAGACCGCCGCATTCAACCGCTCTGCCATCTCTCCGTGAGTCGTAATGATAGCATCGTTTTGAATTTGCAACAGGGAAGGCGAACGATGACGATCACCGAAATCGACGAGAAGTTCATGCGCGAGGCGTTGGCGGAGGCGCGCGCCGCCGCGGCGGTGGGCGAGGTGCCCATTGGCGCTGTGGTGGTGCGCGACGGCGAGATCGTCGCGAGGGCGCACAATCGGCGCGAGCTCGACCAGGATCCTTCGGCTCATGCCGAGTTTGCGGCCGTGTGCGCCGCTGCCCAGGCGCTTGGTCGCTGGCGCCTTTCCGATTGCACGGTCTACGTGACGCTCGAGCCATGCTGCATGTGTGCGGGGCTTATGGTTAACGCGCGCGTGGGGCGCTGCGTGTATGGCGCGGCTGATGCCAAGGCGGGCGCGTTGGGATCCCTATACGATTTGAATGCCGACTCGCGCCTGAATCATCGGTTTAACGTGACGGCTGGGGTCCTGGCGGATGAATGTCGCGAGCTGCTGAGTAACTATTTTGGCGGTCTGCGCGGTGCGGGCGGCGCTGATTGCGGTTGTGGGGCCGATCTTGAAGCGCACGCCGCTCACGCCGCAGCGCTTGCAGGTGCCGGTGAGGATGCTGGCACGGAGGTTGACTTTGGTCCTGCGTGCCGCCGGCCCCGCCGTGTGCTGCTGGCGATCGACTCCTTTAAGGGCAGCGTTTCGAGCGCGCAGGCAGAGGCGGCCGTTGCCGAAGGCGTGCGCCGTGTGTGGCCCGATGCCCAGGTGGCCGCGTTGCCGCTGGCAGATGGTGGCGAGGGGACGCTCGGTGCCGTTGCTGCGTGCGGCGGTGAGATTGTGACCTGCGATGTCGCAGGCCCCTTGGGCGACCGCGCGTCTGCCCGGATGCTGGTGGACGGCGAGCGCGAGTCCGCGGTCATCGAGATGGCCGAGGCGGCGGGTATTGGGTCCTCGCCCTGTACAGAATCGGCGGCGCTTGCGGCTTCGACCTATGGCGTGGGCGAGCTCATGCTTCGCGCGGTTCGCACGGGCGCAAAGACTATCTATATTGGCTTGGGCGGCAGTGCCACCAACGACGGTGGCGCCGGCATGCTGCAGGCGCTGGGCGCGCGTATGGTCGATGATCAGGGGATGCGATGTCGCCCCCGGTCTTGCCGGCCTTGAGCAGGTGGCGAGCGTTGATTTGGCGCCAGCGCTGCAGGCTTTGGATGATGCTCGTATCGTTGTGCTTTCCGATGTCGAGAATCCGCTCGTGGGGCGTCGAGGCGCACTGGCGGTGTTTGGCGGGCAGAAGGGCCTGCCGGCGGATGATGCCGAGGCGCTGGGCAAGTACGACAACTGGATGGTCGGCTACGGTCGCCTGCTCGATGCTGCGATTGCCGGAGCTCGAGCCCAGGGTTTGTTGCGCACACCCGAGGGCGCACGGACATTTGGCTCGGTGCTCGGTGTGCCCGGCGCGGGCGCTGCCGGTGGCTTGGGCGCGGCGTTGCTGGCGCTCGGTGCGGAGCTGCGCTCGGGTGTAGAGACGGTGCTCGATCTCGTGGGGTTTGACGAGCGCGTGCGCGATGTCGACCTGGTCATAACGGGCGAGGGCAATATGGACGAGCAGTCCGCTGCCGGCAAGGCGCCGGTGGGCGTGGCCCGTCGTGCCAAGCGCTATGGCAAGCCGGTTGTTGCCGTCGTGGGCGGTCGTGCCGACAACCTGGATACGGTGTATGGGCGGGGCATCGACCTTGTGCTGCCGATCTGTCGCAAGCCCATGCCCCTCGACCAGGCGCTCGGTGTGCAAGAAGCCACAACCAACCTCATCTGCGCCGGCGAGTCTGCCGCCCAATCCTACGACCTCGCTCGCCTCTAAGGCCTATCTCCTATAAGTTGCGGTGAAATACGGAGTGTTTTTGCCTTTAAGGTGCCAATTCAGTCCGTATTCCACCGCAACTTCGAGAACGTCCATTCGAGGTTGGCTGCCTTGGGTCTTGGGTCGGACCGTTTGCCACGAAATGCGACCATCTACTACGTTAAACCGGCCACCCTCGACCATTCCGGAATTTGCAAAAACAAAACCGCAGGTAGAAAGCTTGCCGATTTTCGAAAAAGTCGGCTATGGTTGACCCCTGTGGCCTAAACGTAGTAGATGGGCCCTTTCTGTGGTGCGGCACCAAGCCGGTCATTTTGGGATGGGACTATTTTGACTACTCATTGGCTGCTCTGGCAATCGGGCTGCAAAAGTAGTCAAAAAAGCTCCGTCCCAAATTAGCTAGCTTGCTCTGGCGGGCGGGAGCAGGTAAGATATACCGAGCGCCTAGCGCGTTCGATGGGTTCGGATGACGACATGTTCCGAATCTGGTCAGGTCGGAAGGAAGCAGCCATAAGGAGCCTCTGTCGGGCATCCGAATCCATCGAGTGCGCAGGCGTTTTTGGTGCCGCGACTACCCGCGAGTGCCGGCAGGGCGCTTGGTGTCTCGCTGGTCCTCGGCTTCGCCTGCGGGATCGCTCGACTACCAAGCGCCCTGCCGGCACTCGCGGGTAGCCGACCAAAACCGCCTGAAGGGTCACATTTATCTGAATAGTTTAATCCCGTGCCTTTTGCTGCTCGCTGGCGTTGTCTGGGCATTGATGGCTACGTAGTTTAAGAGGCGGCGGTGCTGTTGTTTGAATTTTTGCAGTTAAAGAGGTCCGTTTCCCTAGGTGGGGAAACGGACCTCTTTGTCTCTGGGCTTGTGGATTGGCGAAGACAATAACCGCTGGCAGCTATTTTGAGTTCTTGATGCGGCGTGTGGCAGTGGCGGTTATTCCGAGGCCTGCGGCGGCGACTGCTACGAGTGCGATTGCGCTCGGTGCTGTGTCGCCCGTGTTTGCGAGCTTGCCGGCGGTCGTATCTGCTTGCTTGCCGCTGCTTGTGTTCGCTTGCTTGGTGGAGCTTGGTAGGGCGTCTTTGCCGGTTGCAGGTGAGCCAACGGGCGGTGTCGCCTCGGCGGGTTGCGCTGAGCCGGAGGGAGGCACTGTCTCGGTCGGTTTCGCTATCTCGGGCGAGGTGGCCTTGTCTGCCGCGGCCTTTGCCTCTTCGTATGCTTTGCAGGCATCGTCATAGGCCGCTTGCGCCTTTTCCAAATCGCCGAGGAGCGCATCTCGCTTGGCTACGTCCTCATCGATGTGGGCTTTGGCTTCCTCTGCCTCACTTTCGAAATACTGAACCCGTTTTTCCTGGCTTTCGAGCCGGCGTTGGCAGCGGTGAAGATCATCTTCACAAGATTTTTCTCGCCTTTCTGCCGACATGATCTCACCTTGCAACTGCTTAATAGTTTCGTTAGAAGCTCCGTCGTCGATTGCCTTATTTAATTCTGCCTGAAGGCCGCTTGTCCGGTTGTGGGCCTCATCGTATTTGGCTTGGGCTGCATCGACGTCCGCTTGCATAGCGGGAAGGGGCTCCCTCCGTTTGGCGGCTTCCGCCACCACCATGTCGTAGATCTCTTGAAAAGCGGCAATGTCATCATCGATTTCCGCAAGTTTCTCGGGACTTGCGGCGTCTTTTGCGGCCTCGAGGGTTTTGAGCGCTTCCTGCATGGCTGCATACGCTTTTTCTTTTGCGGCGGCCGCATCTTCCGTCTGCAAGGCAACTGCACCGGTGGGGGAACTGGTTTCCGCCGCCATCGCCGTTGCGGGGGCGATTCCCGCGACAAGTGCCGCGGAAAGGGCGATGCCCATGGTTGCTCGTCTTGCTCTTCTTGCGAGAATGTCGTTCATCTCGGCACCTCATTTCAAGGGTCGGCGACTAACTTGGTAGCACTAATGTAAATATACCATGCTAGTTGACCCGACACTGGCTGGGTGTGCGCGTATACCCCTCTGAAAACTGAATCCCGTTAGAAATGACGAGTTGTTTACGCTTCTTTTGGGGTGGCGGTACTATCATGGTTCGAATTGAATGTGGATGATGATAGGGAGCGCCTATACATGATTGAGCTGCTCAGGCGTTTTGGTGGTAAGTTTCGCCGGTATATGGTGATTGGCCCTGCGTGTAAGCTGATCGAAGTGATCTTTGACCTGCTGACGCCGCTGGTGATTGCCCAGATGATCGATAAGGGTATTGGCGCACACGATGTCAACGCCGTCGTCCACTACGGTATGCTGCTTGGCGCCATGGCTGTGATCGGCATCTCGTTTACGCTCGTCTGCCAAAAGATGGCGGCGCTCACCTCGCAGGGCATGGGCACCGATATCCGCGGTGCGCTCTACCAGCACATCAACAAGTTGAGCTATGCCGAACTCGACCGCTTTGGCACGCCGTCGCTTATCACCCGCATCACCAACGACGTCAACCAGGTGCAGCTTGCCGTGGCGCTGGGCGTGCGCATGCTCATCCGCTGGCCCTTCTTGGCGGTGGGCTCTATGTGCGCGGCCCTTGCCATCGACCTTAAGCTCGGCATGATCTTTTTGATTTGCACGCCCGCCATTGGCCTGGTGTTTTGGTTTGTCATGGCGCGCTGCATTCCGTACTACAAGCAGCTGCAGGCAAAGCTCGACCGCATCGCGCTCATTTGCCGCGAGGGGCTTTCGGGCGCCCGCGTGGTTCGCGCCTTTGTGCGTGAGGACCACGAGCGCGAGCGTTTTGCCCAAGCCGCCGATGACCAGGCCAATACCGCCATCGCGGTGGGCAAGCTCTCGTCGGTTCTCAACCCCGTGACGTTTTTGGTGATGAACCTGGGTGTGTGCGCCATCCTGTGGGTGGGCGGCATTCAGGTCAACGCGGGCGAGCTCACGCAGGGCCAGGTCATGGCGTTTGTGAACTACATGACGCAGACCCTGACCTCCATCGTGTACGTCGCCAACCTGGTCGTGGTCTTTACCAAGGCAAGCGCCAGCGCGTCGCGTATCAACGAGGTGCTCAATTGCGTGCCGAGCATCGCTGACGAGGGCAACCAGCCGGTCGCGCTGCCTGAGCCGAGCGACCTGACGGGTGGCGCTGTTCCGGTCCCTGCGCTGAGCTTTGACCATGCGAGCTTCTCGTTTGGCGCCGGCGCGGCAAATGCCGTGAGCGATGTGACTCTGGAGCTGCCGGTGGGCAAAACCCTCGGCATTATCGGCGGCACGGGCAGCGGTAAGTCGACCCTCGTTTCGCTTATCCCGCGCCTGTACGATGCGGGCGTGGGCAGCGTGTACGTGATGGGCTCCGACGTGCGCGCCTGGCAGCTCGACCAGCTGCGCCACGTGGTCGCGACCGTTCCGCAGCGTGCGTCGCTGGTGAGCGGCACTATCCGCAGCAACCTGACCTGGCGTGACGAGTCGGCGACCGACGAGGAGCTCTGGGCAGCGCTCGATATGGCGCAAGCGAGCGAGTTCGTGCACAACAAGCCCCAGGGCCTCGACGCCCCGGTCGAGGCGGGCGGCAAGAACTTCAGCGGCGGACAACGTCAGCGCCTGACCATCGCACGTGCCCTGGTGGGCGCTCCGCAGGTCCTGATCATGGATGACTCCGCGTCGGCGCTCGACTTTAAGACTGACGCGGCGCTTCGCCATGCCATTCGCGAGCGCAGCGTGCGCGGTGCCGCCGAGGGCGGGCTGCCGCTGACGACTGTCATCGTGAGCCAGCGCGTCTCGACCGTGCGCGATGCCGACATGATCTGCGTACTCGACCACGGCTCGGTTGCGGGCCTGGGCACGCATGACGAGCTGTACGCGACCTGCCAGCTCTATCGCGAGATCTGCCAGTCGCAGCTGCGCCGCGAGGAGCTCGAGGGCCAGCAGGGGAGTGCGGCGCCCACGTCCGTCCCAAGTCCCGCGTCCGCCCCGGCTGCCCCGGCATCCACTTGCGCAAAGGAGGGCTGCTAAATGAATCCGTACACTTCCTCCGGTTCGGTCGCCACGATGACGGCCAACGTGTCCGGTAACGATAACCTCAACGACCTGGGCGACGGTCCGCGCCAGCCCGGCGATCCCGAGCGCTATCCCGTGGGTGCGGTGACCCGCCGCCTACTGGGCTATGTTCGCCCGCATCGCATTTCGTTTGTAGCGTCGTTTGTGAGTGCCGCCGTCTCGGTGATCTTGCAACTCTATACGCCCATTCTCATCGGCGAGGGCATCGACCTTATCGTCGCCGCCGGGCAGGTGGACTTCGACGCGCTGCTGCCGCTTGTTACCAAACTCGCGCTCGTCGTGGTGGGGGCCGCGGCCTTCCAGTGGCTACAGGGCTATTGCGTTAACCGCCTGTCCTACGAAACGGTGCGCGACATGCGCGTGGAGGCGAGCGATAAGCTCAGCCGTATGCCGCTCAGCTTTATCGACAGCCATGCCCACGGCGACCTTATGAGCCGCGTGGTCAACGACGTCGATCAGGTGGGCGACGGTCTGCTGCAGGGCTTTACGCAGCTCTTCACCGGTGTTATCACCATCGTGGGCACGCTCGCGTTTATGCTCTCCATTAACCTGACCATGACGCTCGTGGTGGTACTCATCACGCCGCTTTCCATTTTTGCAGCTGGTGCTATTGCCAAGCTTTCCAACAAAAGCTTTACGGCACAGCAGCGTATTCAAGGGCAGCTCGGTGGTCATATCGAGGAGTACGTAGGCGAGCAAAAGCTTGTCGACGCCTTTGCCTATGGCCCTAACGCCCAGCAGCGCTTCGATGCCCTCACTGCCGAGCTCTACACCGCGGGCGAGCGCGCGCAGTTTATGGGTTCGCTCTCCAACCCCGGTACGCGCTTTATCAATAACATCATCTATGCCGTGGTCGCTGTGATCGGCTGCGTGGGCGTGATCACGGGCGTGCCCGCGGCGCTTACGGTGGGCGGCGTGCAGATCTTCCTGTCCTATGCCAACCAGTACACCAAGCCGTTCAACGAGGTCACCAACGTCATTACGCAGATCCAGACCGCGTATGCCTCGGCGCGCCGCATGTTTGCGCTGCTCGATGCGCGCGAGCAGGAGCCCGACGCGCCAGATGCCGTGGAACTTGCCGCACCGCAGGGCGAGGTCGCCCTTGAGCATGTGGACTTTAGCTACGTGCCCGACCGCAAGCTGCTTCAGGACATCTGCATCGAGGCTAAGCCCGGCATGCGCTTTGCCCTGGTCGGTCCTACGGGCTGTGGCAAGACAACGCTCATCAATTTGCTGCTGCGTTTTTACGATATCGATGCCGGTCGCATTGCGGTCGATGGCCGTTCCTCGCGTGATTACACGCGCGCAAGCTTGCGCCGCGCCTTTGGCATGGTGTTGCAGGACACTTGGCTGTTCGAGGGCACGGTGGCGGAAAACATCGCCTACGGCTGTCCCGACGCCACGCGCGAGCAGGTTATCGAAGCTGCCAAGCGCGCGCACGCGCACAAGTTTATCGTGCAGCTGCCAGGCGGCTACGATACGGTAATCGGCGAGGACGGCGGCACGTTTAGCCAAGGTCAAAAACAGCTGCTGTGCATCGCGCGCGTCATGCTCACCGACCCGGCGATTCTGCTGCTGGACGAGGCGACCTCGAGCATCGATACCCGCACCGAGCTGCAGGTGCAGGCGGCATTCGACGAGCTCATGGCCGGCCGCACGAGCTTTGTTGTGGCGCACCGCCTGTCGACGATCCGAAATGCCGATTGCATTCTGGTGATGCGCGACGGCGAGATTATCGAGCGCGGCACGCACGATGAGCTGTTGGAGGCGGGCGGCTTCTACGCCGAGCTCTACCGCAGTCAATTCGCCCAGTGAGCAAGACGCGGGACATGTAACGCAGCGCTAGGGCGCGAGCGTGTCAACGGGGGCAACGATGATGCCCTTGGGCGTTGTGTGGACCGGCATGCCGAACCCGATGACGATGAGTTTGGCCGCGGGAGGCCTCTCGCCGCGTTCGACCAGCTTGCGCTCGAGTCGAAGCAGGTTTGCAGACGCCTCGGGGATCTGCGGGCTTCCGAGTTTTACTTCCACGGCAATCCAAGTTCCATCGCGCCTGTGTATAACGGCATCGACCTCGAGATCGTCGGCGTCGTGGTAGTGGGACACCGATGAGTCATTTGCGGCGGCATAGACCTTAAGGTCGTGCAGGACGAGGGATTCGAAGAGCAGCCCCAGTGTCTTCGGGTCGGATGCCAATGACTCCGGATTTGCTCCGAGCAGCGCAACGGCAAGCGAAGGGTCGGCGAGGTGCCTTTTCGCACTTTGCCGCAGCTTTACCGGCGACCTGAGCGCCGGATGCCAAGCCGGGATATCGTCGATGATATTGATTCGTCTCAGAGCATCCATGTATCTGGAGACCGAATTCTTCGAAACGCCGGTACCGATATCTTTATCGATGGACTTCGATCCAGCAAGTGTCGACTCATTTCGCGCAAGCGATGTCAAAAGAGACCTGACCTTGACCGGATCACGTTTGACGCCGTCAGTTCTAGAAACATCCGATTCGCATACGCCATCAACATAAGCAGCGGCAATCCGCATAGCATTTTCAGTTGTTTTCCCCATCGCTTGAGGCCAACCACCGCGACACAGCAAATCGGCGATGCCGGCGACACCAGCGATCGATCCGACCGCCTGCTTGGCGGGGTGGCCGGAAAGCAGCGCTCTAATCGAAGCCGCGCCCGAAGAAACGCCGAGCTCAAACAGCGTCATGGTATCCATTCGCAATCTAGCTATTCGCCCAACGCCGCTATGCATTGGCTGCTTCGAATCTTGCGGCGTTGCTGAGCCCGTAAGAATAAACTGTCCGGATTCTCCCTGTCTTGCGTCACACTCGAAACGTATGGCATCCCATAGTTTTGGTTCTTCCTGCCATTCGTCGATGAGTCTAGGCGACGGTCCTGCTATTGCCTGCGCTGGGTCGATCCGAGCCAACTGGAGAGCGGAAAAATTTCCAGCCGGATCGGAAAGAGACAAGGATGATTTGGCAAAACGTCTGGCCGTAGTGGTCTTTCCGCACCACTTCGGGCCTTGAATGAGAACCGCACCGAAGATATCGAGATTATGCCTGATTGCCTTGTCGATGCATCTGTCTACATACCTATCCATACCGTCACCTTCTCAACTTGCCTTGATTATGTATTTTACCAGCTGCGTGGTGACGATTGACGGTAATCTGTGGTGACGATTGATTACGAACTATGGTGACGATTGGCGGGTATCTGTGGTGACGGTTGTCATCGATTCGGGGCATAGGGCAGCTTAGCTGTCTCAAAGCTTATAGATTTCGGGGCTTGCGCTGCGGGCGTTTTTGTCCATTGATGTCGCCTGCGTCGCCAATCGGCAGAAGGTGGTTTACATCTGTCACGTTAGTACTAAGATATTCATCTAATAAATTGCATTAGTGGCTTTAGTTTTGGGGGAAACGAGCAACGTGACTATGACATGCTCTTTGGTGGTTAACAGCAAGAGCGGTAATACCAGGATGGTTTCGGGCGCGATCAAGCGCGCTCTGCAGGCTGCCGGCGTTGAGTTTATCCACGCTGCTGCGCTGAGCGATGACGCGGACGCCGAGCAGGTCGCGCGCGAGGCGCAGGGGGCTTGCGCGGCGGACACCGTGCTCGTCGGTTTTTGGTGCGACGAGGGCGCCTGCACGCCTTCGGTCGCGGCGTTGCTCTCTGCCCTGCACGGCAAGCGCGTCTTCCTGTTCGGCACTTGCGGCTTTGGCGCCGACCAGAGCTACTACCAGCAGATTATCGATCACGCGACCTCCAATTTGGCTGGGGATGCCGAGCTCGTGGGTTGGGCAATGTGCCAGGGCAAGATGGGTCCCGCGGTCAAGCAGCGCTACGAGGCCATGCTCGAGCAAGATCCCGACAACGCCCGCTTTAAGATGTTGCTCGACAACTGGGTCGCCGCAAAGGATCACCCCACCAAGGAGGATCTGGACAACATGGCGATGGCGGCCAAGAAGGCCGTTCTGGGGGAGTAGGTCCATCTTCTAAATGCAATGCCCTCCCGGGTGGCGGCCCTTTATCGATGGAAGGCCTCATAAGCTGAAGTTCAATCCCCGGGATGCGTCCAGAGTGGGACGTGCTTTCCCGATGGGTGGGGTTTCGGAAAGTGGGGACTGGATTTTGAGCCTAGAGTGGGACATGCTTTCCCAAAGGCCGCTCAACGGGAAACCGCATCCCACTATTAGCCGGGACTGCGGACGATTTCCTGGACCGCTAAATCGCGGCCATCCCCAGCGACGACCGGTAGTCGTCCGGCGTCGCGCCACCGAGCGCGTCGCTTGCCCGCTCGGAGTTGAAGCGCCCTATCCAAGCGCCGAGGGCCTCGATGAACTCCCGGGCGACCAGCCGGACCAGTCCCTCCCGTGGAAGAACTCCTTCTTGAGCAGGCCGAAGAAGCCCTCCATCGCGGCGTTGTCTGGGCTGCAGCCCTTGGCCGACATGCTCCTGACCAGGCCGTTCCGCTCGCATATCGATATCCAGCCCGGCCAGCGGTAGTGCACGCCGCGGTCGGAGTGGATCACGGGGCGCTCACCGGGCGCCAGCCGGGAGCACGCGTCCGACAGCGTCGAGTTCGCGAGGTCGGCGTCCGGGTGCTCACCCGCCCGCCAGGCGACGACCGAGGAGTCGAAGCAGTCCCTGATGGCGGACAGGTACACCTTGCGGCCCGTCGGCAGCCTGAACTCGGTTATGTCGGTGAGCCACAGGAAGTTCGGCAGAGCCGAGCGGAAGTCGCGGCGCACGAGGTTCGGCGGGGCGGGGGTCACCTCGCCGCCGTAGGAGCTGTAGGCGCCGGCCCTCCTCCTCATCCACCTCGGGACGAGCCCCTCCTCGCGCATGATGCGCCGGACGACCTTCTCGGAGACGCGCACGGGTCGTCGAGCTCGCGGAGCCTGCGCACCACGAACCGGTAGCCGCGCGCGCCGTCACCGTCCTCCAGGAACACCCGCCGCACGACGTCCCTCAGCGGCGCCAGGCGGTCCGGCCTGGCGATCGCGCGGCGCTGGTAGTCATAGGAGCTCCTCGATATCCTCAAGGAAGCGGTGAGTTCGCTCAAGGACCACTTCCCCGCAGGCCTCAGGCGGTCTATCACCAGGGTCTTCTCCTGTTCGACATCCCGTCGAGGCTCTCGGCTTTAAAACGTCCTGCACCGCCCTCAACACCGCGTTCTCGAGCCTGAGCCGCTCTATCAGGGCGTCCTTGTCCTCCGGGTCGATGTCGGGGTAGTCGGGGCCGTCCCCGACGAGTCGCGGCAGGTCCATTCCTCCACCGGCCCTTCCCGCGGGCTTGTGCACGTCCCTGATCCAGCGCCAGACGGACGTCTTGCCGGGCCCGCCGAGTATCTCGGTTATCTCCATGACGGTGAGCCCGGCGCCGCGAAGCGCCCTGGCCCTCTCCACCATTCTCCTACTGTATGCCATGCGGACTCCGTTCCGGACCTCAACGGTCCAACTTTTTGTCCGCAGTCCCGCCCGAGAAACGGGATGCACTTTCCCAAAGAGAGCCAACGGGAAACTACGTCCCACAATCAGCTTCCAAAGTGGGACACACTTTCCCGTTGAGGGTTGTTCCGGAAAGTGCATCCCGGAATTGATACTCAGAATGGGACGTCGTTTCCCGTTGAGGGTCTCGGCGGAAAATGCATCCCGGAAATGGGCTTTGAGCTTGGACGATGCTCTCCCAGTACCTCCGCTTTTAAAAATGAGACACGCCGTTGGCGAAATGAGACACGTGGAACTGGGCATCGGACGTACTATTCGTGGAATGAGCCGCTCCATTCGAGTAAAGCGAGGTCCCCCATGCACGTTCCACACCCCCACATTTGCCGGTTGTCGAAAATCCCGCTTGCCGGGACGGCGGCGCTTGCTGCGTTGATTGCAACGAGTGTCGTCTGTTTCACGGCGGCTCCCAACGTCGCCCAGGCGGCCGACACGCCTGAGATCACCGATATGACCGAGCAGGACTATAGCGACCTGGGCCTGGGCACGAGCGAGGACATTCCGGCCGATACCGTTGGCCCCTACTCCACCACCACTCCCACGACGTTTGCCACGCGCAGCGAGGTCTATATGGCAGTTAACGGTAGCCATGGCAATCGCTACACTCTGCGCGACAAGCTCGAGAACGTCGAGCGCGGCGATCTTGGCGGCAGCAGCAAACTCACCGATGGCTATGGAAGTGTGTGGGGCGCCGCAAAGTTCTGGCAAAACGTCAACAACTTCGATACGAACAGCGATCTCTACAAGCATAGCGACTACGGTGGCGGCACCTGGTCGTACCTAAGCAACAATGAGTCCTCAACAGTACTCGCCAACGACAACAACGGTTTCTCGGGCATTCACGCCACGAGTGTTGAGTTCTGCAGCGACGCCAGCACGGGCAAAAAGAGCCGCGTTGCCGAGCTCCGTGCCTACGGCGACAGTTCCTCCACGACGATTGACGGCAAGTCATACGCCGGAAAGGTTGAGCTGGTCCTCTACTCGTTTAGCAACGGGCGTACGCGCACTCTCGACACACACCTGCCGGTGACGGTCAACACTAGTATGATGTACGAAGGCCGTTTTAAGTACCTGGATGCCGGTTACCTGCAAGAGCACGACGCCGTCTTTGATGTCGAGGCGGGCGATGTCGATGGCGACGGTGTGGACGAGCTTTTTGTCTACGCGGGTTGCTATGTCGACGAGAACGGCGTGCGCAAGGCCGTAGTCGACATGTACGACCTGGAGGGCGGCAACTGGAAGCAGAGCGTCGTTAAGATCGATGCCGGTAACGCCGCTGACTACACCACGCACAACAAGGGCGGGAACGATTCCTGGACGCAGCTTCAGTCAGCTCCTGTCGTTTCGCTGGCGGCCGGCGACCTCGATCGCGATTTTTGCGATGACCTCGCCATCGTGGTCTCGGCACCCTACGGCAAAAAGAATATTGATAAGTCGACGCATTGCGAGCTGTTCTCGTGGGATGCATCC
>VOFE01002222.1_pt1 | contig 30000 bp, 54 predicted proteins | sample 5384071 | NCBI WGS metagenome assembly VOFE01 (sample SAMN12384724, study PRJNA508395) | human gut metagenome | isolation source: healthy gut D | host: Homo sapiens
GGGCGCAAAGAACGTGAGTCCGGCGCGCTCGGTGAGCGCAAACGCTGTCTGACCATTAGCGAACTGGTACCGCACGCAGGCTTACTTATGACTCCGGCGCGTGGCGCGCGACTTGGGGCGGCGAAGGCGGCGGCGTGCTATTAAACCAGGCGCCGCACAATCTCGATCTTCCAGTGGATTTTTGGGATGCCGCGCCGCGTGCGTGCATTTTGCAGCGTCGCGAAGTACCACAATATTGAGGTGGGAGGACGACGCGACGATCTACGCCGAATATGAAAACGGCGCGACCGCGACGTTTATCACGACGACGGCGAGTGTCCCGGCACGAACCGCCTTGAACTCAGTACGGCGACCTCGGAAAGCTGGTGCTGAGGACGGCCGTCTGAAATGGTGCGGCTTTCGAGCACGAAGGGACTTTGCTTCACGTCGAAGGCCGGTATGGCAAAGCCGGAGAGATGACGTACGAGGAAATCGTCCCCACGGAGCCGGAAACCGCGCACCGCGGTATTCTGCAAAATTTTTCGGACGCTATCCTGCACGGCGCGCCGCTTATCGCGCCCGGTGAGGAGGGGATCCGCGAGCTGGCGCTCTCAAACGCGGCGTACCTCTCTTCCTGGACGGATACGTGGGCGGAGCTGCCGCTTTGACGAGGCGCTCTTTGAACGGCTTTGCAGGAGCGTATCGACGCCTCCGACAAAACGCCGCCTGTTTATCTCCCACGGTACGGCGCAGGCGTACAGCGAACGCTGGCAGGTGCGCTGGTAGCGGACGTTCGGCGTTTTTGAAAACGTATAGACGGTACGCACACGGAAAAACTAAGGAAAAGCTGGTAAGGAGAAGAAAATGTACGAGATACTCATCATCGGCGGCGGTCCTGCCGGGCTGACCGCTGCGATCTACGCGTCGCGCGCGGGCGTGAAGCCGCTCGTGCTCGAGTCGCTGACCTGCGGCGGGCAGGTCATCACGACCTCCGAGATTGAAAATTACCCCGCGATCCCAAGATTGAAGGCTGGCGCTGTGCCGATGAACTGCGCCGCCAGGCGGAGGCGTTTGGCACGCAGATCCGCACGGAGCGGGTGACGGGGCTATCCCTGCGCGGTGATAGGAAGGTTGTTACAACGGAAAAGGGCGAGTATGAGGCAAAGTCCGTGATTATTGCAAACGGCGCAAAACGCCGAAAGCTGGGCTGCGCGGGCGAGGATGCGTTCCTGGGGCGCGGCGTGTCCTACTGCGGCGTTTTGCGACGGTAACTTTTTTCGTGGCAAGACGGTTTGCGTGATCGGCGGCGGCAACACGGCCTTCGAGGACGCGCTTTCTACCTCGCGCAGATCTGCACGAAGGTCTATCTGATTTACCGCCGTCCCGGATTTGGCATACAGAGCGTGGAGGCGGACGAGGTGCGCGCGAAGGAAAATATCGAGCTGCGCTTTCAAGCGTGCCGGAGCGTATCTTCGGGGCAGCAAGGTCGAGGGCATTGAGCTCCGCCGTACCGACGGCGGCGAGAACTACGAGCTTGCGGTGGACGCGGTGTTCGTTGCGATCGGACTCGAGCCGGAGAACGCGGCGTTCGCGGCGTGCGTCACGCTCGACGAGGGCGGATACGTCGCCGCAGGCGAGGACTGCGCGACGAACGTGCCCGGCGTCTACGCCGCGGGCGATACGCGCACGAAACGGCTGCGCCAGATTATCACGGCTGCGTCCGACGGCGCAATTGCGGCAACCGCGGCGGTGGAGTACCTTCGCGGCGTGAAGGCGTAACGCGGCCGTGAAACGGCGAAGCTGTTTTCCATCGGCGGCATGGGCCATGACGAGTTACTGCTAGCAAAAACCCCCATCCGGACATCTAGCCCGGACGGGGGTTTTAAGTATCATATCGCAGCTTATGACAGAAAAGCAGCCGCTCTTTCTTCTTGTGCTTGGCCGCATTCAATCCCGGAACAGTGTGGCTTGCGTGCTCATACAGAAGCGATCGACAGCTTATTCGTGTTCGGGATTTTTAACCGTGTGACCGCTTACCCTGCTACATTTTAATCTGATCCATGCGGTACTTTTGGTCCCGTATCGTATTGGCCGCCGCCTTGGTATTGCCGCGTCGCCTGCGGTCAGTGGCTTCGGTAATCCTGGACAGTCCTGACACGCACCCTTTGTAGTTGTGTCACCACGGCGGGTCATTTTCGTTCTTTATTTGCGCCCGGAAGCCGCACACAGCTTTAACGTCTCAACGGTTTTTGCGGCAATTGCCTTCAGAGAACAATGCACGTTTACCGACTGCGTTTTCATACGCCGTACGTATACGATACAAAAGCGGCGGATAAGCGCCCGGTAAAACCGACGTTACTTAAAGCTCCAGCTTCATGTCGCCGTCGCGAATCCAACCGATTTTACGGAACAGCTCGTTAAAGAGCAGCGAAAGCACGGCGGGCAGAACGATGCAGACCACGAGGATACCGACCACATCATGGCGCCGCCCTCCGGCATGGCGCTGATGATACCGAGCGGGCCGACCAGTCCGCAGGTCCCCATACCGGCCGCAACGCCGGTGCATTCCAGTTTGAAGAGCATCGTTGCGATGGGGCCGCAGACCGCCGCGGCAAGCGTCGGTGGGAGCCAAATTGCGGGACGCCGGCAGATGTTGCCCATCTGAGCATCGACGCCAAGCCCCTGCGCGCGACAAGCCCGCTCCAACGGTTTTCACGGAAGCTGATAACGGCGAAGCCGACCATCTGTGCGCAGCAGCCGGCGGTCGCCGCGCCGCCTGCGAGGCCTGTAATGCCGATCATGGCGCACAGCGCCGCGGAGCTGATCGGAAGGGTGAGCACCATGCCGACCACCACAGAGACGATAATGCCCATGACAAACGGCTGCATCTCCGTCGCGGTATTGACGAAGCTGCCCAACATGTACATCAAATAGGCGATGACCGGGCAGGCGAGCTTTGCGATCGCCACGCCGGAGAGGATGGTCACAATGGGGGTGACGAGGATATCAACCTTCGTCGTTTTGGATACGAGCTTTCCCAGCTCCACCGCGATGATCGCCGCAACGAACGCACCGGCGGGTCCCGCGGTCAGGGCGAGCTCCGTACCATTAATCAGATAGGTCGCGCCCAGGCTATTTCCGGCGTAGCCGACAGCCGCGGCGGAGAAGAGGACCAGGGGCGGCGCTTTTAGCGCATAGCCGATTGCGACGCCGAGCGCGGCGCCGGTCGCGGCCTTTGCAGCGAAGCCGCTTCCGCGAGAAACGCCCAGTGCGTCCAGGTACCCAGCGTATCAAGAATGGTTGCGATCAGCAGCGACGCAAAAAGTCCCAGCGCCATACTGCCCATTGCGTCGATAAAATAGACCTTGGGCGAAAGCGTAATGTTTTTTGCTGTCTAAAAACTTTCGGAACCTTGACGTGTGTTCTTTGCCATGATAAATCCCTCGCTTCACTATTTTTACGCAGGACACAGTGTTTGGACATTCTGTTTCCGAATGACGGATTTTTTATGTCCAGATTATTGTAATTATACAGGGAAATGAAAAGTAAATCAATTGCTTTCCACACAAAAAGCAGGCCGGAAAGCCTGCTTTCTCTATCAGTATTTCATGATTCGACGCTATTTCATGCCCCTTTATCTTGAGACTCATCTCATAAATGAGGATGGAAGCCGCAACGCCGACGTTTAAAGAGTCGCAAATACCGAGCATGGGAATCATCAGCATGTTGGGTTCGTTTGCATACCATTCACGATGGATGCCATACCGCTCGCTGCCCATGATGAGCGCGCAGCGGCCTTTGTAAGCGTAATCGTAATAGGTTTTCTCCGCGCGCGTGTCGGCCAGATAGATGGCGAAACCGCGTTCCCGCAGCCAGGCGGCGCAGTCCACACCGTCCGTAAATTCTACAATCGGATGCGGAAGGCCGCGCCCATGCTGCCCTTCACAACCTTGATGCGAAAGCCGCGCGCGGCGGTTGCACACGAGCACCGCGTCCACGTCCGCGCCGTCGCAGGTGCGGATAATGGTGCCGATGTTGCCGGGAATCTCAAGCCCGTCGAGCACGACGACGCAAGCATTCTCCGGGAGTTCCAGGTCCTCGGGCCGCCGGACGGGAAAACGGCAGATGGAAAGGAGCCCGTCCGGCTTGTCCTGTTCGCTCAGGCGATCAAAGGTCTTTGCAGAGACGACGTAGACCGCGTCGACAAACCCGGCAAACTGCCGCACAAGCGCCTCGGACTCCGGCGTGTAAATGTATTCCGGGCAGATGACGAACGATACGACGGGGAGTTTCGTCGTCACGGCCTTGCTGTGCGCCCAGATGCCCTCGATGACAAAAAGGCGTTCCGGGTTGGGCTTGGAATTTGTGATCAGGTTGCGGACACGGTTGATCACGCCGTGCTGCAGGCCGACCTCGCGGATTTTCGGTTTCAGTTCGGCAAAAGTTCGGGATTCATATAATACCTCGAAAGTGTTTCTTGCAGTTTTCTTTCACTATACCACAAATTTTGCCGCGCGGCAAGATGAGACAGGCCTGACGTCACGCGTATCGTGATTTTTTAGAAAAAGTTGGTTCATTTTACTAAGAAACCTTCCATTTTCTTCTTCAATTGTGTATAATCAATCATAAGGTGGATTTTCTGAAAGGAGCAGAAGAATGGACTTTATAAATTTTGTTCGAAATTGCTGTCGCGGATCTGTATGGCCGACAGAGCGCGATTCTAAATATCCTGCGCAGGGAAAGGCTTCCTTTTTTCGCTTCAGAGGACGCTGGAGAACGAGCACTGGGTTGAAAATATTGTAGTTTTCTTTTCTCCCGTGCGAAAGGCGGCTTGTATTGGGCGCACATTATGACGCGGTGCCTGGCAGTACCGGCGCAAACGATAACGCCAGCGGCGTTACAATTTTGCTCAATTTAGCGAGAGCGTTTTTGCGGCAAGGCACACGAAATGTGGAGATTGTCTTTTGATCGTGAAGAGGATGCGGACCATGGCAGCAGCGCATACATCCAGAGTACTGGGCGGGAGAATATTGATACCATGGTAAATCTTGATATGTGGCTACGGAAACAGGTTTTTACCGTTGCAAAGGAAACAGGAAAACAGGAGACTTGGAACCCTGTTTTCAGGTAAAATGCTGGAAAAGCACGCTGTTGGCGTCATAGAGCGGCTGCCGTTTCGTTTGGCGACGACGATACCTTTGACAGCTTTGGCATTCCGAATATTGCGGTAACGGCCATGCCGGAAGAGGAACTTTGTTTACCGCGGCGTTTCTTGAAAAATTGCAGAAAGGGGAATCTGCGTCACCTGAGGAACTGCAGCGTTACCGCGGCCTTGGCTATTCCCAGACGATGCATAACGCACCGTTGGACCGCGTGGATGCCGTATCCCCGGGATGATACGCCGGGTAGCATCCTGGCTTTTCGAGGGACTTCTGTCCTCTGAACATGGTAGTTGGCCATATTAGCCTATGTTTTTCTAATCAAATGGAGCTAATCAATATAATAAAGTGGGCATGCATGTGAATAATGATATGAAGGAGTGACGGCATGAATACATATAAACTCTGCGCGTTTGCCGACGAGGCGGACGGCACGGTCGAGGGCCAGATCAGGGCGCTGACGGAAAACGGTATTCCCTATCTCGAGCTGCGCGGTCTGGAAACGGGATCTGCAATCGCGCTCTCCGACCGCGGCGCGCGGGAACTGAAAAAGCGTCTGGATGACGCGGGCATCGCCGTGTGGTCGATGGGTTCGCCAATCGGCAAGATCGGTGTGACGGACCCTTCGCGCCGCATGTGGAGCAGTTCCGCCGAACGCTGGAGGTTGGCGCGATCCTTGGCGCGAAATGCGTGCGAATGTTCAGCTTTTATATGCCGAAGGACGACCCGGACCGCGCGCGCTACCGCGACGAGGTGCTCTCGCGCCTGACGCGCCTTGCCGAGGAGGCGCGCGGCAGCGGCTTAACGCTCTGCCATGAAAACGAAAAGGGCATTTACGGTGAAAAAGCGCCGGAGTGCCTTGACATCATGAAGAACGTCCGGGGATGCGGGCGGTGTTTGACCCGGCGAATTTCATTCAGTCGGGGCAGGAGACGCTTGCCGCGTGGGAGCTGCTGGCGCCTTACGTTGCCTACCTGCACATCAGGACGCGCTGCCGGACGGCAAGGTCGTCGCGCCCGGCAGGGGCGTGGGCAACGTGGCGGAGATCGTTGCAAGGTTCGGCGCGCAGGGCGGGCAGGTGCTCTCCATTGAGCCGCACCTCGCCATTTTCGCGGGGCTTTCCCAGCTTGAACGTGAGCAGCGCAGTATCAAAGAGGACGTTTACCCCTCAAGCGCGCGGCGTTCGACGTGGCGGTGAACGCGCTCAGGCGCTGCTCGGCGCGGATAACGGGGAGGCGTAATATGCAGCTTGGCGCACAGTTATATACCGTCCGGGACTTTACAAAAACGCTGGACGGCTTCGCGGAAACGCTGAAAAAAGTGGCGGATATCGGATACCGGACGGTGCAGGTTTCCGCTACCTGCGCGTTTGAGGCAGCGTGGCTCGCGGAACAGCTTGCGGCGAACGGCCTTTCCTGCGCCGTCACGCACACGCCGCCGCAGCGTATTGCGAAGGAGACGGATGCCGTTATCCGCGCGCATCAAACGTTTGGCTGCCGGTACATCGGCATCGGCATGGCGCCGGGCGGCATGGATCGCGCGGACTGGTACGAGGCGTTTGCGCGGGACTTTCGCCCCGGCGCGGCGGATCGCCGCCTCCGGCGCGCTGATGATGTACCATAACCACAACCTGGAGTTCGCGCGCACGGGACGCGGCCGCGAAATCATTTTGGAACGGATGCTCGCGGACTTTCCCCCGGAGGAGCTCGGCGTCACGCTCGACACCTACTGGGTGCAGGCGGGCGGCGGCGATCCGGCCTGGTGGCTGCGCCGTCTGCGCGGCGCGTGCCGTGTATTCACTAAAGGACATGGCCTTCGCGCCGGGCAACGGGTTATCGGGCGCGCGGATGGCGCCGGTCTACGAGGGCAACATGAATTTCGACGCAATCCCTTGCCGCGGCGGAGGACGCCGGCACGTCGTATCTGCTCGTCGGGCAGGACGACTGCTATGGCGCGGACCCGTTCGCGTGCCTGGCGAAGAGCTATGAAAACTTGAAGGCCGTGGGCCTTTCATAAGGGAGGAAATACAGTATGGATCAAGTAGGATCGGCATTATCGGTATTGGCAACATGGGCTCTGGCCATTGCAGAAACATTCTGGAGGAAAATGCCCGGACATCAAGCTTGCGGCCGTGGCGGATATTTCGCCGGAGCGCCGCGCCTTTTGCAAAGGAAAACTACCGGAAAGCGTCGCAATATTTGACGACGCGATGAAGATGCTCGACAGTGGCCTGATCGATGCGGTCATCGTGGCCACGCCGCACTACTTTCACCCGCAGTACGTCATGGCGGCGCTCTCGCGCGGCATCCACGCCATGAGCGAGAAACCCGCGGGCGTTTACACGAAACAGGTACGTGAGATGAACGAGGCCGCGGCAAAGGCAAACGCCATCTTTGCCATGATGTTTAACCAGCGCACCGACCATATCTATCGCAAATGCGCGAGATCGTGCAGTCCGGCGAACTGGGCGCAATCCGCCGCACGAGCCTGATTATTACCAATTGGTACCGTCCGCAGGCATATTACGACTCCGGTGCGTGGCGCGCAACGTGGGCCGGCGAGGGCGGCGGCGTGCTGTTAAACCAGTGCCCGCACAACCTCGACTATTGGCAGTGGATCTGCGGTATGCCCCCTCGCGCGTGCAGGCGCATATGTCCTTCGGCAAGTGGCACGACATTGAGGTTGAGGACGACGTGACCGTACGTCGAGTACCCAAACGGCGCGACCGGTACGTTTGTCACGACGACCGGCGATTGCGCCGGTACCAACCGCTTTTGAGATCAACTTCGACCAGGGCAAGCTCATCAGCGAAAACGGCAAGCTCTACCTCTGGCGGGCCGAGTGCAGCGAGCAGGAGTGGTCAAAGAAAACACCGTCCCCTTCGGCGCGCCGAAGCTTGCGTATACCGAGGTGGAAACGGACGGCAAGAGCGAGCAGCACGTCGGCGTCCTGAATGCCTCGCGGGCGCGATCCTGCGCGGGGGAACCGCTCGTGGCGCGCGGCGAGGAGGGTATCAACGGCCTGACGCTTTCAAATGCCATGCATCTCTCCGCCTGGCTGGGACGCGCGGTAGAAATCCCGTTTAATGAGGACCTCTATTACGAGGGAGCTGAAAAAGCGGATTGCAACGTCCCGCTTGAAGGAAAACGTGGCTCCGGCGGCAGTCGCGGACCTTGACAGCACGTATAATACGAAGTAAACGGCAAAGGCCGGTGCGCGTCATGGCACCGGCCTTTTGAGAAAGGAGTGTCTTTATGGGAAACAAATTTGCACCGACGTTCGCATCGCTGTATGAATACGAGTGCCCGGCGTGGTTCCGGGACGCAAAGTTTGGTATCTGAGCCACTGGGGCCCGCAGAGCGTGCCGATGTACGGCGACTGGTACGCGCGCAACATGTATATCGAGGGCTCGCCGCAGTACCTTTACCATCTTCGGCACTATGGGCATCCTCAAAGTTTGGTTATAAGGACGTCGCGAAGCTCTGGAAAGCGGAAAACTTCGACCCAGAGGGCCTGATGGCGCTCTACTATCAGGCCGGGCGCGCGCTATTTCATGGGGCAGGCCATGCACCACGACCATTTCTTTAATTATCCTCGAAATATAACCGCTTTAACGCCTCAGAAATGGGCCCCATGCGCGACATCTGCGGCGCGTGGCAGCGCGCGGCGCAGAAATATAACCTGCCTTTCGGCCTTTCGAGCACTTGGGCGCGTCGTTTTCATGGTGGCGCGTGAATAAGATGGCGGATAAGAACGGACCCTATGCCGGCGTTCCGTACGACGGCAATGACCCCGCGTACCGGGACTTTTACCACGATAACGCCGCGCACCTGGCCGACGGCGAGACGAGCTTTTTCGCCCTGGTACACGTCGGACGCGCGTTTTCAGCAGTACTGGCTCGACTGCATCTCGCGAGGTCGTGGACCTTTACCATCCTGACCTTTTGTACTCCGACGGAGGCGTCCCGTTTGCCGTTTCGGAGTTCTTTTGCGCCCGGCAGCGCCGCGGATACATCCGACCCGGCGTATGAGAAGGGCCTTGAGATGATCGCCTATTATTATAACGATTCCATTGCGCGCCATGGGAAGCAGGACTGCGTGTACCTCCAGAAAGACCCGCGCCCGGAGATTTACAGAGTCGGCACGCTCGACGTGGAGAAATCGCAGCTGCCGGGCGTCAGCCCCTGACCCGTGGCACACGGATACCTGCATCGGCGGCTGGTTTTACGACGCGTGCGCAGTATAAGTCTCCGCTGTTCATACTGGAGACGCTGGTGGACATTGTGTCGAAAAACGGCAATATGCTGCTCAACATTCTCCAGCGCCCGGACGGCACGATCGACGACGAGGCGCTCTATATCCTGCGCGAGCTGGGCGCGTGGTTCCGCGTCTGCGGCGAGGGCATTTACGGCACCCGCCCAGGGCGTGTCTTTGGCGAGGCGAGACGCGCGGTAATCAAACATTTAACGGAAGAACAAATCGCGGGGAGAGTCCGACTACCGCTTTACGGCAAAAGGGAGACGCCGTGTACGCTTTCCTGATGCACGCGCCGTCGCGTCGCGCCGCGCGGTGCTGCGTTCGTTTTGACGAGCGGGTGAAATCCGTCGAGCTGCTGGGCTGCGCGTGGATTTCGAGCAGCCGTTCGGCGTTTGAACGTCCGTGCCGTTGACGCGCTCCCGACAGATCTGATTAACTGTCTGAAAAATTACAGTCTGAAAAGAGGAAAGTATCATGCCTGAAATTTAACCATTTTAACTTTTAATGTCTTTGATCTGACAAAAAGCATCGCGTTTTATGAGAAAACGCTGGGGCTTAAGGTAATCCGTGAGAGCAAGGCCGCAGACGGCTCGTTCCATCGTCTTTCTGGGCGACGGCGTAGTGATTTTCGCTGGAGCTGACGTATTGACCGACCGAACGGAGCTCTTACGACCTGGCGAGCAAGAATATCACCTCGCGTTTGTCACGGACGAATACGACGCACTGCACGAAAAGCACCGTGAAATGGGCGTAATCTGCTATGAAAATGAGAAGATGGGCCTTTATTTCCTGGAGGATCCGGACGGCTACTGGATTGAGATCGTGCCGGTAAGGAAATAAGTTTTAAAACGCACACGCCGAAGACAGACAGAAAACGTATCAATAGCGGCTGGCAAAATGTATGGAGCGTGCATATGTGGAGGTTTTCAAAGCGGAGCATCATAAAGGCTGCCAATAATAGACGGTTTGCTGTTTTTCTGATTTGAATTGTAAGGAATAGGGCTTCATTTCTGCACAGACCAATTTTTTCTAGTCACGCGGCTGGCGGTGGTCGTTGTTTTTAGTGCATGACGTTTGGTTTTATAAAAACCGTGTGTTTTTGGCGGGACGTCCACTTTTTCTGAAACGCTATAAAACATTGCATGTCGGAAAGAGACAGGGGAACGGGGACTCGAGCGCATCGCGCTTTCAAAGGGCTGGCCACGGACGGACGCGGATACCGACGCATATTTTTCGTTTTATATCGGTCGCTCCATTGTCAGGATCATGCGCGAGATCAGCCCCGTTGCTTTTTTAGTCTTTCTTCCAGCGTATATCATTTGCACAAAGTTTACGCAGAGAACGGTTAACTTGGCCGCCGGTCGCGGTCGCTCCAGGCTGCGGCTGTATAGTGCTTGGCTTTTGCATTACAATCTGATCTTTTCGCGTTGCTGACAGCGCTGTTTGCTTTTCTTTGTGTGAAGTTTGGCTTTCCCTGAATCGGGTGCTTCCCCTGAGCATTTCCTACGCAGTATCGTCCTGTGGTGGTACTTTAGCCTGGATTCCCTGTGGATTCCGCTCATAGTCGCGTATTTGTGCCAAACGTATTTGAAAACATTGCTCATAAACCCTGCGCTGATGACACTTGCCGCTGTGCTGCCGCATACCCGCGACAGCGGCGGCGGCAGCGGCCTATTGACCTGTACTCGCCAGGATGATGCAAAAGGACGCTGTGGGCAGCTGAACTGGAAACTATCGAAGCCGGATTTGGTCATACTGGCGGCTGCCCACGTTGCCTTCTGCTGCTCACGGCGGAATTTCGTGTTGCCGTTTCCGGCGCAGTACGTTGAAATAAGGTCTATTTTCGTATGCCCGCCAGCTTGATGCCACGCAGATGCCAAACTAATTCCGGTATTGTTTGTATGGTCAGCACTGATAAAAAAAGAGTCTGAGATTATTTTCAGACTCTTTTTTCTTCCTGCACTAGTTTGCATGTACATCCCTACATTTTAAGCCTGCGTCAAACGAGCGCACGCCATGGCCAGATAGACAGAAGCTGGATTGTTCACCAACTATAGTATAATCACAGTAAATTTTAACAGTATCTTAATTTTAATGGTTTTAATTGACAAAATTCTGACAAGCGCTAATACTATAGATAAAGAAAAAATTGGAATAGAAGGAAGGTGAGGATCGTGAAATTTATTGTAACGAGCACGTTAAAGACCATGACGCGGAATATGCGTGTCAACGTCGTTGTGGTGGTAACGCTGCTTTTTGTCGCAGATCTTGCGTTTTTTCCTGGGGATGCTGCTACATCGAAGACGGTGTGCTTGGGACTTCGATTCCTTCAAAATGAAACATATGGACAACTCTATTCATTACGTGGGGACACGCACCGTATTCTGAAAGCAAAGCTGAGCATAAGCTTACTGAGACTGCGCTCGCAAAGGTTTTTTTGAGCAGTATGCTTTCGTGAAATCGTATACGGTCAGCGAATTTAATAGGTACCAAAACGACTTGACGGACGAAGGATTCGCATATTATGCGATCCAGAAAAACTTTTCAGACTTTTTACATAGACGTTTTGAAGGCCGGTACTTTACAGAGGAAGAATTTGAAAAGGGCAGTGCGGTGTGTCTTGTGGAAAACGTATCAGGAAATACACCGGTTCAAATTGGGGACGTCGTGGATATCGACGGTACGTCCTTCGAGATCATCGGCGTGATCAAGCGCAACGCTGACGCGGGAGGCGTATTCCTCCCGTACAGAGCGTTAGAGGACGATGCTTCTAAAGCGCAGTACTTTTGCAGTGGTATACTGTGACGGCGAAGCTGACGGACGTCAACCCTGATGTCGCAAATAAATTGGAGCCAGCTCGGACTGGGAGGAGGCCAAGACTGCGCGGGCATATTACCAAGAGAACGTCAGTTTCTTCCTTAGCCGAGCGTGCTGGTACTCGTCGGCTGCGCGGTACTGTTTGCATATGCGCTTATAAATCTCATCAACGTGATGTACGGCAAAATGGACGAAGAACAAAAGAGTCTGGGGAATACGAGCGGCGCTGGGCGCCACGCACCGGCAGATCTTCCGCAGTTCTTTTTGGAGTGCCTGACGCTGGTATTGGCTGCGGTTGTGCTAATCTTCCTCATGGAACCTCTGATTTATCAGTTGGTAAAGGGCGTTTTAACCACTACTTTGGCGTGTATACGTTCTTTGCAATGCTCATCGTGTCGGTTGTTTCCTCGTATTTCATCAGTCTGGTATTGATGCGGCGGTTCCGGAAGATGAACATCGTGGAAACCATCAAGAATCTGTAGGGGAGGTGCTGAAGATGAGATACCTAGTAGGGAAGTCGGTCCAGCGGTTTTTGGGCGAACCGGAAAAGGTACGCCTTTGTCATATTACAGATCATGATTGGGACGAGTTTGGTCGCACTGGCGCTCCATATCCAGTTTTCATTCCAGGAACAGTTTAGGGCGTTCCAGAAAGAAATTGATAATCAGTATGTGAGTGTCAGAGGTGATAATTTGAACTCAAAAAGAAATTCTCACTACTGCAGATTACACATATATGAAAGAACATTTAAACCCGGACGGAAATGGAATAGCCTATTATAAAGAATGCTCGCTGGGTGATGCGGCACTCGAGGCTTTGTTTGTAGACGATGCCTTTACCCTATTGTTATGGGCGCTGAGGGTATGATGCAAATGCGGCCTATATCGGGGAAAATGCCCGCCAGATGCTGGACGAGCTGCTTCGATCCGGACAATCCGTCCTTGGTTACGATTCCACCCGTGAGACGCTGTTTGGCGTACCGGTTGCGTCGTTCCTTCCGCTGTCAATTTTACCTATTCGTCTAAGACACTGCTTACGAACGCGGTGTTTTCCGTTTTAGATGATGTGCAAACGTTTGAGGACTACGTGATCTTTTACCGCTTTCGGCATACGAGTCCTCAGAACTGCCTTTTAAGGGCTCGGAATAACCTTGTTTTGTCGTTGACGGACTCTCATATGGAAAAGCCTGCAGGCGCAGATCAAGGATATATCAGCTTATTTGACGGAGCAATATGGCGATGCAAACTGGTATGTCAATAACTACTATACCTATACAGAGAGAGCAGTTCAACCGGAACGTTCATGTGGCGGAGATGCTGAACTTCCTGTCGGCCTTTGTGCTGGTGATCGTCGTGTTCGGGTTTGCGGGACTCTTGCTGATCCTGCTCAATAAACGCAGAAAGGAGTTCTCCATCGCGCTGATCTGCGGCGCGATCAAGCACACAGATTTCCAGGGAAGTGTTTTTGGAAATACTGTATGTCGTAATGCTCGGCGTGCTGCTGGGGAATGTCGTGTGCCTGCCGCTGCTGCCCATGCTGGACAGCGGGACGGGGCTCGCGTTCCACATAGAAACGCTGCTGCTGTGTATCGCGGGAGGACTGGCCGTCAGCGTGTTCGTCTGCGCTGTGGCGCTGCGTAAGGTAAGGCGCTTGTCGCCGGTTGTCATATTAAAGGACCTGTAAGGAGGCGCTGTATGATCCGTTTGAAAGATGTGAGCAAAATTTATGGGAATGAGGAAAACCGGCTTTACGCGGTGAACCATGTGTCGCTTGAAATAGAGGGCGGCGAGTTTTTGATGATTATGGGGCCTTCCGGATGCGGGAAGTCCACGCTTTTGAACATTCTGGGATGCATCGACACGCTTGACGAGGGGGGGAGTACCGGTTCCTTGACACGGACGTGAGGGCGTTAAGCAAACAGAGAGCTGTCAAAACTGAGGCGGGATAAGATCGGGTACATCTACCAGTCGTACAACCTGATTGACGAGCTGAACTGCCTGGACAACATTGAACTGGTGCAGGGTGCGGGCGTACCAGCGAAGGAGCCGCCGGCACGCGCAGGAGCTGCTGGAGAGAGGGGGCTTGGGGAAAAGGCGAAGGCGTACCCGCAGCAGTTGTCCGGCGGCCAGCAGCAGCGGATTGGCGATTGCGCGCGCGATATCGAACGGGCCGGAGCTGATACTGGCGGACGAGCCGACGGGGAATCTGGATTCCGGCACGGGGAGCAGGTGATGGAGCTGCTGCGTGAGCTCAATCGGGACGGGATCACGGTTGTCATGGTGACGCACGATGCGGAGCTTGTGCCTCTACTCCCGCGTGGTGCATATGAAGGACGGTGGTTTGTGTGAGACGAGGCTGCTGAAAGCTCGAATAACGTTTCATAAGGAGTTTTTTAATTTGAAGAGCTTCTTATTTGCGCCGTACGCTGTTTCTACCCCCCTATAACTGTCCCAATGCACGCACTAAAAGCGTTTGCGCCTTTATGATGCGTCCAGCTACCGCCGCAGGAGAAGATAAAACAATCAGGGATTTCGCAGAATATACGTATAAAGTATATCAATGAATTTTTCGTTGTCGGCGCTTTTTCCAGCTCACGGTGCATATTTCTCTAAAAGTTTGGGGTTACGCTCCCATGCAAGCTGGCTGATTTTTGCGATGTCTTTTGGAAACTGTCATAGGAACAGGCTGGAGTTTCCGGACCTCGCTGTGCAGCTCCTTCAAGGTGGGTTCCCGGTCTTCGCCGCTCAGGATCAGAATATTTATGGCATCGTATGTTAATGTGTAGCCGTATCCATTTCCGAATAAACATTTAAGTCATATAAAAGCTGACCGACATCTATCATATTCATATCTCCTCTATACTTTATATGGAGATAATACGACAGATTATGACGAATTTAGCAAAAACTGAATTATTTCTACAAAAATTTTTATATAAATATAAGAATTACTATTGCTCTTTACAAACTGAAATGTTTTGCTGTTGAAAAATTATTAATATTATAGTAAAATAATATCAAATATATGGAGAGGCGTGAGTCCGATGGGCAATGAAAGAAAGCATGAGCATATGTAAAAAGAAGTAATGGTTTATTAAAATTCGGAAGGAAAATTATAGAGATTGCCATTTGTTTATTCATGATTCTAAGTACAACCGCTTTTGCTTTTTCAGGGGACACAACATTATCTGATGAAGCTCTTGTATTTTCGAGGAACAAGAGGTGCTTGTCTCTGATAATACTACGCTTGCGTTGGTTCCTGTTGAAAACATGGCGCAAATCAGGCCGATTCCTTTGACGAAGGCAACCAAAACCGAGAATGAGGCTGGGTATGCCTTACAGCTTATTGAACAGAGTAATAATGAAGTATTGGTACATAATTTTCTTTTTTGAAAGTAAATGAAGACGGTGAGTATACAATTGATAGCGAACGAGCTACAAAAGTATACTGAGATCGGATAAATTAATCCAGGTGGTTCTGCACCTTTGGGCAGTATTTACGGTACAGGCAACAGTATCCTACGAAACATACATCATACCAGCAACGGCGACTGCATATATAGGCCGACGGGCCTTACTTGGGCGTACAGTGGCAGTTCAACGGGTGTATCCTACATTAAATGTCGAATGCAGTACAAGCGGAACCGCGTTCAATTATACGACGTATGCCAAAATACAGGATGGATATTTCCATCAGATGAGATGTTCTGTTTCGGCGCCGCTGGCGAATCAGCCGTATTCGAACTATAACCCTTGTCCGTATGCGGTTGACCTTGCTCCAGGTGGAGGAATGACCGTTGATTTTACGCAACTATCAATGGAAGAAGTTATTTTTTATAACCTTTAATGGGTTTGGGAGTTTTTTGGTGACTATTAAGAATAGAATTTTTGCTTTTCCGCTGCTCTTTGCTATGATACTGACCGTACTTACTGGCTGCGCGTCAAAACCAGAGTACCCTGGTTACGAGGATCTTTCCTTTGATGCCGGCGCCCTGGAATATATCGGCGAAAACGGCGGGATGTTGCGAAAAACTGGGGTTTGAGATCCCGGAGGAATGGACGCCGGTCAATCAGATGGATGAGCCCGTAACAGTGGCGGGGAGTCCTATACGCTCTCCTATCGGTTCAGCGGTTTTTATGACGATTATGACGAGGATTCTGATCAAGGGGAGAGGAAACGGTACTCCACATGATTACCTATCAGCGCACGCTGAATGAGACGGATCCTTGGATCGCCGGGCCGCCGTGTTGGCCGTCTATCAATTGCTACAGGATGAGCTTGGGAAACCGGAGCGATTGCGGCCCGATTTGAGAGCAGGACCATAGATTACGCACTGGACGCAGGGTTTAGCTACGACACCGGTGTCGGCCAAATGGTTGATTTCTGAAGAACCGGATTATCCGAGGTGACATATCCAGCGGGATCGGGATATGAGGGCGACCAGATCATTCTGATTGCAGAGCTGTGTGTGACTGACTACCGGACGGCTGGACGCTTGAGGTAAATTATAAAATATCAAATACACGAAACAGTGAAATGGTAAGGTTCCGTTCGCGTTGGAACTGGGAGTAAAAAATGGGCGGAAAGGCTTATTGCTTTTCCGCCTATATAGTTTATGTAGCAATGTAGTATAAATATTTTGCAAAATTTTTCCCTTTTGAACCCGTAAAAGCTTTCATTTGTGTGCAGCTCTGCATCTTTAGGATGCTTCCCAATTGAAATTGACCATCGTCAGCTTATAATGAAAGGTCTTAAAAAGCGACCCGCCGTACTGTATTTACGAGTTTCTCGATGAAGGAGAAATCTGCCGGTATGAAAACCCCCACGTTTAAACGTGGGGCTTCTGTCAGGATCTCATCGCTCGTTGAGCACTTGATACCGCTTATTCAGCGCGGCGGCAATGCTTGCAACTGTTCCGACGAGGCCCGTTATGAGGAAAATGACTGCCATGCCGGAACCATATCCTGTGCCGACAAGCTGCGCGAAAACGCGGCCAGCGGGGGAACCGGACGCCATGAACGGCTCAAAGACCCGGTCTGCAAGCTGGCCGCCCAGCGTCAGACCCAGTGGGATGGTGATGTACTGCAGCGTGTCGCGCGCGGCAAATACGCGTCCCTGCATGTCGATGGGAACCTGGGTGCGCATGATGGTCGTCAGATTGGCGTTTAGGAAAGGCAGCGGGAAGTTGCCGAGAAAGGCCGCAGCGACCCAGACCACAAGGCCGCGGCCAAGCGCCCATGGGATATCGCAGAGCAGGAACGAGACCGCGCATGACCAGAAAAATAACAGCCGTCTTGCGGCGCGCGGGGCGCAGGAGCGTCACAACAACGCTGCCCGCGAGTGTTCCGAGGCCGATCGACGAAGTGACGATACCCAGCGTCACGTTATCGCCGCCCGTGCGCGCGAGGATCATGGCGGAAGGATACCATTCCCTGCCATGGACGCCAACAGATTGACAAAGGCGAAAAAGAAAATCATACTCAGGAGCGCGTTATGACGCCGTAAAAACCGAATGCCGCTCGCGATCCTGTGCAGAAAGGATTCCTCCGGCGAGGCGGTATTCTGCACCTTTGGAATCTTAATAAAAAGAGCAGGGATAGAAATGCAAAGGCAAAACTGGAAAGATCAATCAAAAATACGGTCCGTAGTCCCGTTAAGGACAGAAGCGCCGTGGCAAGCGCAGGCGTCAGGATCGAGACGAGCGCGCTTGAAAACGACTGCATACCGCTCACACGCGCGTAATGCTCTTTCGGCGCGATGAGCGAAACCGCAACATAGGACGCCGGGTTTTGAAAAGCGTTCATCAGGCTGATTACAGAATTGATAATGTACAGATGCCATACGCGCAGCGCCCCCGTTGTATAGAGGAGAAAAACGGCGGCCGTACCGCAGGCGGCAACAAAATCGCTGGCCAGCATGATCTTTTCTTATCCCAGCGGTCGGCGATCGTGCCGGCGAGAAAACAGAAGAGGACGGAGGGAAGATAGGAGCAGACAGACAGCATCGCAATGCTGCTGGCTGTCCCTTGCTGTTGATATGCCCAGATAATGAGGGCGTAATTTGTCATGGCGCTGCCCAGCGCGGATACCGACTGGCCGAGCCACAGGATAATAAACTTTCTTAAATTATGAAATGAATGTAACTGTTTCATGACTTTGCTCCTTTACGTGCAAAATAGCGTTATAGAGAAAGCAAAGTCTGTTGCCGACGGCTGAAAAACGTCAGCTCCCATCAAGCGCCGTCAGGCATCAGACCTTGAAGGGAGCAAAGGCAATGCAAAGCGGAAAACTCATGGAAAAAGCACCTCATGAAAAAAGGGCGTGGAGAAAATCTCCCACGCCCTGCAATACGAATATGTTATGCGATTGCGGCCTTTGCCTGATCGCAAAGCGCGGCAAACGCAGTCTTATCGGACACCGCCAGCTCGGCGAGCATCTTACGGTTCATATTGACGCCGGCTTTCTTGAGGCCGTACATGAAGCGGGAATAGTTCATGCCGTTGACCTTGCCTGTGCGTTGATGCGGGTAATCCAAAGCTTACGGAAATCACGCTTTTGAGCTTGCGGCCGACATAAGCGTATTTCAGGGACTTCATGACGGCCTGGTTCGCGGTCTTGAAAAGCTTCGATTTGCTGCCGTAATAGCCCTTTGGCGAGCTTTAATATTTTATTTTCTTCTTTTGCGCGTCATCATCGCGCCTTTTACTCTTGCCATTTTATACTACCTCCAACAAACTTTTCGCCTTATGCGTAAGGCATCATTTTCTTGATGTTGCTGCCCATGCTCTGATCGATGTAAGCGCTCTTGCGCAGGGCTCTCTTTACGCTTGGTGGTTTTGTTGGCCTTTACGAGCTTATGACGACGGCCTTCCTGGGTATGCTTTACCTTGCCGTTTTTTGTAATTTTAAAACGTTTTGCAACTGCGTTGCGAGTTTTAATCTTAGGCATAGTGTTTATCTCCTCTCATTTTTGGACATTGGCGGGTCGTGGCGCCAGGAACATCAGCATGTGACGGCCCTCAAGTTTTGGGGGGGCCTTTCGACCGTGCCCAGCTCGCTGCACTTCTCAGCAAAGTCTAAGAGCAACTCCTGACCAAGCTGTGTATGTGCCATTTCCCCTGCCCCTGAAACGGATCGAAACCTTGATCTTGTCTCCGTTTTGCAAAAACTTCTTCGCCTGACCGAGCCGGACGTTGAGATCGTGTATGCCAATGCCAACGCTGAGCTGCAATTCCTTTGTTTCCACAATACGCTGGTTCTTACGGGCCTCTTTATCACGTTTGGCCTGTTCAAAGCGGTATTTGCCGTAATCCATGACACGGCATACGGGCGGGGCTAGCCTGCGGGGCAATCTTCACAAAGGTCAAGTCCTTTGTTAAGTGCAATTTTCTGCGCGTCCTTAACGGGCATGATGCCGCTGGGAACCGTCCTCATCAATGAGGCGGACTTCGCGGTCCTTAATCGCCTCGTTGATCTGATGCTTTACATTACTGATGCCGAAACACCTCAATAAAAAATAAACGGCTTCACAGCCGTCCATAAAAACACACCCATACAGATAAGCTGTACGGAATGCTTCAATGTTGACCCTGTGCTGTGCTGGGGTGGGGAATCCAATTCCCTCTTTATTGTCAATATACTTTACCACATCTGCACCGGCTTGTCAAGCGTTATTTTTCTGTAAAAGGGCGCGCCGGTTGGGGCAGCCGGGCATGGGGCAGAGGCGGCAGTTTTCATAAGAGGTCTCGCTTGCGAACAGGATGCCGGAGGTTGATTTTGCCGGCACCATTAAAAACTTTCGGTGAGCGTAACGCCGACCGCGCCCTCCACATCGCCGAGGATGGAAAGAGCGCCCGCTGCTGCGGGAGCGGCCACTGGCTCAAGGAGCGGGTTCATGTGCGAGATGACCGGTCGGCAGATAACGTTCGCGCACGGTGCTGAATAGAAACGTTTGCGCCGCACCGACGTAAAAAGCTTGACGCAGTCGGCCCAGTACGCATGGGCGGGTCCGCAAGCGTCTGCGACCACGCCTCCAGCTCGCATCCGCAGGTGCAGACATAGGGGAAAACACGATGGAGCGCACGGAAGTTTTCCGCCATGAGCGCGCAGTCAAACCGTACGCCGTCCACGCTCACGAAACCGTCGCCGCGCTCTGTAATCTGCGAGAGGCCAGGACGGCCTTCGGCCTGGCGACCGCCGCCGCGTCGCGAACAAGGGGCGCGCGCGTCCGCAAGATCCTCCGGGTCCGTGTCCGGCGGCAGACGCAGGCTTTTAAAACCCGCTTCTTCGGTATCGGCTGTTGGGATATCGCGCAATACGAGTTGTTCCATAACGCACCTCTCCAATCAGACCGGCAGAACACCGGCCAGCCTGCAAAAATCTTCGGTCGAGCATTTCGCCGCGCACATCCTCACGGAAACCGCAGGCGCGGATCGCGGCGACGGCCTCCTCCCGGCTGCACAGGGCGGCAGCGGACAGCGCGTTTTGCAGCGTTTTACGCCGCTGCGCAAACGCCGCGCGCACAATGGCGCGGAACGTCCGTTCCCGCTCCGGCGAAACGTCCGCCGCGACCGGCGTGAGCGAGAGTACCGCGGACGCCACCTTCGGTCGGGGGATAAAACAGTCCGCGGGGACGCGAAATAAAAAGCTTCGGCTCGGCGTAATACCGCACGAGCGCAGACACGGCGCAGTAACCGGCCTCGCCGGGACGGGCGCAGAGACGCTCCACAGCTTCGCGCTGCAAAAGCAGCGTGAGATGCGAAAAAGTTTGGATTCCAGCAGCATGGTGACGGCGGGCGTCGTGATATAATAGGGGAGATTCGCGCAGACGGCGAGCTCCCGGCACGGCAGCGCCTCCCGGCAGAAAGCCGGCAGGTCAAGCTTGAGTGCGTCCGCGTGATAGACGCGCGTATTCTCACAGTCCGCGAGCGTCTCCGCCAGGACGGGGAGGAGTGCGCGGTCGATCTCCACTGCCGCGACGCGTGCGGCGCGCGCCGACAGCTCGCGCGTCAGCGTCCCGATGCCGGGACCGATTTCCAAAACACCCGTGTCGCAGCCGACGCCGGACGCATCCAGCATCCGGTCAAGCGCGCTGCGGGAGGTGATAAAATTCTGCCCAAGCGATTTGGTAAACGAAACCCGTGCCGCGTAATGAGGTCCCGCACGACGGCGGGCGACGTTAAATCCATCATGCGCCTAAGATATAGACACGGGCGTTTTTCCGCCCAAAGGTGATGCACTCCGCCGTCGTGTCATAGAAGAGGTCGATCCGGTTGCCCTTGATGAAGCCGCCCGTATCGCCGGCCACGGCGTACCCGTATACCCAGGTGCCGTCCGCCGCCACAACGTACATTTTCGTGCCGAGCGGGATGACCTTCGGGTCTACGGCGATGATGCCGTACTGCGCGACGGCGCCTGATTTTGTAATTTTAAAGTCCGCGTTCTCCGTGGTATAGGCGGTCGCGACGACGTCTACATAGCTCTCGTAGGGGGATCTGCGTGCCGTCCTCCAGCGTGAGGATCTGGCTGGTCGTTGAAACGGTAAACGAGGACGACGGCGGGATCGAGGTCGAGGTGCCGTAGGCGACAATCTCGTTGACGGGCTTTTCGTGCACCGACGTCCCGGCCAGCACACGGTCTGTCATCACGCCGTTTTTATAGATGATGTCGTACGTATATTTCCGGACGCCGTCCACGCCCGGTTTGATCACCACTTCATTGCCCTTGAGCAGGAAGAACTGGACTGCATCACCGTCTCATAGGGGATCGGCTCGTACTGATAGTCCTCCTCGACCGTGACGCGCGTAATATAAATGTCCATGCCGGAGCTGATCTGCGCATTGTGATCCACGCTCAGCTCGTCAAACTCGCCGAGCACGATGCCGACGGTCTCAAGCGCGTCCGCGACCGTACCGGAGGAGACGTAAATCGTGTGTTCCTGTCCGCTGTCGTGGACGGTCAACTCCGTCGCTGAAACGTCGAGGTCCATGACGGCAAAGGAATCGCGCCGCGCGTCGCCGCCTAAGAGCTGCTGAATGGAGGTGATCTTCAGCGCGGTGTCCTGCGGGATCGGATGGCTGTAAACGAACGCCGCCGCCAGGCAAACAAGCGCTGCCGTCACAAGCCCGATAATCTGCGTGAGCCGTTTGGCGTCAAGCGATAACGTATGGAATTGTAGCTTGCTTTGTTCCATAGAATCTCCAAGAGTACTATATAAATTCATCCTATTATACCATGACGTTCCGAATTTCGCAAGTCCAGGCGAAACACCGCGCGTTTCTATGGCGTCCGGCGGCCTGTTGTGTTATACTGTATCAAGAATAGCCGAAAAAGCAGCGCCATATTGAGCGCACGTGAGCGGAGAACGCGGGAAATTTTCTATCGATGATCGCCTGTGAACCGTACGGCTGCAAAACCTTGAGTACATACCGCGCGGCTATACGCGCAGGCTTTGTGTTCTGCATGGACGAAAAAGCTTCCCGCGGCGCAGGGCAGGGCAATCCGGACGCGTTTACAGCCGGCTATTGTTCGTCGGCCCGGGGGTATCGCGCGTGTACGGGGAAGCGTTTGCCGCTGGGGTTTTCCGGGGCCGCACAGGTGCTTTTGACGATGCCGCATAGGATACTGATTTATGCGAACCGGCACGTAGCTGTTTTTGCAGAGCAGGGAGGGGCAGGATGAGAACGATACTTTTTGGGACTTTGACGGTACGCTGGCCGAGGCGCCGCATATTTGGAGCAATACGCTGCACCGTCTCCTTTTGGAGGCCGCGCCGGACTGCGGCGTAACGCTTGCCGCTATCCGGCAATATACCGCGCGCATCTTTCCATGGGATACGCCGGATGACGACCACACGAAAGCGGTATACGACGCTTGGTGGCGTTATATGGAGGCGCAGTTTCTCATGACGTACCGTGCGCTGGGCGTTACGGAGGACCAGGCACGTGCCGCCGTGTGCGGCGTACGGCCCTGTCTGCTCGACACTGCAAACTACTGTCTGTACCGGACGCAGTCGGCACGCTTGCACGCTGCCGGGCGTTGGGATATGAAAATTATATTCTTTCTAACAATTTTCCGGAATTGCCGGACCTTGTGCGCGCACTGGGGCTTGCAGATTTTATAAACGGCTGCGCCGTTTCGGCGTGCGCGGGTTACGATAAACCGCGACCGGAGTTTTTCGCGTATGCAAAACGGCTGGCTGGTGCGGCGGACGTCCATTATATGATTGGGGATAACCCTATCGCGGACGTGGAAGGCGGCCGCACGGCCGGTATGCGCACGATACTGGTGCATAAGGACGTTCCGAATACCGCCGACCATGTCTGTGCGACGCTTGCGCCGATCCCGGATATCTTGCAGATTCGGGACGAGGACGGAGCCTGCGGGTAAGAACATTGTATGGGGTTGCAGCGTTTTACGGCGCATGCGCGTTTCTGTACTTGGAAACTCATCTGAACAGCAGTGACAGAAAACTATGAAGATAAAAGTTTTGATTGTTACAGTCATATTTAGCTTATTAATATTGGGAGTTGCATGGTTCGTTAACGGCATGTTTCTTACGCGCCTCCCATATTTGTACCACCTGCCGAAAGTATTATCGCGTTATATGTATCTTCCAATGAAAGCGGGAAAGCAGTAGTTTTGCGCGAGGATTTGGAAAAATCATACATGCGATTGACCATGCAAAACCGACTAGAAAGATGAGCACGAATGATTATCCGACGGCAAGACCCTATTATATAATCGAGGTCCTAAGCGGCGGATACACTACCAGATATTTTGTTTACGAAGCATACGGCAGTGTGTATTTGGAAAGCCCATATCAGGGGTCTACGCTGTCAATAGGAATTTACTTGAAACGGTAAATTCCTATTTTGGCGGTTGACTTTGTCTGCTTTCATGTAAATTGAAGCGGTTGAAATCAAAAGAGGAAAGCTGTGGCGCTGCCCATTGTGGGCTGCGGCCGCAGCTTAAATTTCTATGATAATTTTATCTGGCCTTGCATTTCTCCCCAGCCGCCGAGCGGCGTGTGATTCAGGGAAAAGTACGTTTGATGCGTGGTGACAACCGGTGCGGCCTTTTTCATACGATCTGCCAAAGGGATGCTTTCATCAAGGAAGTATTTCTTCCGTCAGGATATTGCTGATTTCGCAGAGAAAGATATCGCCGTCGTCAAAATTCAGCTCTTTTTTCACCTTCAGCTCGTAAGACCAGGGGCTATCCGCCAGGATCGGGACGTTCAGGACCCTGCCCGCGCGTCACTTCCGGCAAAACTTTCATTTTATCAGGGTCATACCCTGCGTGGGTGCCGTAATAGTCCGCCAATGGCAAAGCGGTTCCGTGACAAGATTCGCAGAAAAACGCCGTTTTTGCGAATCAGGTCTTTGTAAGTTTTGTTTCGCCGATACAGGCCATGATGCCGAGCTCTTTATCCCAATAATAACTGAACCAACAAAAGAGTCCAAAATTCGGCGTGCCGTCGTTGCGGTACGTTCCATAGAGGAAGAGCGACTGCGGGCAGAAGTTGTTTGATTTTCCGATCCGGTCAATGCAGGAAACTTTCATTGTCTGCCTCCCATTATTTTGTCAGGTTGTTTAAAATCCGCACAAGGTACGCCTCAAATTCTCGCACCTCCGGCCCGAAAAGCCGTCGTAAAAAATGGCGTTTACCTCGTTAGACACGGCGTCGTATTGCTCCTGTAAGCCCCGCGCCTTTTCCGTAAGAGAAACAGTGACACGGCGGCGGTCCTTTGCATCGTGCTCGCGTTTCACGAGCCCAAGCGCTTCCATACGGTCAAGCATGGCGAGGCCGTACTTCTTACGCTCTTTCATTCTCGGGTCACGGGTCAGCAGGCCGGCAGCCTTCAGGGGCGCACGGTAGCTGTCCTCGACCTGCAGCAGCGCACGGGCGATGCCGTGGCGGATCGCGCCGGCCTGGCCGGTCACGCCGCCGCCGGTCACGGTGGCTTCGACGTCGAACTTGCCCATGGTATCGGTCGCCGCGAAGGGCTGACGAACGATGAGCTTCAGGGTCTCGAGACCAAAGTAGTCATCCAGCGGACGGCCGTTGATGGTGATGCTGCCGGTGCCGTTCGGGAACAGGTGCACCCGGGCCACGGAGGACTTTCTGCGGCCGGTGAGAACTTCTGCTCCATCTTGCGTCCGGTCAGGATTGCTTTTTTCAACATTGATGACGATCACATAATCGCCGCAGTCCTGGTTCGGGGGTGTATTCGGCTTTTGTGCTTGCCACGCAGGATATGCGCGGCGGGCGGCGGGTGGGCCGAGCGGCTTATCTGCCGCGTCTAAAATGTACCAGCCGTGCTCGATGGTGTCCGGTTTTGCCATGTAAGTTGACATTCTGTTCCCTCCGCTACTGATTTGTGTATGAACCGGAAATCGTCCGCCGGACAACTCAAAAGACAAGAACGGTGCTCTTTAGCTTTTTGAGCTGACCGGAACCGTCCCCGCATGGCACATTCCATACGGACGGATCGCCGGAAGATTCCTTGCGAAAGCGCAGATTCGCAACGAAACCACGCTTATTCGACGAATTTGCCGCACAATAGCATCGCGCTAATGCCCGACAGTTATTATTTATACCATACTTCCCAGACAGTGTCAAGCCCTTTTTCAAGAAAATTTAATTTAGATTTTTGATGCTCTCGTTTTCTCGCGTTTGCTCCCGTATCCATCCTTCCGTTTTCAAATACCCTGTATTCATTTTTTTGCTGTCCTCAATTTTGTGGTCGTGCGGGCAAAACGTACTGTTTTGCCGTGCTGGGCGGAGAGGGACGTCTATGTACAACCTGTTTTGAGCCAGACGCCGTGCGTAGGCCGCGGTGCGCCCGGCGGGGTATCCCCACCGGCAAACAGCGCGTAGGAGCCGCGGCGTGCGTCCGGCGCGTATGAAGTGCGATTTCCGTTACGACGACTTCCCGGCTGTGTGACGCGCTCCCACTTTCGTCCCGCCGCCAGACGGTCAGGCTAGCTCGTGCTTTTTCTGCCGTGCCGTCTCTCGTCATCAGACGGGTCCCACGGATTTCCTGGCAAAAGAGCACTACCCAAAAAATGCAAGGCTATGGTATACTGTTCTTATGTGGCCGGTGCGCAATTTGACCTTTAATAAAGAAAGCCTGAGGTAGTGGGAGGAAACGCGATGAAGCGAAAAGAGGGTTCCTATTTGACCGCCGGGACGGTCGGACGCTTTATTTTTTGCGGGCTGTAATGCTGGCGGCCTATATTGTAACATATACGATGTTTGACAGAAACCCGCAGTACGCCGACGGATACCGAGAAGTGACGAAATCCGTCGCCATGATGATACTCTCGGCGCGATGTCGTATGTGTCCTTTACGGTGGCGGAGCTGCTTGCCTTTCTGCTTTTGACCGCGGCGCTTTTGTACCTTTCCTTTGCGATTTATAAAAATGTGCGCGACGCGGGAAATTCTGCCGCGCCTTTTGCGGATGATTTCCAATATTTTAGCGGCAGGAACCGCTTTGCTGCTGTTGTTTTTTGCGCTTTACGGCGCGAACTATTTTGCTCGCCCATTTCTGAGCGGATGGAGCTGGAGGTCGGCAAGGCAGGCAAGGCCGAGCTGATCGCGCTGATCGAGCATATGCGCGACCGTGCGAAAGATTCTGCGAATATCGCCCCGCGCGAATTCGACGGTTACTGCGAGTTTGGAAACTTCGCCGGTATGGCCTCGCTGATTTCCATGGGGTATGAGACGCTCTCGCAGGAGTATGGGTTCCTGACGAGTACCTACGCGCCTGTAAAAGCATCTCGACCTGGCGGCTGCTCGCCGCTTTCGGCATGTCCGGCATCTACATTCCGTTTACGGGCGAGTGCATTATCGTGCCGGACAGCCCGGACCAGTCCATCATTTTCACGATGGCCCACGAAACGGCGCACCGGCTGGCAATCGCCCCGGAGGACGAGGCGAACTTCATCGCATTTTTGGCCTGCCGTGCGAACACGGACCGCCGTGTGGCGTATTCCGGCTACTTTATGGCGTATATTTACTGCGTCAACGCGCTTTATCAAGTGGATGCGGACAGCGCGCGCGCGATCCAGTCCGGCGTTAACGACAATCTCGCGAAGGACATCGCGCAGCAAAACGAAAACGTCCGACGGCACGACGGCGTGCTTCAAAATCGGCAACCAGGTAAACGACGGGTATTTGAAGAGCTATGGCCAGGCGGCGGGCAGCGCAAGCTATGGGCTGATGGTTGATCTTCTGCTTGCGGAATACAGCAAATAATGGACAGGATGGGAGGCTTAAAAAATGTATACGGAACGAATGATACGGCGCGGGGATTATACCGACGCGCATAGGATACGAATTCAGGTGTTTGTGGAGGAGCAGGGCTTTGTGCAGGAGATCGACGGCCTGGACGACGAGGCCTGGCACCTTGTGATCTATGACGGCGCCGCGCGCCGTTGCGACGGCGCGCGCATTTCTTGACGACGCGGGCGTCTGTAAAATCGGACGGGTTGCGGTGCTGCCTGCGTACCGCGGGCAGCATCTGGGCGAGCGGCTGATGCTTCGTTTAGAAGCAGAAATGCAAAAGCTGGGCGCAAAGCAGTTTAAGGTCAGTGCACAGGTGCGCGCCGCGGGATTTTACGAGAAGTTAGGTTACGTTCGACGTGGCGAGGAGTATCTGGACGAGTACTGTCCGCATGTGGACATGTATAAGCCGGCGCAGGCGGGAATAGGGGCGGACGGAATGAAAAAGCGGAAATCCCTTTGGCTGATCCTGGTGTTACTCATGCTGGCGGGGCGCGGCGGCGGTGCTTTTGTATCTCCGTGCGGATCTGCGGTATCTGGTCAAGGAAACGGTGAGCGGCTGGTTCCGCGAGCGGGTAGCGATGGTAGAACTCGACGCGGAGGCGCTGAAGGTCGATAAAAGTCGCTTTCGGACCTGATAGCGGAAGAAAACTGCACCTATGACCAGTCGCTTCTGCTGGTCAACGGTACATACCGGCTTTCGGACGATTTTGTGCCGGACGTTTCAGAATACAAGACCTCCGGCGTGCTGATGAACCGCTGCATCATGGACGCTTACGCCGCGCTTGCGGCGGCGGTGGGCGACCGGTTTGACGAAAAGTTATACGTCATGAGCAGCTATCGCAGCGCGGCGGAGCAGGCGAACGTTTTAGCCGGCGAGGACGCCGACACCGCGGCGGAGGTGGGCGCCAGCGAACACCAGACCGGCCTCGCGCTGGACGTTTACGTGCAGTACTATGCGGGCGACGGCTTTTAAAGTCGGAGGCGGGGCAGTTTGTCAACGAAAACTGTCAGGATTACGGCTTCATTATCCGGTACCCGCGCGGGAAAGAGGATGTCACCGGTATCCGGTTCGAGCCGTGGCATATCCGGTATATCGGTGCGCCGCACGCGGCCTTTCTTGCGTCGAACGGCCTGACGCTCGAGGAATATTTTGATATGCTGGAGCCGGACAAGTTCTATGAAGTGAACGGCTACGTCGTCTCGCGGCAGCGCGGCGGAGAGTTCTATGTTCCCGCGTCCTACACTGAGCTGACCATCTCGCCTGACAACACCGGATATTATATTCTGACGGCGAAAGAGATAAACCCTGCACATACTGCAGTTTGCTGTTCGTGTAGTGGGTCCATCAATCAAAGGGAATACGGTGCGTATATGATAGACAGCACAAGTATCATGGGCTTACCGTGGTGTGGCGCTCCATCGAGGCGACAGCTTTGTTTACATTCCTCCGCATCCATATCTCAGGCCATACATCGCAAACTATACCATTACATGCCCGCAGCAGGGGAAACATGCCGCCAGACTATACGATCCTGCCCTCCGGCAGTGCAACGCTTCGTTATTCTATCAATAATACCGGCATATACGACAGTTTACGCGGTATCAATACAAAAGCCTGTATGGTTGGTGCAAGAGCCCTTCAGTTCGACCTATTGCTGCTGATCGAGTTCCGTCCTGCCGGATTATGGCCATTTATTCGCCTGCCGCAGCAGGAATTGCTCGATAACTCCTTCTCGTTCTCCGACCTTCATGCACGGTTAAACAGCCGGATTAGCGAGGCGCTTTTGACTTCCGAAACCATATCTGCATTCATAGAGAGACTCTCGATCAAATACTGCTGCGTTGCCTGCCGGCAGCAGCGCACACCCGCAGCTCACACAAGCGATAACAACAATCGTAAGGAGCGGCGGCTTGGCAGATATTCGGCAGATTTCCATAGATGTCGGTTATAGTGAGCGTCAGCTGCGCCGCATTTTTTTTACAGCGGCTCGGGGTCGGTATGCATACCTTTTCGCGTATTGTCCGGGTAAACCGCGCTGTCGGTATGATGCAGACAGTAGGCACGGGTATGGCTTCGATTGCGAACGAGGTGGGATTTTTCGACCAGCCGCATTTCATTCATGATTTTAAAGCTCTGTGCGGCGTCAGTCCTTCCGCCTACTTGAAAAAATGTCCGTTTTCTACAATGATGCGTATAAAATATGAGGTATCATAATCTTATAATCCAACCAAAATCAAGGAGGTTTATCAAATGATTATCCCATATTTATCGTTCAAGGAAACTGCGAAGAGGCGATCGCGTTATATTCTGAAGCACTAGGCGGCAAGCTTGAATACGCATCGCGATTCACTGCGGAAACGGGCAGCCCTGCACTTGTCGGAAAAATCATGCATATGGAGATTACTTTCAGCGACGGTGCGATTAGCGGCGCGGATCAAGAGGAACCGGTGGATCACGGCAAGGCAATGAAGTTGATGATCCATTATCAAACAGCCG
>VOFE01001178.1_pt1 | contig 29779 bp, 33 predicted proteins | sample 5384071 | NCBI WGS metagenome assembly VOFE01 (sample SAMN12384724, study PRJNA508395) | human gut metagenome | isolation source: healthy gut D | host: Homo sapiens
GCCTTCCCATTTCTCAACAAGAATGGAATTGAGTTCAAACTGGATGCCGTTGATTTCCTCCGTCTTCCATCCCCTCAGTGAAAACAAGTCATCGTAGAGCGAACTGCATCTGTTGGCGCGGATGTAGAAGTGCGTGCAATGCTTCTCTATCTCACTGACAATTTCCTTCGAGCACGAACCACAGTCGGCTCTGAAGCGATTCACACGGATGCTGTTGGCTTCCAGTAGGGCAAAGAATCTCTTGTGGGTCTCAGCCTGATAAAAGCGCACATTTGTGTTGCCATCGCTGTTCTCGACATAGACAATCATGTCACCGATGACATATACGCCAGGTCTGTAGCCGAGGAACTTCTTGTATGTCGGTTTTGCATCATACTTCTCTGTTTCAAGGAACTGATGGTCGAAATCAACATCGTAGGTTTCCACCTCATTCAGTTCACCAGTGGAAACCAAGGCTTTTTTATAAGCAAGGCGTTGAGCTTGTCTGCCGTATTGAAATCATAGGTCTTGCCCTTATCGGAAGTATATGAGATGTTTTCCTGTGTCAGTTCCTTGATGGCTCTGAGGATGGTATCAGAGCTGCATGTGCGCAAGGTCGGATGATACGAGAGATGACGCATCAGATGCGATGTTACATCCTCCACGCATGAACCGCCACAGAAGTATACGCTCATCAGAGAACGAATAATTTCGCTGTACTGGTATCCGATGATACTGCGGCATCTCTGACCAAGTGTCTGGTCGATAATAGGTGAAAGCATGGAGTCAAATTGCTCCATGATTGAAAAAATTCCTCCAAAAGGTGTGAGTTTTTCAGATTTTATTTGTACCTTTGCCATGTCTTGTTACGATTTACGCTTGTTTTGATTTGCAACACTAAGATAAGTGAAAAATCTGACATGGCAAAATCCTGAGCAACTTTTTGTTGCTCAGGAACTTATAAATAAAGTTAAATCAAAGTGGATGCACTCTTTATTTGAGCGCATCTCCAATCTTCTGTTTGATTTGTGCCATTTTATTGCGGCGCTCGATGGAAAACGTATCTCCGTGGGCTTCCACATAATCGAAGAGCATGAACGCCTTGTTCAGGAGTTCATCTCTTGCGGGCTGCCCCACGGTATCCGCCTCGTGATAGTAGAGTTCGGCAAGCATATCCATCTTGGAGAGTCGCTTCTCCTCGTCGTCGATTCCTGCCATGGCCTTCATCACGTCGTCGATGGTAGCGATGCTGTAGAAGGCATAAGGGCCTACGTATTGATTGTAGAGCTCCCTGATCTTCTCACGTCTCACCTCCACCTCTTTCTTTTCGAGCATTCTTTCGAGTGCAGCCATAAACTCGCGAATCAGTCGCTGTATGTAGTCTCGTTGTAGCATAAAATAGTCTTTATTTTATTCGTTGTTGTTGATAGCCTTCCACATACTCCCACAGTTTCTTGTAGAAAGGATGCTTCGTCATCGTGTCCTTGTTGCCCAGGATGATGAGCTTCATTCGGGCTCTCGTCATCGCCACGTTCATGCGGCGGAGGTCTTTCAGGAATCCTATCTGGCCTTCATCGTTGGAACGTACCAGGCGAGATGAGATCACGTCTCTTTCCTGACCCTGGAAACCATCTACCGTGTTTACGCTGATCAGGCGGCGGTAAGGCTTGAAGAACTCATACTTCTTGATGAGCTTCTTGAGATATTGTACCTGGGCACGGTAAGGCGAAATGATGCCTACATCGATTCTTTCCTCCAAAACGCGCTGCTTGCCTATCTTGGTGAAGTATTCCGCCAGGGTGAGCAGGGTAAGCTCGGCTTCTGCCTTGTTGATGCGCCCGAAACTCTCGCCCACAAACTGCTCCTTGAAGTTCAAATCAGAATTCTGATTGGCTGCAGATACAGAAGATGATGTGGAAGCAGAATCCTCGGGAGCATCTTCTCCTTCTATCGTTATCTGATTCTCCTCGTTCGAAGTGTCAATCCACGTTATCGGATGGTCATAATCCAATACGCTGCGGTATTTGATCTGTGGCGCACTCTCCACTTTGCCCCCGTAGAACCAGTCGCTGGAGAATCGCATGATTTCATCGTTCATGCGGTATTGGATTTTCAGCAGGGTTACTACCTCGGGCTTGTTTTCGGCGATGCGCTCCATCAGGGTCTTGCCCAGTCCGGCTCTTAATGCCGCAATACTCTTTACGGTAGGCGGCAGCTGACAATGGTCGCCCGCCAGAATCACCCGGCTGGCTCTCTTCATCGGAATCCAGCAGGCGGCTTCCAAAGCCTGCGCTGCCTCGTCGATAAAGAGGGTACCGAACTTCATGCCTTCCAGCAGATGATGGGCTGAGCCTACGAGGGTACAGGCGATGACACGCGCCTCGCCAAAGAGTTCTGCGTTGATGCGGAGTTCTATCTCGGCAGCACGGCTCTTCAGCCTGTCCATCTTCTGATGATAGTTTTCGCTACCCTTCTTTCTGTTCTTTCTTAATTCCCTGATTGCCTTGCGGATTGCCCAAAGCTGAGGGTAATCAGCATGGCTCTCAAAGCGGCGCTCGTAAGTGAAGCCCAGCATCTTGTCGTTTACGCGGGTCGGGTTTCCGATACGGAGCACGTTGATGCCTCTATCCACCAGTTTTTCTGATATCCAGTCTACCGCCATGTTGCTCTGTGCACACACCAGCACCTGGCTCTCACGCATCAGGGTTTCGTTGATGGCTTCCACCAGGGTTGTAGTCTTTCCGGTTCCCGGAGGTCCGTGAACGATGGCCACATCCTTCGCCCAAAGCACCTCGTTCACAGCCCTTTCCTGGGTAGGATTGAGCCAAGGGAACTTCATCGGTTCGAAGGAGAATCTTCCTGCCTTCTGATGGGAATAGAATAAATCGCGGAGATAAGCCAGACGGTTGTTCTTCGCCTTCATCACGCGGTCCAAGGCCTCGAACATCAGTTTGTAGCTGGTTTCGTCAAAGGATAGCTGTACGCCGATAGGATCGGTTGACTGCTGAAGTTCGAGCAGAGGGGCAGAATCGGGTACGGTAACCACCATTCTGTCGCCATCTACATAACTCACGGTTCCGGTAAAGGAGAAATATTTAAGTTCTTCACTTCCTTCACTTCTAAAGAACATGACGGGGCGACCGAACTCAAAATTGTGCTCGATATCCTGCGGTCTCATTCACCTTCAGATAATAGGTGTTCTTGAGCACATCCAGCTTGTCCTTCCAGTCGATGGCGTAAACTTTCTCGTCTCTCACCTCGCGCAGATAGCCCTGCACATCGATGGAAACTTTTCCCTTCTTGGCAAGAAAGGCAACCACTTCTGGCGAGAAATCATCGCTCAGCAGACTGCCCAGGTGGAAGACCTTGGCCTCTACATGCTCCAGCTGCAGGATGGTGAAAGGATCTGCCTTGGCAAGCACACGCTGCTTACGGTCGTTAGGATTATCGCCATAAATATTCTCGAAGAAAACCGTATTGCGCGATGGGTTCAAGGTGACGTCTATTCCAGCCTTGAGCATCTTTTCAACCGGTTCCTTCTCGGTAGGATCCATCGCCGTAATGAGCGAGAAATTTACATCCTTTGGCAATTGGTTGATGGCGTAGGCAAAATAAAAAGAGGTGCCGCCAGCCATGTAAACCGTACTGCTCGGGGTCACGATTTTATCCTTTGTTACGTGCCCAATACAACAAATATCTTTCATTCTTATTACATTTTGCGGATGCAAAGGTACTGCAAATCGAGAATAATACAAAAAAAAATGGGAATTATTTTGTTTTGTTCGCATTTTAATGTACCTTTGCATCAAGAAAAAGCAATTTAAAAATATTATCTAGAATAGATATAAAGAAACATTATGTGGTTTGATAATTTAATCAACGTGCATTCGGCGGTGCAAGGCATCGTCATCCTGTCTTTGATTTGTACTTTGGGTCTTGCCCTCGGCAAGATTCATGTCAAAGGAATCTCCCTTGGCATAGCCTTCGTATTCTTCGTGGGTATTATAGCGGGTCATCTCGGTCTCTCTATTGACCAGAACATGCTGGAGTTTGCCGAGAGCTTCGGACTCACCATGTTCGTGTATGTGCTGGGTCTCTATGTGGGTCCAACTTCTTCGGTTCGATGCGCCACGAAGGCATCTCGCTCAATCTCTGGAGTCTGGCAGTCATCCTGGTGGGAACCTTGTTCTCGCTCGGCTTGTGCTGGATTTTGCCAATCAGTCTGCCTGATATGATGGGCATTCTGTGTGGCGCCACAACCAATACGCCTGCCCTTGGTGCTGCCCAGCAGGCGTTGCAGCAGTTGGGCTTGCCTAGCGAAGGTGCGGCTCTGGGCTGTGCGGTTACTTATCCGTTGGGTGTTGTGGGCGTTATCCTGGCGATGATGCTCTTGCGCAAACTCTTTGTGAAACCGGAAGATCTGGAGATTCGCAAAAATGATGATGACGACCATACGTCTATCGGACAATACGTAATCGTGAATCCTGCCCTGAACGGCAATACCATCGCAGAGATTACGATGATGACGCATCGCAAGTTCATCATCTCCCGTGTGTGGAGAGGCGAACAGGTGATAGTTCCTCAGGCTGATACGGTTCTTCATACGAATGATAATGTGCTCGTGGTTACCAATAAGGACGAGGTTTCGGCGATGCAGATTCTCTTCGGAAAGAAGGTGGATAAGGAGTGGAATAATGATAAGGTAGACTGGAATGCGATTGATGCGAAGGTAGAAAGCCGCATTATCGTTGTAACCCGTCCGGGACTGAACGGTAAGCGCCTGGGCAGTCTGCAGATGCGAAATTCCTATGGCGTGAATGTGAGCCGAGTGCTTCGTGGTGATATCCGTCTGCTGGCTACCGATGATCTCCGTCTGCAGTACGGCGACCGCCTGACGGTAGTTGGCGACCCTACGAGTATCGACCATGTAGAGCTGTTCCTGGGTAATGCCGTAAAGACTCTGAACGAGCCAAACCTCGGCGCCATCTTCCTCGGAATCATTCTCGGTCTTGCTGTGGGAACCATTCCTCTGGATATTCCTGGAATGACGGCTCCTGTACGTCTGGGTATTGCTGGCGGTCCTATCGTGATGGGTATTCTGATTGGTGCGCTCGGTCCTCGTGTGCATTTCATCTCTTACATGACGCGAAGTGCGGGTCTGATGCTGCGAGAACTGGGTCTTGCCCTCTATCTCGGTTGCTTGGGTTTGGCGGCTGGTGGACAGTTCTTCGAGACGGTAGTCCGTCCGGAAGGTTTGATGTGGGTAGGCATCGGTTTCCTTATCACGGTTGTGCCTGTGGTTGTCGTAGGTCTTATCATCCTGAAGACCAAGAAGTATGACTTCGGCAGTATCTGCGGAATCCTCTGTGGAAGTATGGCGAATCCGATGGCGCTTACTTACGCCAACGAGACGCTGGATGGCGATACGCCAAGTATCAGTTATGCTACGGTTTATCCGCTCGGCATGTTTATCAGAGTGGTGATAGCTCAGGTTATCGTGATGTTCTTTGTCTGATGTTACGATGTTTTCATCTGTTTCTGCGGATTCTGTCATCCGCAGATATGAAGAAAGGCTGGTTTCGGTTAGAAATCAGCCTTTCTTGTTACAGTCATCTTCTTTCCCGTCATCGGGTGCTCAAATGTGATTTCCTCTGCATGAAGATGCAGTCTTGTTGCCGGCTCGTTGCCATAGAGCGGATCGCCGATGATAGGGGCATTCAGACCTTCCTGATGAGCACAATGCACTCTCAGCTGGTGCGTTCTGCCCGTTTTAGGATAGAGCGCCAGGCGAAGATGGGTATCGTCAATACGCTCTAGAACCTCGTATTCTGTAATGGCTTCCTTACCCTGTTCGCGGTTTACAATCTGGCGTGGACGGTCTAGGAAATCTGCTATCAGGGGGAGCGAGATGTAACCTCTTCCGCCTTCAGCTTCTTTCAGAATCCGGTTGCACGATTCCTTGTCTTTTCCGCAAACGATGGCTACGTATTTCTTCTGAACCCGATGATTCAGAAACTCCTTCTGCAGGCGATGATAGGCAAATTCGGTCTTGGCAACAATCATCAGTCCGCTTGTTGCCATGTCCAGACGATGGACGATGAGCGGACCGGTAGCTTCCTGATATTTCCTGCGCATCAGAGCGTAGACGGAAGGCTGGGCTGCATCTTTCCCCGGAACCGAGAGTAAACCTTCGGGCTTATAGATGACTGCCAGTTCACGGTCTTCGTAGAGCGTTTCCACCTTATTATATATAGTAGTTTCGGTCTGTTGGGTTTCAAAGACTGTTTTAGGCAGCATCCAATGTAGTATCGGTTTGCATTTTCCGTTGCAGGCAGGATAAAACTGAAGATGATGTCTGATTTCTTCTTTCGGACTCTCTCCCCACCAGAACATCGCCATCTGCAGAGGCTTGTAGCCATGCTGGTAAGCGTATTGCAGGAGTTTCGGCTCGCAGCATTCTCCACTTCCGGCAGGTGGAATCTTAACCGCCTCGTCCTTGAAAATCTCCAGCAGATCCTTGGTTTCTCCTTCCGCATTCAGCATCTGGAAATTTCGAAAACAGCCATTGCTGAAGTTCTTCAGATAACTGTTTGCGGAGCTGTTTCGCACTTTTCAAATCCTTTTCGTAGTTTTCATATAGCGTTTCGTACGCCGTCTTTTCGTTTATCGACTTTTTCAGCCTCTTCAGTTCTGCCTTCATAAACTGGCTCTCTTTTATCATCGCTTTCTCCTCTTCCTCGCTCAGGGGCGTTCCTGCCGAAAGGGCTTCCTGGCGCCTTGCATCTCGCTTTTCCTTTGCTTCTTTTATCTTTGTCTGATAGTTTGCGATAACTTCCTGGCGCTTTTGCTGCAAATCATCAATCAGGTTTTTCGCCTTTATCAGGTTTTCGTTGGCTTCAAACTGTCTGATTTGCTGGTTCATTTCCGAAATCTCAGCCTCATGTACCTTGAAATATCCGTCGTTTTTGCAAAGGTACAAAAAAATGCAGAAGTCTTGGTTTATCCACAGAAAAATCTTACTTTTGCACCATTAAAGGAAAAATTAAGATATGCAAACGAAAAATAACAATATATTCTACCATCTGGTAGCCTTCCTGACGGTGGCGATCTGGGGAACCACCTTCGTTTCTACCAAGATGCTGCTGCTTCAGGGCCTTTCCTGCTCAGATCTTCACCCTGCGTTTCAGCATCGCCTACGTGCTGATGCTGGCGTTCAATCATCGCCGTCTCTTTGCCGATTCCTGGCGGATGAGGCAAGATGGCGTTGCTGGGCATTACGGGCGGTTCACTCTATTTCTGCAGCGAGAACGAGGCGATGAACTTCACCACCACCACCAATACCTCGCTCATCGTCTGCTCGTGTCCTCTCTTTGCCACCTTGCTGGTTCGGCTCGTCTATGGACTCCTCGCACATTCATGTCGTCCAGCTGCTGGGTTCTCTTCTGGCATTTGTGGGCATGAATATGGAAACGAGCGGACTTCTGCTCGTTTCTGTATTTTGCAATATGAAAAGAACGCCTCAATTCGGGGACAAAGATACGATATTTTTCTAAATATCCCATGACTATCTAGGAGAAATTTATGGAATTTAGAACTTTTGCGTAAAATTCTCTACCCGATAAGCAGGTTTCTTAGAAAATATTTGGAGAAGGCGAATTAAAGCCACATTTTTGTAGCTATAAATCCCACCACTCCTCTCAACGATGTGTACTAAGATGAGGCTTTACTTTTTATTTGGATATATGAGCTACGACAAACAACTGATATATATTGAACAATTACTCTTACTACAAAATAGGAGATTGATAATTGAAGATGTTGCACATGAGAAGACACACGTTCGCCACGATGGAGCTGACCATGGGCGCAGACCTATACACTACAAGCAAACTTCTCGGTCATACGGAGGTGCGCACGACACAAATTTACGCAAAAATCATCAACAAGAAAAAGGACGAGGCTGTTTCTCTGTTGGACAGTGCGTTCGAATAATAAAAATGGAACATAATAATACATCAAACAACCAAGGACGAGAGGACTCCTCGTTCTCTCTTTTTACCCCAATGCAATGAATGCACCTTCGCTAACGGTGTAGGTGGCATTTGTGGTACCAACAAATTGTGGCTGTTCTTCAAGGAAGCCCATGAGTGCTATCAGACGGAAGTAATAGGATGCGGTAAACTGTATCACCGCTACAAAAAAGACTTTCTCAACAGCCATTCCTATACAGACTGCCAGTATGCGGCAGGCAAGAACGAACACAAGAAGAACTTCTACATCATGGAGGAGTTTCTTGAAGAACGTGAGGATTTGGTAGTCATATTCTTTACCAAAGTGGATTTCGAGTATCATGACTACAAGGCTCTTCATCACAAGTTCAACACCACGGAGCCACCTCCAAACGGTCAGTATCTCCATGGTAAACCACCGTCAATATTACAAACAGCACAAGACCCCAAACCGAAACAGGACTTTCAATGTTACTTTGATTCTACTCAGTTGAACCTCATTGCGCGCCATGCCAATGAGGTTCATTTGTTCTCGGCCGATGTGTCGGAAGAGGATATGCGAAAACTCTTCTCGTGCCAAGTCAGCAAGCAGCTAAAGGCGAGAAGCAACAGACGTGTAGCATTCTTCTTTGATATACTCTGTGTATCAACAACTTATATTTGCAGATAGTACTTTCTGCGTGGGATAGTAGATTCTGCGTCGGAAAGTAGATTCTGCGTGGGTAAGTAACCTCATCTAACGTACTGAAAATCAATTAGTTACAAACTTCTCGAAAAACAATTTTTTAATTATTAACAAAAACGTAACCACCTCATTATCAACGATTTACGTAATTTAAGCTTATTGAAAACAATTAATTTTGGACATTTTTTCTACCCTATTTCTACCTTCTAGAAAGTTTTTATTTTCATAAAACAACCCAAAATCGAAGCCAAAAGTATAAGAAAACGGCCTTAAAACACACGTTTTCACAATATTCATCGACCCAGTTCCTACTCAATTTAGCCCTTGTGGACTCATTTTATTATTTCTTTCTTCGCTTGGGATTCATGGGGAACCAGCCCTTCTCTACGCGTTTTTTCTGAGAGAAGAGTTCGCCGATGCCCCATAGGGCGGAAGCACCGAACACACCAAGGAATGAGGAGATATAGACATTGCTGATGAAGAGTGCTGCCACGCAACAGCTGATGCCAACGAGCAGATAGATCACCCAGGGACGAGTGCCAAAATAATATTCTGTCTTGATGACGATAGGATGCCAGAGACCTATCGTTAGAAAGGTCATCGCGGCTATGATAATACCTGTGAAATACATATTTTATTCTTTTGGTTAGATCTTATTTCCATGTTTCAGCAATCGCAGCGCCTTGATGGATGCGGTTACCCATACCAATACCGTCGCGCATGTTACCAGCCAACACCAGTCCCTTGTATTGGTTTTGTAGTTCCTCGATCAGTCTGAACCGTTCTCCACTGTCGCTCCAGTACTGGGGAATGGCATGTTGGTGACGGAAGATCCGGATGAAGTCGGGTTGTACATCTGACGGATATTTCAGCATCGAGTGGAAGGCTTCCAATACGATCTGACGAATCTCGTCGTCGCTCTTCTGCAAATAGTCGGTATGACGGGCACCTCCGATGAAGTATGAGTAAAGTGCTCCGCCCTCTGGCGCACGGCCTTCGAAGCATGATGACGGGAAGAGGATTCCAAGCACACGTTTCTGTTCCTTGCTGGGTACCAGACCACCGAAAGCGGGGAAGTCCAAACCCCTGGCATCACGGATGCCGACACAGACCTGAATAATGGGCGCATAGAACAACTGGGTGAATGGTTTGAGTCGCTCAGCAGGGATAAATGGCAGCAATGCCGGCAGGGCATAGGAGCCCACGGTGGTGACCACGCGCTGGCATCTGATTTCCTCCGAGCCGTTGAAGGTGACAGACCACTCTCCCCCATCTGCAGGCCGTATTTTTACATTATTGGCATCGAGGATGATATCAAGTCCTTTGGCCATCGCATCTACCATCTGACTCAAGCCGCCCACAGCCGAGAACACCTTCTTGGTGGCCAGTCTGTCGCGATCCGTCTTGGGCTCTTTGGCCTTCGCCATCGCACCACGGATGAAACTGCCGTAGTTGGCTTCGAGATTATAGAGTTTCGGCAGGGCATAACGGGTGGTGAGCTTCATCGGATCGCCAGCATAGACACCTGACACAAACGGATCGACGGCATATTCGTAGAACGACTTACCCAGACGACGTTGCGCCAAGGCACCTACCGGTTCATCAGGATCAGTGCCTCGTTTGCGCCAAGGCTCTCCAAGGATTCGGAATTTGTCGGATAGACGGAACAGCGGTGTGGTGATGGCACTCAACGGACCCGACGGCAGCGCATGAAACTGGTTGCCCTTCCAGATAAGACGCCGTTTCGAGGATTCCCTGGCAATCTCCAGTTCACAGTCACCAGCCAGATCATTGAACAGTTCCACGACCTCAGGGAAGGATACCACACCCGTATTGGGGCCGCTCTCAAACACAAAGCCATCCTCCTGATAAGTTCGGATCTGGCCTCCGATCCTACTTTCTTTTTCGACAATCACGACATCGTGGCCTTTTTTCTTCAGGTTGTGGGCCGTGCTGAGTCCTGTCAGACCGGCTCCTATAATGACAATTTCTCGATTCTGCATGATCAATAGCTTTTTTAAATGGGATTAGAAAAATGTTTGTCTGTATGCTGCATCAACGGGTCGAGGGCGGCAGCCACACAGCGCACAAACGGACGGCCGTCGGTATTGACGGTGATGTGATGGTCGTCAAACACCAGAATACCGTCGGATGCCATTTCCCTCAGACGTTCCTCGTCGTAATGACAGGTCTGGCGCAGCTGGGCGACGGATGTGCCCGTCCGCTCTGCCACATCGTTCCAGTCGAGAGTGTAGTTACACATCAGCGTCTCCACCACTTCACGGATCAGCTTCTGCTCTGCTGAGAGCTGGTAGCCACGACTAGTGTAGAGACGGTCCTTGCCAATCGTTTCGATATAGGCTTTGATTTCGCGTCCGTTCTGGGCATAGGCATCGTCGAGCTGACTAATGGCGGTCACGCCGAAGGCATAGACCTGCGCTGTGGTGCGACGGGTGCAGTAGCCCTGGAAGTTACGATGCAGCCTTCCCGTCTGCAGGGCTGTGTAGAGTTCATCATCCGGCAGCACGAAGTGATCCAGTCCGATGCTCTGATAGCCTGCCTGCCTTAATATCTCCGAGGCTGTCTCATACATCCGGTTTTTCTCTTCCGTCGCAGGCAAGCCCATACGATCGAGTATCTGCTGACGGGGGAAGAGTTTGGGTAGATGGGCATAGGAGAATGTGACCAGACGGTCAGGGCGCAACGCTGAAGCCTGTTCGATGGTCTTTCGGAAGGAGTCCACGCTCTGTAATGGCAATCCATAGATAAAGTCAAAGTTGACAGTCGCTCCCGAGGCCCTCAGAATCTGGAGGATCTCTTGTAAGGGCAACAGTGACGGACGACGGTTGACTGCTTTCAGCACCTCTTCTTTCATATCCTGAATACCAATGCTATAGCGGGTAAATCCGCATGCGGTGAGCTGTTGCCAGTCGTGCTCGGACAGATAGCCAGGATGGCACTCAATCGCAATCTCAGGACTTGCTATCGTGGGTGCAATACTGAGCAGATGATCGTTGAGTTCCTTGAGCATCGGAATGGGAATCGACGTCGGACTGCCACCACCATAGTGTATCTGTGAGATCTGCCGACTGTTGTCAATATGACGGGCCACCAGGTCGATCTCCCGATGCAGCGCCCCCACATAGGCCTCCACCGTCTCTGGCTTAGCAGCAGGATAGGAGTTACAGCCACAGTAATGACACAGGTGACGACAGAAGGGAATATGCAGATAAAACGATATCTGATTCTGACGGGCCGAATCCGATGCGTTGACGGCACACAGATAATCGGTTTCGGAAAACTCGCCAAAATAGTTGGCTGGCGGATAACTCGTGTATCGCGGTACTGGACGGTTGTATTTTTGAATAATCTCAGGCTGCATTTTTCTTTCTGAAAACGGTTAATATATAAAGCAGCGACAGGGCTGCGATAAAGCATTCTGTGAGGAAAAGGCCATGATAGCCGAAGTGGTCGGCCATGCTGCCGCTGACAGCTGCCATGATGATACCACTCAGGTGGGTCAGTACGGTCTGGATGGTGAAGTCGGTACCTTCGCGCCCCTTACGCACGCACTCCATCGCTGAGGTATAGACCACGATGGTGGCCATACCGTAGCTGGCCCACATCAGCACGATGCCCAAGTAGAGCAACAGTGTTGAAGGCTGCTCGAGATAGGACATGGTGAGGAAATAGACGGTTGTCAACAGGACAAAGCAGGCGAAGAGCAGTCGGGCTGTGTAGATGCCGATACGGCGCACAATGAATCCGGCACCAAAGGAGGCGCAGAATGCCGCAGAAGTGCCCACGATGCCACTCATCACACCAATCTCCTTCATGGAATAGCCCAGGTCAACCAGCCAGGGGCGCATCATCGACAAGATACCCACGATACTGGCATAATAGAGCAACAGGAAGCCGATCTGTCTCCAGATACTGCGCTGCGTGAAAAACGAGGCAAAGTCCGTCAGCCGCGCCCGTTCTTGAGGGTTCTTGACTATCATCCCGGTATCACGCCTCATGATAAGCGGCACCAACATCAGTAACACAAATACACCCAAGCACATCGTCACCGTCTGCCAGCCATACTCATGGAGTACCACCAGCAATAGACCGCTACCCACCAAGACACCCCCGAAACTACCCATCGACTGCATACTGTTCACCATACTCTTATCCCTTCCGCCATGCATCAGGATGGCCAAGGCATCAGTAGCGATATCCTGAGTAGCAGATGCCACCAGCGACAGGCACACTAAGGCAATGATCAGATACAGGTTGTCGCCGATATCCAATAGGCCTGCCAAGATGATAAACAGGGCATAGACACACTCGCTGCCGATGATACAGCGGCGGAAGTCACGTCCCGTCAGACAACGACGATCGACGATGGGTGACCAGAGGAATTTCAGGACCCAAGGCAACTTCACCAGCTGCAACAGTCCGATGGTGGCCAGCGAATAATGAGCCTCACGCATCATCACCTGTAAGGCGGTAGCGAAGAAGCTGGAAGGGAGACTTTGGGCAATATAAAGACAGAAGAACATCGGTAATCCAATGCCTCTGCCGTCACGACTGATATGGTTGTTTTCTTGGTTTCCTTGTTGCATACCTTATTTATATATCAAATATCAGAATTTATATATCAAATATCAGAGAAGTTCCGAAAAAGACAGGACGTCCTTTCTGACCATAGGCAGCACTATCCTTGAAGTAATAGGTCAGGTAGTCGGTATCTGTCAGGTTCTTGCCCCACAACTCCCATGTCACAGGGCCGAAGGTGGCACTCGCCTTGGCGTTCAACAAGGCATAGAAGCGCTGGCTTACCAGATTGTCCTCATTCCAGTAAATCTTTCCCATACCGTTCAGACCGACACTCAGTACCAAACGGTCCATGATGCCCTGACGCGGCGTGATGGTATAACTGCCGTTCAACGACAACGTGTGTCGCGGCACAAGCGGCAGCATGTTACCTGTGTAACTTACGGTCTCGCTCTTCTGATAATCCAAGAAGCGGGCATAAGTATAGCCATAGCTCAGTCTCAGCGTCAACGGTTGTACCGGACGGGCTATCAACGACAATTCCACGCCCTTACTGTCGGAGTGACCTGCATTGCGGGTGATATTGCCTACGCCTGGTACGGTCTGAGTGATCTGTTGATGGCGCCAATCTACGTAGAAGAGTGTCAGTTCCATCTGCAGGGCATGGTCGAAGAACGATGTCTTGGTACCCACCTCGTAATTCCAGTTGTACTCCGGGTCATAGGTGCGCTCATCATCCTGAAGGAAAGTGGAATTAAAGCCACCCGTCTTATAACTTCTTGTCACCGAGACGTAGAAGAGTTGTTCTTCGGTGGTCAGGTATTCTATCGAGAACTTCGGTGTCAGCTGCGTAAAGTTAAGCTTGCTATTATAAGTATCCTCAAGATTACCCAATGTCGTAGCCCAGGCAGCAGTGCGATAGGCCTGATAGTCCTCCTTGGCATGTTCGTAGTCGAAACGCAGACCCACACGAGCTTTCAATCCGCCTACGATTCTTAATGACGACTGGTGATAGACTGACACACCCGTGGTAGGCGAGTCGTAGAACTTCGGGGTGCAGTAATCCTGAGCAATGTAGGTCGTACTGAGATTCTTTTTATAGCTGTCGCTGAAGAAGAAGGCACCCACCATCCACTGATAACGACTATCGCTTGTCGATTTCAGGGTCAGTTCTTCACTAAAGATATTCTGACGCACACCCTGTTTCACCCAATAGAGATCCTTCGGCGAGAAATCCTGGTCGATACCCATCTGATCATCTATATACTGATAGGCAGTCTGACTGTTCAGGCTAAATCCGTTGCCCGTATAGCAGGCATTCAGACCCGCGGTGGTAATCTGGCGCAAATAGGAGCTGTAGCGGTTGTAGTTGATCTCACCAGTCTCACCAGTCTCTGCATCATAAATGGCATAAGGATAACCACCCTGATCGCTGTTACGATAGCTGATGTCAGCAGTAATCTGCCAACGCTGGGCAGGTCTCCAAAACACTCTGCCACGCAGATAGCCCTCGTTGAACTTGTCAACCTTACTACCATCGAACGCATTGCGGAAGAAACCATCGTTATGATGATAGCTGCCGTTCACGGCAAATCCAAACTTGTCGCTTACCTTATTATAATGATAGGCATTCACAACGGCATCGTTGTAACGACCATAGCCAAGCTTCACCCGTGTACCCTGATAATCGAATGGCGAGTGGGTATAGGCATTGATGATACCACCGATACAATTACGTCCGTAAAGTGTGCCCTGCGGTCCACGCAACACCTCCAGAGACGACAAGTCAAACAGGTCGTCATCGAAAGCAGAGCGCTCCATGTGAGGCACGCCATCCACATAAAATCCCACGGTGGGACCATTGGTCTTCGATCCTACGCCACGCACAAATACGGGCGATGTCTGTCGGCTACCGTATTCCGGTATATAGAAATTTGGCACCGTGTATCCTAGATCCTTTATACTAGTCATCTCCGTCTGACGCACAAAAAAACTGGAAAGAACGGTTTCCGAGATCGCTTCGCGTCTGGGAGCATCTTGTTTGAAGCCTATCACTTCCACACCTTCCATATCTACATAGCGGGCCACCGTCGTATCTGTCTCCTCTTCTATCTCGTCAGCAAAGACACTAAACGGGCAAAATAACATCATTAATAATGTAAACTTCAATTTCATTTCTTTTTGTCTTGGTTTGTTTTTACGCTGCAAAGGTATAGCTTTTATCGATACTGCACAATCCCCATTTATATGGATTTTAACTATATTCAGCATGATAGAACCAACTTATTAAAACCTTTGGCAGTCTTCGGGACTTGCAAATAGGCTCGTAGATAGCCTTTTTATTAATGTCACCTTTCATTCGGGGAGTCACAGTAAATTCTTTTATTCATTGAATATCAGCGAGTTGAGTATTTTAAAGAATGTAACTGCTAACGATTTAGAAACGAGATATATTCTTTTTCTTTCACAACTTTGCAATATACAAAGAACGCTTTGATTTCGAGTGCAAAGTTAAATCTAATTTCTGAAAAACAACATTTTATGCTGTGATTTTACAAAATATTAAGATTAGTCTTTGCAAAGGTAAAAGAGTAGTTACCAACAGTAATTTTCATGTAACGTCATTTTAAGAGTATGGCAAAAAGAACATATTCATAAACGCATATATGTATCTTGCCATATTGGGAAATCAATTGCTTAGTTCCATTTTTGCAGATTATATTTCTATTTTGTCTAAATTACGACGGAATACAGCAGATTTTCAAGGGATTTGGATGGATTATCACGATAAAATATTATTTTTGTAGCGTAAAAACGATAAAAACATGAAGTTAAATCGCATAAGAGCAGTCTTAGAGGACAAAGGGATAAGCCAAACATGGCTTGCAAAGAAGTTAGGAAGGAGTTTCAGTACGGTCAATGCTTACGTATGCAACCGTTCTCAACCCAACCTTACCACACTTCTTGAAATTGCACAGTTCTTGTCTGTGGATATGAAAGAACTTATCACGGACAAAAAGGAACGCAATGATTGAAGAGATTATGAGAGACAAAATAATATCATAACATCATTTTGTGGATAAACTAAAATATAATATTTGCAAAATAAATTGAACTTTTCTCATAAGAAAAGAAATATACTATAAGAGTTCATATCTCTCTACATGTTAAATTATTAATTGCTGATAACTATGAGACTGAAGCCAAAACTCCTCAATGCAATAATATTAGGATTGACAATGTTCCTTTCAATGCAAACAGCTTTTGCTGCTTGCAAACAGTCATTTGCCGCTCAACAAAAGAAGGTAGCGACCATTAGCAAAAAGAGAGTTGTCAAGAGCAAGAAGAGAACCTATCGCAAGGCTTCGGCGCGTAAATATTCGCATAGGGAACTGAACGCCATTATGCGGATACTTGAGCGGAAGTTCCTGTCGGAAGACAAGACCCCGGCCTTGCGAAATGTTGTTGGATTTGGAATGGGGTCCAACTCCATTGATGTTGCGCTCCGTTGGAACACGAAGGAGAAGCAGCAGGAGTTTCGTAGGCAGATTTACAACTCGCCCGCCATCAGGTTTGAGGGCAAGTTGGACCCTATCATCGACAACAGGGAAGGCGTGAGCACCTACCAAGGCATCTCCCTCAAGGCGGAGAAGCCTTCCTATCCATTGGGCACCACGGAGATCAGATTCACGATTACCAACCATAGTGGCAAAGAATTCATATATGGCGAAGCATATAGCATCACAGCTCAAGGTAGGGATGGCAATTGGTTTGTTGTGCCCACCGATTGCTCGTTCACGGCCATCGGTCATGTTTTAAGCGATGGTCAAAGCGGCACCATCACAGCCCATCTTTTTCCCGATATTCTGCCAAACAATCCTGGTGTCTATCGCTTCTTCTACGAAGAAAACATAGATGGCAATAAGGTGCTGCTTATGGCAACCGCTCTTGTATTAAAAAGTTAAATTTAACGCACAAGGAAATTGTAGATTATCTTAATGTAATATGCTTATATTTACAGGAAGAAGAGGTAACTGATTATGGAGATACGATAAAATCTTAAGGAAAATTCTGGAACGAATTGCGTTTCCACGGAATTTTTGCCGTAGATGGCTTCAACAATAGTTCTTCTTTTCAATCTCAACTTCGTAGATTCTGATGTTGTTTGGTTTGTAACTTGCATCAAAGGCTAAAGCCTCTTCTGCGTTTCTTCTTTTTCTTCTTGGCTGATTCATCCTCTGGGAATGACTCAAAGGTCTGAGCATTAGCTGGAGCAAAAAGTCCAATGGAAGAAATGCCGTACCAAAGGTCCTGGCTGCTATCCGACATAGATGGCTCATGGTTGCTCTTGTGATAGCCTTGCTCGTATTGCAGAGTAGAGCTGGATTTTGGTGATACATGGTTCTCCATTCCCTCAAACCTTGCATTCAGCTTGCCAAAGCTATAGCCTCGGCTAATTTGCGTACCCTTGAAACTATATCCGTCCTTGCAGAATCGGATGCCTTGCACCTTGGTTCGCTCCTTGTCCTTATAGACTAACTCCAAGAGAACACCTCGTTTTGCAAGTTCATTCTTGAACTTCTGCCAGCTATCTGCACCTTTTAAGGCATCTTTGACAGCATTGTGAATCTCGTATTTTGCACGCTCCGCATTGCGCAATTTGCGAGTGCTAGTCTTGCTCTTGTCAGTTCCGTAAGTCAATCCATACTTGGATTTTAGAGCCTTGGTCACTTGCTCATTACGCCTGTAATCGTGGGCGTCTGATATGAGTTTGCCCTCATTGTTGATGCGGTTATACACGATATGACAATGTGGATTGTCCGTGTTGTGATGCCTTACGATAATGAATTGGGTATCGTTGATACCCATCATTTGCATGTATTCAAGGGCTATCTTAGCCATGAAATCATCCGTCAAACGTGGCTTGTCATCGGGCTTGAAACTGAGTGCAATGTGTCCCACAGGCTTCTTAATCCTTGGATTTAGCTGTCTTTGCAGCTCAAAACTTTGTACTATCTCGGCATTCGTGCCGAGTAACACTCCATCCGAGGCAAGGATTTTCGCCTCGTCCTTGCCTGTCACGTAGCGGACGCAACCACCAAAGGATGCACCTTTCTTTAGCTTGCCTATCATGTGGTATCCTCCTTTCTGCCCATACTGCTTGGCTTCGGTTTATAACTTGCTTGGCGATACTCGCCAAGGATTGCTTTCAATCTTCTCAACAAGTCCACCACATACACATGAGTTTCATGGAAACCTTTCTGATGCGACAGCTTGGTAAGTTGGTTGAGATTGTTCGCCATGCCAATGAGATTCTTGGCGATGGCTACCGTCTCAGTGTTGTGTCCACTGACCACCTCGCCGTTCAAGGCGGACTCACGGATGTACTCCGCCAACTTGCGGTTGGCTTTTCTCGCCCTCAGTCTCAATGCCTCGTAGCTTGGCTTCGAGAACTTCACCGTGACAGACTTCGACAGCTTGCGAACCCTGCCCGTGGGCGGTCTTCCGCCCTTTTTCCTGCTCTGTTCATGTATGCTTGTCATTCGATATACTGTTTACAGTTGGTACACTTACTTTCTGCGACCGCCGGGAGCAAAATTCCTCCGCCCTCATGGTGGAGCGAGGCGTTTTGGGGTTCCCAAAACATAACCTCGCTCCCTCTCAGAACACGTTAGTTGGAACTACTGCCTTTCAGCTATCCACGTCCAAGGTCGCAGACCTTAATTCTCACAATTTGCGCCAAGCCTCGAAGTCCTCTTCATAAAGGCTTAGGTGGTGGCGCACGATGTTCTCGATGATGCCCGATACGCTCATGCGCCTTCCTCCGAGGATGCGGACGACACGATCAAGACGGTCTCGTACATCGGAACTGACGAAGACTGGCTTGCGGTCGTCAATCCTTGGAACTTGGAGGAAGGTCTGCTGATACTCCTCCAATGTCGCCTTGCGCTGCTTGCCACTGATGCGCTTCTGCGGATTCGGTGGCGATTGAGCCTCGTTCGTTGATGTTTCCTCTCTATAGGGAGTTGTTGCAGCAACTTTCTCTACAATTGCTCTCAACTCTGGGTTCTCTACATCATCATAGAGAGAATCACAACTACTTGGATTGGCTTTGTTGCCATACGTAGATGGTTTAACAAAATCCAAATACTCTTTTTCCATCAGCTCCTTTTGCTCAGGAGCCAAGACTACATCTTTTGTTCTTGCCATAGCTTATGCTGTTTTATTTGTTAGTATAGTGGTCACGGTTTGCACCATTGACCGATTGTCGGGTGCAAAGTAAGTGTACTGAGTGCAGCCATGCAACTGATTGGGTGTAACGTGGCAATTTAGTTGTGGCTTGCTTATTTGCATACCGAGATAGTTGTGAGAACTTCAACGTATTTCTCAACTCATCATTGTTCATGTATTCGTTGCAGTCGTGCAAGTTTCTCTTGTTGTTTTTGGCGTTGAAGTCGGCAAACCCCGGCAACATACTGCCACAGAAATTGAAAACGCTTGTTTTTAGATTGCCGTGCCTTATCTTTGCACTCACAAACGTGGAGCACAGCATATGCGTGGAGCTTTGCGACATACAACATAGTATTAACTTAGAAAAAAGAAAAGTATGGGATTCATCGTATTCGAGGAAGAGGCATTCAACTATCTTGATGCCCAGTTGGAGAACTTCGTGAAGCGCATGGACAGAATCCGTGAGCGCAGTGAGGACAAGACCATGAACAAGTGGCTCGACACGCAGGACGTGTGTCAGACGCTCAACATCTGCCCACGGACAGTGCAGACGCTTCGGGACAACGGAACTTTGGCTTATACGCAAATCAGCCACAAGACCTACTACAAGCCGGAGGACGTGATGGCTATCGTAGCAGTAGTGGAGGACAGGAAAAAGGACATGCGCTTTCGCAAGCGCACAGGTTAGGCTGTCAATATACAACAGCCACTTTATCCAATGCAGTAAGTAAACCGAGTAACGTAAGTATCAACAATAAAACGAGACAACTATGAGCAATGAAGTAATGACAAGAAACAGCGAGTGGATGAACCACATCGTGAACCACCTCAACCGAATGGTTGACAATTTTGAACGTGCCGTGATGAACTACCGCCCCATGCTTGACGGTGAGCGGTTCATGACGGACAAGGAGCTTTGCGCCAGGCTGCAACTGAGCCGAAGAACCCTGCAGGACTACCGAAACAACGGTGTCATCCCGTATATCCAGCTTGGCGGAAAGATACTCTACCGCGAGTCCGACATTCAGAAGATTCTGATGGCTAACTATCGTGAGGCGTACAGAATGAAGGGCTTGTAGGAGAAATACATGTCCTTGATGAGTGTGTGAAATGAACAAGGCGACAACGTATAACTTACCGAGCGTGGTTGTTATAGGTTGTCGCCTCGTTTTATTGGCTATACCGAGTTGGTCGTGTTTGCCGAGTGTTCTCCGTATGGTCTGTATAAAATCTAATACCATGCTAAACACACTGCGGTGGTTCGCCCAAGTGGCTGGAGGCGCAAAGCCTCCAAGGAACGTTGCTTTATGGCAGGTCTATGCCATTGCATTCTCTGTAAAGATACAGACCAGTTTAGTGCGGCTTGTCTGCTTGCCGATGACGGACTGCATGATGAACTCCCGAAAGGCTCTGCTCTCAATGCTGTCAATACGGAAGGCTACCGCAATGACGAGTTCAAGGCTATACACATCATAGCTGATGCGGTCGTTCTTCCTGACATGACGGCGTACACCCTGCTCTTTCAGAATGCCATCCTTGAATACAGCCTTGACAGCCTTGCGCACATAGCAGCCGAATACATTATACATGTCGGCAATCTCCTGCATGGTCATCCATACAGTATCGGTCGGCATGGATACCGTTCCGCTCTCGCTGATAGTTATAACTCCTCTGTTCATTTTCCAATAGTTTTTTCGTTCGATAATCTGTTCCTTTCTCGCTTGGCAATAAGCTTATCCATGTCATTTGAAATCTTCTGCTCCGTCACCTGCGCATAGACCTGTGTGCTTGTAATGTCTGCGTGTCCCATCATCTTGGCTATGCTGCCGATGGGAATGTCCTCGTTGAGCATCAATACTCCGAATGTATGGCGGCTGGCGTGGAATCCCAACTTATTGCTTATGCCAAGCACCATTCCAAGGGTATGCACATCAAGATAGATGTCTTTCTTCTCACCCAGTGGAAAAACAGGCTTGCTGTCGTCCGTGGTATTGTAGAGCGAAAGAATCTTCTCGGCTATCGGATGGAGTGGCACGAAGAACTCCACGCCTGTCTTCTCTCTTTCCTTGCGGATGAACTTCCTACCCTCGGAGTTCTCACTGATATGGTGAGGGTACAGTTTCTTTACATCTATATAGGATAAGGAGGTGAGCGAGGCAAAAATGAAACATCTGCGTGCAAGCTCCGTTCGCTCGTCAGCCATCGGGGTAGAGAGCATCTTGATGAAGTCTGCCTTGCTGATATGGGTCATCTTCGGGGCTGCCTTCTTCTCATACCCTATCTTGGCTATGGGATTGAAGCGGATAATGCTCCTGTCCACTGCCTTGTACATCAACATGTTCAGCCAGAGAAGGCAATGGTTCACGTAGCTGTCAATACGTCCCTGGTCTCGTTTCAGGAATAGCTTGTATTCCTCCCCGAAATTCTCGTCTATGTCCTCAAAGGCGATGTCGTCCTTATCCAACGAATGGACAAAGGCTCTCAGGTTCTTCTGCCATGTTCGCTTGTGCAGAAAGGTTTGTCTGGCTTTTGAGGTTCGATACCATTCCACGATGGTATCACCAAAGTTCAGCAAGAACCTTCCTGTCGTGTCCTTGTCCTTCAACACAGCCTTCAGCATTTCCACGGTGATGATGCCATTGGTGGTAAGAAGTGAGTTGTATTTATCCTTGACCTCAGCAAGGAAACTTGCCAATCGTCCGTTGTCCCTTGCGTTCCGTACCTCTCCCTTCTTGGCGTTCCACTCCTGTGGGGTACAGGATATGCCTGTGGAAATGGCTGCACTTTTGCCGTCAACGGTGATGCGGCAAAGTATGTTGGCTGTTCCGTCTGCCTTCACCTTCTGTCTGTTGATGTAAGGCAAAATTGAAAATGTACTTCTGCTCATAGTTGTTGTCCTTATAATATAATAATGTAGTTGAACTGTGAAAAGAAAAGTTGAAAGCCTTGTTCATAATGCGAGAACGAAGTCCTTCTCGGTTGCAGCGATGAACTTGTCCATGTCCTCAAACAGCTTCTTTTGGGTTACTCTCGCATACCGCTGCGTCATCTTCACATCCTTGTGACCGAGCATCCTGCAGATGGTCTCCATCGGCACACCTGCCTCCAGCGTAATGAGGCTGGCGAACGAGTGTCGTCCCGAATGGTAGGAATAGGTCTTGCTCGTTTCCGCCAACTTACAGATGGTGATGAGATCGATACGAACACGATTCGTGCTCAGCAATGGGAAAAGGGTATCTCTTGCCCCGTCCTCGTATTTCGCCATCAGCTCCAACGCCTCGGGCAGGAGTTTCACCCTGGCAAGTGTTCCGGTCTTCTTGCGGTTATAGACGAGCCATTTGTCGCCATCCTCCAACACCCTGACATTGGCTTTCGTGATGGAAACGGTGTCTATGAAGGCTGTTCCTGCATAGCAGGCGAAAAGAAACAGGTCACGGCTAACGGATAGTCTCGGCTTGTCTTCGGGCAGTTCCACATCACGGATTTTTATGAAATCAGACATGCTGAGAGCCTTGGGTGTCGTAACCCTTGGAGTGCCAACCCGATAATGGGCGAACAGCAGGTTCTTGCACAAGCCTCGCTCAAAGGCGATGCGGCACATCTTCTTGAAGAGCGACACATAGATGGTGATGGTTCCTGATGAAAAGCCTTTCTCGTCAAGCAGGTAATGGTGAAAGTCACTGATGAAAGGCTCGGTCAGCTGTCCGAAAGCCAAATCAGTCAACCTATACTTCTCCCCGATGAACTCAGCAAGATTCTTGCGAATCTTTCTGTAAGTCCAGACACTGCTCTTCGACATATCGATGCCCTCATGGGTGCTGAGTTCACTGATATGCTCGTCCACGAAGGAGAGAAGGGTGGTCTGTGTCTTGACGCTGCCCTGCAAAGCCTCCTTGACATCCTTAGCCTCGAAGTCCGTTCTCTTTTCCACAAGCACATCGAAAGCCTTTTGGATGGAAAGCAACAACTGCTCGATGTCCTTGTTGGTCTCCACGGCTTCCTTGCTCTTGCCCTCCAATCGGCTGGCACGAGGATTCCAAAGCGATGGAGTGCAAGACAACTTGCAGGAGAACTGCGCCATAGTCCTGTTCACCGTGATGCGTCCCATGATGGGAGCTTTTCCATTCTTGTCCATTCCGCTCTTTTTTAGGTAGAGCAACACCTTGAATTTTTCGATTTTCATAACGCTTACATTTTGAGTGTGCAAATATAATCATTTTGTAAGCGTTCCTTGATACGCAAAACATTGAGAATCAGTGCAATAAAATCCGTTGATGCACAAAGTTGCCTTTCCGCATTGTTACCTGCTTTGCATAGGTAACTGTGGCTCACGATTTAGTAACTGAACTACTTCAATATTCCTCACTCGCTTGCTTTATGCCGATTTGGCAACTTTGTGCAAATCTACTCATGGCCTATGCCAACAATCTCTTCGGCTGAGAGCTGGGCATGGTCTGTCTTCGATGTGAGAACGATGCTGATTTCTCTGGCGAGTTCCTGGGCAGAGAAATCAGAAAGGGATTTGTCTTGAATCAGGATTTCGCCATCAAGCGCTGGCTGAAATCCGGCTAAAGTTCTGAGTAAGGTAGATTTGCCCACTCCGTTGGCTCCGATGAGACAGGTCAGTTCACCGGCTTGGAGCGAGGCATGAACAGGTGAGGCTATCGCCCGGAGCTGGTGCTTCGAATGATAGCCTATAATCAGATTCTTTAATGTAATGCTTGATACCATCTAAAGAATATTTTCACCTTGAAACTTTACTTCCTGATAGAAAAAAGGAAGAATTACTTGGCTGCCAAAACCTCAACCTCTACGAGGGCGCCCTTTGGCAACTTCTCTACAGCTACGGCAGAACGAGCTGGATATGGCTGGCTGAAGAATTCGGCATAAACCTCGTTCATGGCAGCGAAATCGTCCATGCTGTTCAGATAAACTGTAGTCTTCACCACATGAGAAAGGTCGGTACCTGCTGCCTTCAGGATGTTCTGGGCGTTGGTGAGGCTCTGGCGAGTCTGCTCCTTGATGCCACCCTCTACGAAATTGCCTGTTGCAGGGTCGATAGGAATCTGACCTGATGCAAATACGAAACCATTTACTTCGATAGCCTGGCTATATGGACCGATAGCTGCAGGCGCATTGTCTGTGTGAATTGCGTTCATAATCTTCAATTTATAATTTACAATTTATAATTTAACACTTAACACTTAATACTAAACATTGAACACTAACCATTCAACATTAAATATTATACTATCCAGAGATGGAATCCCTTTGATTCCAAAGCCTCCTTGATTTCTTTTACGTGTTCCTCGTCGCGAGTCTCCATGGTGAGACGGAGCACGCAGGCATTCACCTTGTTGCGGTTGGCAGAACGGTCGTGGTGAACACCCGTGATGTTGCCACCCAATCCGGCGATGACAGAGCAGACCTCTACCAGTTCGCCCGGCTTGTCATCCAGCTCCATCTCGATGGTGCAGAGACGGCCACTCTTGGCAAGACCACGGGTGATGACGCGGTTCAGGATGGTTACGTCGATATTACCGCCGCTTACCACGCAGATGGTTTTCTTGCCCTTCACCGGAACCTTGTTGTACATTACTGCTGCCACACTGGCCGCACCGGCACCTTCGGCTACCATCTTCTCACTCTCTATGAGTTTCAGGATGGCTGCACAGATCTCATCCTCGCTCACGGTTACGATTTCGTCAACATAGTTGGAGCAGGTTTCAAAAGTAATCTTGCCCGGTTCCTTTACGGCAATACCATCAGCTACGGTCGCTACAGAAGGCAACTTCTCCTGTTTATGATCGTGCAGACTCTGGACCATACTTGCTGCTCCTTCAGCCTGAACACCATATACCTTTACATGCGGATTCAACGATTTGATGGCGAAAGCCACACCCGAAATCAGACCGCCGCCGCCAACAGGCACTACTACAGCCTCTACATCAGGCAGCTGGTCGATAATTTCCAATCCGATGGTGCCCTGCCCGGCGATGACATTCTCATCATCGAAAGGATGAACGAAGGTGTAGCCATGCTCATCTTTCAGTTCCAGCGCCTTCTGGTAGGCATCATCGTAAACGCCAGGTACCAGACAGACTTCAGCACCCAGTCGCTTGGTTGCTTCTACCTTGGAGATAGGAGCACCTTCAGGCAGACAGATGAGGCTCTTGACGCCCATGGCTGTAGCTCCCAGCGCTACACCCTGTGCATGGTTGCCCGCAGAACAGGCTATCACACCCTTCGCCTTTTCTTCATCGGTGAGTTGTGAAATCTTATAGTAAGCGTATGGAAGATGATTCATATTTGATATATTATTGTATTTCTAATTTGACTGCAAAGGTAAGATAAAAAAATGATTGTAACAAAAAAAAGCGTTAAATATGATATAAATATAGGTGTTTGACTGATAATTACCTGCTTTTTATTGTTTATTATACACTATAGTCGGAAAGTTTTCTTATCTTTGCAACCGAAATAACAAACAATAATATAAAATTAATAAAACCTATTTGAAAATGAAGAGATTAATTTCAGCAGTATTGCTTTCGGCAGCCGTAGTTGTGCCAACCATGGCGAAGAATGCAAAGACATTGGGCAATGGTTATCCATTTACTCAAGTACCATTCACCAGTGTGAAGATTTCACAGAATACTTTCTGGGGTGCCCGTCTGAAGGCTGCCCGAGAAGTAACCGTGCCATTGGCTTTCAGCAAGTGTGAGAGCGAGCACCGTTACAAGAATTTCGATATGGCTGCCTATACCCTGCAGCATCCTAACCACCCGGGCTTGAACACCAAGGAGTGGGATGTGAGCAAGTTCATGGGCTTCTCTTTCGATGATACCGATGTTTATAAGACCATCGAAGGTGCCAGCTACATCCTACAGACTTATCCGAACAAGAAGTTGAAGGCTTACATCGACAGCGTGCTCAATGTGGTAGCTGCGGCACAGGAGCCGGATGGCTATCTCTATACCGCCCGTACCATCAATCCAAAGCATCCACACCAGTGGTCGGGAAATAAGCGTTGGGTCAAGGACGAGGAGGCGAGCCACGAGCTTTACAACCTCGGTCACATGGTAGATGCAGCCTGCGCTCACTATCAGGCTACGGGTAGCACCAAGTTCCCTGAATATCGCCAAGCGTTATGCTGATTGCGTGGTAAAGGAGGTGGGACCTAAACCTGGACAGGCTACCATCGTTCCGGGACATCAGATTGCAGAGATGGCTTTGGCTCGTCTCTATACCCTGACCGGTGAGAAGAAGTATCTGGATGAGGCTAAGTATCTGCTCGACTATCGTGGCAAGACCCATATCCGCAACCCATATTCTCAGAGCCAGGCTCCTATCCTGGAGCAGAAAGAGGCGGTAGGTCATGCTGTGCGTGCCGGATATATGTATGCCGGTATTGCCGATGTGGCTGCCCTGACCAAGGATTCTGCCTATATGAAGGTGATCGACCGCATTTTTGAAAACATCGTTGGCAAGAAATACTATCTTACAGGTGGTGTAGGTGCCCGTCATGCAGGTGAAGCTTTCGGCGAGAACTATGAGTTGCCAAACATGACTGCCTATAATGAAACCTGTGCAGCCATCTCTATGGTTTACCTCTTCGAGCGCATGTTCCTCCTTCACGGCGAGAGCAAGTATATCGACTGCATGGAGCGTACCTTATATAATGGTGTCATTTCGGGTATGAGCATGGATGGCGGTCGTTTCTTCTATCCTAATCCATTGTCTAGCGACGGCAAGTATAAGTTTAATGCCGATGGCAACACCACCCGCCAGCCTTGGTTCGGATGTGCCTGCTGCCCAAGTAACTTGTGCCGTTTCATCCCTTCTGTGCCAGGTTATCTCTATGGTGTGAAGGATAACAACATCTATGTAAATCTCTTTGCCGGCAATACATCTACCATCAAGGTGAATGGCAAGGATGTGGTTCTGGAGGAGACTACCGAGTATCCTTGGAACGGCGATATCAAGATTGCAGTGAAGAAGAGCGGCGTAAAGAATGCCAACCTCCTGGTCCGTATTCCTGGATGGGTTCGCAACCAGGTGGTGCCTAGTGATCTTTACAAGTATAGCGATGCCGAGAAGCCTGCTTACAGCGTAACCGTAAACGGCAAGGCTGTGGCGGCTGACCTCGATGCCAACAAGGGTTATCTCCCTGTCAAGAACATCAAGAAGGGTGATGTCATCCGCATCCACTTCGATATGCCTGTGCGTACAGTAGTTGCTAATGGCAAGGTGGCAGATGATAAGGGTAAGGTTGCCGTAGAGCGTGGACCATTGGTATATTGCGCTGAGGCTGTGGATAATCAGAACGAGCCAGTGCTCCGTGCCGTTATGGCCAAGAAGCCTGCCTTCTCTGTGGTGGATAACTACAGCATTCAGATCAACAGACAGGGCATCGGGACGATTCGAAGATGGCTCAACTCGATGGAAAAACGACTCAGGAGGATGTTGATTCTGCTGTTGTCCACGAGGAGAAATCGACAGATGCCAATCTTTCCATGCCTGAAAAGATAAAAAGTCGGGTGATTCCATATCTCCCAAAACGAGGAAGCACAAGCCAGGGAAATATCGTGAGCATCTGTTTGCTCCCTGCTCCTCCAAAGCTTTGGATAGCTCAGAATATTGCTACCGATTCTCTGTTGGCTGAGCCGGAAATGCTTGCCGATGCGCATCTCGGGAGATGGAGGCACAGCAGAACGAAATGTTCTTCAAACTCTATCTCATCAATGCTCTTCAGACCCAGTCGCTCAATGCCGAAATTGCCAGTGCCTCGTTCGAAAGCGAGGAGAATGTGCATGATGAGGACTATGTGAGTGGTGACCAAGAGGTTTTATTAACAAGAAACAATTAAAAGAAGAAGAATATAGAAAACAACTTTTAAATTAGCATTTGTGGCTTGCCTGATGATGCTCTCTTCGGCTTGCCATGCCCAGAAGCCTATACCGGATATCGACCAGGCTTTTGATAAATTCGTACAGGATTTGGTGCAAGACGACCTCGTTACTTCTTCCACGATGAATACCTATAATATAGGTATGATGAAGGGATTTGAGTTCGCCGTTCCCGGAAAGAAGCAGAAAATGGTGGATACCTTTCATAAGGCTTTGTTGAGCAATAGTCGTCTCGCTTATATCAGTTTTACCAAGAAAGCGGGTTCTGCCAGCATTGAGACGAATCGGGTGGGATATGGCAATAACAATTCCACGACCTACTTGTTTGGTGCTCACAAGGACCGCAACTATAACCTGCAGTATATCCGTGACCGCAAGGATTCTACCATGCGATATGTTTATGCCTTGGTATGGTATCCAGGAAAGAATGATGTGGTATTGGGCAGTGTGTATAAGTTCTACTCCAAGGATCCGCAAGCCTATAAAGAGTCATCAACTTATAAGATGAAAGCAGATCAGGGTTTGGATTCTCTTGTTTTTCTGGGCAACATCAGGTATAACAAAAATCTGGTTCGCAGTTATGGCTTGGATATGACTCCTCCAAAGGATGCGGCAGAGTTTATCATGCAACTCAACACGCTCCGTGCTGCCTTTAAGAATGCCAGAGACCAATACCCTTATTTGGGAAATCAGGTAACTCGACGTACCCTCCAGACGGGTGTAGCCAACAAGATAATCAAGCTCTGTAAGGGCTATGCTAAGTTGCTGAATGCCGACGAGAAGAAATTCTGCGCCACTTCGCTGAATGGGATGAAGAAGGATACAGACGATGAATATCTGCAGAACCTTCTGGAACTGACAGCCAATTCTTTGAGGAAGTAGCAGTTCTGGAGATATACACTGAGGAAAATGTGAAACTCTCTCGTAAAATACCGCTTCGTAGAAACGAGAAGAATAAAGCCTTCTATCGTCAGATTGCCGTTGCAATCGATGATAGAAGGCTTCTTATTTAATAACTAAAAATTAATCCCATTCAGGATTCTGCTTCAAGACACCCTGTGACAAGTCGATTTCCTTCAGAGGAATAGCCCACAGGTAATCGCGGTTAGGATTGAACTTGCGAGTCTCTATCAGAATCTTCTTTCCGTCAGGATCGATGCCATAAACAGGCTTGGTAACATCCTTCTCCGTAGTTCTGTAGCTACGGGTATCGAAGAGATGGATTCCCTCGAATGCCAGTTCCAGACGGCGCTCCAGGCGGATGGCATCGCGCATCTGATCCTTGCTGAGACCCTCTTTCAAACCAGGAAGGTTCACACGCTGGCGAATTTGGTTCACTCGCATTGTAAACCTTAGCATCTGGAGCAGAAAGGTTCTCATTGCGAGCCTCGGCATAAGTGAGCAGCACCTCAGCATAGCGGATGTAG